>ERZ825670.3894-NODE-3894-length-12074-cov-5.788002_pt1 | contig 12074 bp, 11 predicted proteins | sample MGYA00519929_ERZ825670 | MGnify/ENA primary metagenome ERZ825670 (study PRJEB31778, sample SAMEA3449207) | human gut metagenome | biome: human gut; feature: human-associated habitat; material: faeces | place: United Kingdom | collected 2010/2012 ...
GATGCTTTGAATAAGCGGAATGTCGGAATTGTCACCGATAAAAATAATACCGTCAATACGTCGCTCCAAAAGTGCTTTTATACTGTCCTTCTCTGCTTTTAAATTGTGTCCGCTTTCGGTAAAAAGTACGGTATAGTCAGACATACGAGCGTATTTGAGTATCGCTGACGCACACGTTGCGTAAAATTCACCTGAAATGTCGGGGAATACAACGCCTATACTTTTGCTTTTTTCACAACGCAGACTTCTTGCAGTTGTGTTGGGTGTGTAATGCAGTTCTTTTACGGCGTTTTTTACGCGTTTGCAAGTATCATCCGAAATTGAAGGATTACCTGAAAGTACGCGTGAAACGGTTGAAGGCGATACTTTTGCGAGTTTCGCCACATCTTTTATTGTTGCTTTTTGCAATATTTCACCTCCTGTGCAATCGTTTGCGTAAATAAGTGTTTAAAATGCACAGATTAAATTTTATATCTGTGCAATCGTTTGCATAAATAATATCATATGATTTCTAAATTGTCAACAGCTTTTATGAAAGTGTATATTTTTAGAATATATCGTTAATTATTTAAAATGGTTGATATTTCCACAATATTTATCAAATATTGTGGAAATGAAACAATCGGATATATTTTTAAAAATAATTACAAAAATACTTGATTTAATAGAAAATGGGTGATATAATGACAACAACATTTATAAGAAAAATAATGAAAGGAAATAATAAAGGAATATCACATAAATGACAGAATTAATAAAACAAAAAAAACAGGTGCCCGAAAGGCTATATAGTAACAAAAAGTTAGCGGCACTGCTCATTCCATTGGCGTTAGACCAGCTTTTGAACTCTTTTATGGGAACGATTGATACATTAGTTGTCAGCAATCTTGGTTCCGCAGCGATTTCTGCGGTATCTCTGGTTGACTCTATTAATATATTGATTGTACAGGCGTTTTTTGCGCTCGCTTCCGGCGGAACAGTTGTCTGCTCACATTATCTTGGATGTAAAAGTAAAGATCATGCGAAGGAAGCGGCAAGGCAGCTTGTATTTGTAACTCTGATGTTATCTCTGATAATCGGAGCAATCTGTCTTGTATTTAATCAGCAGATTTTAAATCTGATTTTTGGAAAAGTAGAAAAGGATGTTATGACAGGCGCAAAACAATATTTCTTTTACTCTGTGCTATCATATCCGTTTATCGCACTTTATAACGATGGGGCATGTATTTTGCGGGCACAGAATAATAGTAAGTTTCCGATGCAGATTTCCATTGTATCTAACTTTTTGAATGCATTTTTAGATGTAATTTTTGTGTGGGTATTTCATTGGGGCGTTGCCGGTTCCGCGATTGCGACAGCCGGTTCTCGTTTTTTTAGTATGAGTATCGTATTGTGGAAACTTAGAAACCCATCCCTGGAAATTCCATTCAGAAATTATTTTTCGATTCGTCCAAACTGGAGAGAGATTAAGAAGATTTTAAATATTGGAATTCCTTCGGGAATTGAAAACAGCATGTTTCAGTTTGGGAAGCTGGCAATTCAGTCTACCGTTTCACTGATGGGAACGGCGGCGATTGCAGCACAGGGAATGACGAATGTTATCGAGAACTTAAATGGTATTCTTGCTATAGGTATCGGTATTGGACTGATGACTGTTGTAGGAGAAACATTAGGAGCGGGAAGAAAGGAAGAAGCCGTCTATTATATAAAGAAACTTTGTATTATTGCAGAAATAACTCTGGCGGTATCCTGTCTGATTTTTTATCTTCTGGTACGGCCAATTACCTACTTTGGAGGAATGGAACCGGAAAGCGCAAAGTTATGCATCTACATGGTAACGTGGATTAGTATTGTAAAGCCGCTTATCTGGATCATGGCATTTATTCCGGCATATGGATTACGTGCGGCAGGGGATGTAAAGTTTTCTATGACAGTTTCTGTGCTATGTATGTGGTTTTGCAGAGTAAGCCTTGTTATTTTCCTTGCAAGAGCCTATCATATGGGTCCGATGGCGGTATGGATTGGTATGTTTGTGGACTGGGGTGTTCGAAATATAATCTTTACGATTCGCTTTAGAAGTCGGAAATGGCTGAATCATGAAGTGATTTGATGTATCTGTGAGAATTATTCTCATATAAAAATGTTGACTTTTCCTAGATAGTTATGATATTCTTACGTCAGTTAGTAATCCCTAACTAAAATGTGAGATAATTCATGTGATGCTCTTTTCGTCCCATTGAGCCGGGACGAGGGAGATCCATGGGAAAGGATTGACGTAAAAGATGTTACATTTAGAAATTGAAAAAGTAGTAGGCAGAGAGATTATTGATTCCAGAGGAAATCCAACAGTTGAGGCAGAAGTATATTTAGCAGACGGAACTGTTGGGCGTGGAGCAGCCCCGAGTGGTGCTTCTACTGGAGAGTTCGAAGCATTGGAGCTTAGAGATGGAAATAAAGACAGATTTGGAGGCAAAGGAGTTTCTAAAGCTGTAGGAAATATTAATACAACAATCAATGAAGCATTAAAGGGGATTGATGCATCCGATATTTATGCAGTAGACGGTGCAATGCTTGCGGCAGATGGCACAAAAGATAAATCTAATCTTGGAGCAAATGCTATTTTAGCGGTTTCTATTGCAGCAGTTCGTGCAGCTGCCACTGCATTACAGATTCCATTATATCGTTTACTCGGCGGAGTGAATGGAAACAGACTTCCTGTACCAATGATGAATATTTTAAATGGTGGTGCTCATGCCGCAAACACTGTAGACGTACAGGAATTCATGATTATGCCGGCAGGAGCACCAAGCTTCAAAGAGGGACTTCGCTGGTGTACTGAAGTGTTCCACGCATTAGCAGCACTTTTAAAAGAAAGAGGATTAGCAACTTCTGTTGGTGATGAAGGTGGATTTGCACCAGACCTCGGAAGTGATGAAGAAGCCATCGAGTGTATTCTTGAAGCAGTAGAAAAAGCTGGTTATAAACCAGGAGAAGACTTTGTATTAGCAATGGATGCCGCTTCTAGTGAGTGGAAAAGTGCCACAAAAGGAGAATATCTCCTTCCAAAGAGCGGAAGAAAGTTTACATCTGCAGAGTTAATTGAGCATTGGAAACAGCTTTGCGAGAAATATCCAATCTACTCTATCGAAGATGGATTGGATGAAGAAGACTGGGAAGGCTGGCAGCAGCTTACAAAAGAACTTGGAGATACAGTACAGTTAGTCGGTGATGATTTATTTGTTACAAATACAGAGAGACTTTCTAAGGGAATCAAGCTTGGGTGTGGTAACTCCATTCTTATCAAGTTAAACCAGATTGGTTCCGTATCTGAGACTCTTGAAGCTATCAAGATGGCTCATAATGCAGGATATACTGCTGTAACTTCTCATCGTTCTGGTGAGACAGAAGATACAACAATCGCAGATTTGGCAGTAGCTTTAAATACCTGTCAGATTAAGACAGGTGCACCAAGCCGAAGCGAACGTGTTGCAAAATACAACCAGTTATTAAGAATCGAAGAACAGTTAGGCAATGCCGCTGTTTATCCGGGAAAGGGAGCATTTCATATTTCCCGTTAGTTAGCTTATTATTCAATTACATATGCCAAATAGATAAATAATAAGAAGTGAAAAAGCCATTTTGTCCGATAACAGAAAAACTGTTGTCCTGCAGAATGGCTTTTTTATTGTTATGTGACTTGTAATATTTATAATGAATACGGCGATATGTGAACATGAAGATAAGAGATTTATAGAATATTTTCAGAGATAAATTTTTGTAGAATAAAAATACTTTATACTACTTGTGTAGTAGGCAACAAAAAAACAACGTGATATAATAAAACAAGAATATAATAAAAGAAGCGGAGGTGCTTGTTTATGAAATTTTTAATCAAACAAAGAGTATTTTCCTGGTCAGATACCTTTGATATATACGATGAATATGAAAATAAGAAATATTTTGTACAGGCGGAATTTTTATCGTTGGGGCATCGCCTGCATGTATATGATATGAATGGACATGAGGTTGGGCTGATTAAGGAGAAGGTTCTTACCTTTTTGCCGGAGTTTGAAGTGATGATAGGTGGGCATTCCTGCGGTATTATAAAAAAGAAGTTTACCTTTTTTCACCCTCAGTATGAACTTGATTATAATGGCTGGCATATGGAAGGAGATTTCCTTTCCTGGAATTATGATGTATATGAAGCCTGTAGTGCGGTTATACATATTACAAAGGAACCTTTACATTGGGGAGATACGTATGTGATTGATTTCCTTGATCCAAAGGATGAACTGATGGGGCTGATGCTTGTTCTTGCAATTGATGCAGCAAACTGTACGAATAATTAAAAAGGCAGAAATACATTTTTATGGGCAGGACATTATACCGATAAAGAAAAAGGAATTTCTAAAAGTAAAGTTAATATAGTAAATTTGTTTTGTGAAAAAGTATTTGAGTAAACATTGTTTAAGGGGGAAATGGATGCTATGAAAGTCAAAAGAATTGCCATTGTTACCGGAGCAACTGGTGGACTTGGACGTGAATTTATCCGTCTTTTATTAAAAGAAAAAAATGTGGATGAAATATGGGCATTAGCAAGGAATGAGAAAAAGCTTGGGCGTCTGAAAGAGAAGTTTGGTAAAAAAGTAAAAATATATTCCATTGATTTATCGAGTGTTCGTCAGATACAATGTTTTGAAGAAGAACTAAAGCAGGAAGCGCAGTGGCGGAAATTAGAGATTTCTTATCTGATTAATAATGCAGGCTTTGCAAAATTTTGTTCTTATGGAGATTTAAGTATTGAGGAATCTTTAAATATGATTCATGTGAACATTGATGCAGTTGTGGCGATGGGACTTGTCTGCATTCCTTATATGAAAAAGGGCAGCCATCTTATTAATATTGCTTCACAGGCATCATTTCAGCCACTTCCGTACCAGAATATCTATAGTTCAACAAAGTCCTTTGTCAGAAATTATTCTAGAGCGTTAAATGTGGAATTGAAGGAAAAGGGTATTTATGTTACTGTAGTTTGTCCTGGCTGGATAAAAACAGACCTTTATAAGAGAGCAGAAATTGGAGCAAGGAAGGCAACAACTCGCTATGTGGGTATGGTAACTCCAGATAAGGTGGCAAAAAAAGCTTTAAAAGATGCGAAAAAGGGCAAAGATATTTCTATTTACAGTCTTTTTACGAAGATATCCCATGTAGCGGCAAAGCTTCTTCCGCAGCGTATAATGATGAAAATCTGGTTAAAACAGCAGCATTTAGATAATTGAATAGAGTTGTCGATAATGTCTATTTACAAATCACCAATATCTGCTATAATGATAGGGCTTATAGTTGAGAGAGAATTATTTTTGGACTCAGCGAAAGTACAGGAGGAAAAAGTATGTTTAGTTTTATGAATCCCGGAAAGAGCAAACCAGCGAAAAAGGGATTAAAGATTATCATTGTAGGCTGTGGTAAGGTTGGAACAACGCTAGTAGAACAGCTTAGTAAAGAGGGACATGACATTATCATTATTGACAAGAATGCGAAAAAAGTACAGGAAATCGCGAATATATACGACATTATGGGTATCGTAGGGAATGGTGCCAGTTACAGCGTGCAGATGGATGCAGGAATTGAAGATACGGATCTTATCATCTCTGTGACAGAATCGGATGAGCTGAACCTTCTTTGTTGTACAGTAGCAAAACAGGTTGGTGACTGTGCAGCGATTGCCAGAGTCCGCACCCCGGATTACAGCAAAGAGGCGGGATACCTTCGAGAAAAGTTAGGTCTTGCGATGATTATTAATCCAGAGCTTGAAGCAGCGAGAGAGGCAGCAAGGATTTTATTCCTTCCATCTGCGTTAGAAGTTAACTCTTTTGCACACGGTCAGGCGGAATTGATTAAGTTTGCAATTCCTGCAGGAAATATATTAGATGGGCTTCAGATAGCAGAGCTCCGTGGAAAGATAGAAACGAATATTCTTGTATGCGGTGTAGAGAGAGATGGAGAAGTACATATTCCTTCTGGTGATTTTATATTACAGCAGGGAGATGTTATTTCTGTTGTTGCTTCCCGCAAAATTGCAAGAGAATTCCTTTCTCATATCGGATTTGAGACAAAGCAGGTAAAGAATACGATGATTATCGGCGGAGGTAAGGCAGCGTATTATCTTGCAAAGAACCTTTTAGATGTTGGAATTGATGTAAAGATTATAGAGAGCAATAAGGAGCGGTGTGAGGAATTATCCATTCTTCTTCCAAAAGCAATTATTATCAACGGTGATGGAACCGATCAGGAATTATTAAGGGAAGAGGGACTTCCTTATGTAGAGTCTTTTGTTCCACTTACCGGAATTGATGAAGAGAATATTCTTTTAACATTGCATACAAGACAAGTTTCCAAGGCAAAAGTAATTACAAAGATTAATCGTATTAATTTTAAGGATGTTATTGCAAAGCTTGATTTAGGAAGCGTGATTTATCCAAGATATATTACATCAGAGGCAATTATTGCTTATGTACGTGCGAGACAAGCTTCTCTTGACAGTAATATTGAAACTCTGTACCATATGTTTGACCATCGTGTTGAGGCGATTGAATTCAGAGTGTATGAAGAATCTGCCGTAACAAATATTCCGTTAAAAGATTTAGCGCTGAAGAAAGATTTGCTTTTTTGTTTTATCAATCGAAATGGTGCGATTATTCTTCCAAATGGTCAGGATTCCATTCAGGTAGGGGATACGGTTATGGTCGTAACCACACATACAGGCTTTAATGACTTAAGAGATATTTTGGCATAAGTACGGAGGACAATATGAACAGTTCGATTATTCGTTTTGTATTAGGATATGTATTGAAGATGGAAGCAGTGTTAATGCTTCTTCCTTGTATTGTTGCTGTGCTCTACCGGGAGCAGACAGGTTTTGCCTATCTTTTAGTGGCAGCGGTATCTATGGCATTTGGTACATTGATGACGATAAAGAAACCCAAAAGTCATGTGTTTTATTTAAAAGAGGGCTGTGTAGCAACGGCTTTAAGCTGGATATTTTTAAGTTTTTTTGGTGCACTGCCATTCTGGATTTCTGGAGAAATTCCATCTTTGATCGATGCTTTATTTGAGACAGTTTCTGGTTTTACGACAACCGGTTCAAGTATTTTAGCAGATGTGGAAGCACTTTCTCATTGTGCTTTATTCTGGAGAAGCTTTACTCACTGGATTGGCGGTATGGGAGTACTGGTATTCCTTCTTGCGGTTATTCCGTTAAGTGGAGGTTCTCATATTAACTTAATGCGTGCAGAAAGTCCGGGACCATCTGTAGGAAAGCTTGTGCCAAAGATTAAATACACTGCACAGATTCTCTATATTATTTATTTTGGAATGACAATTGTAGAGATTGTGCTTCTTCTTATCAGCAGGATGCCTGCATTTGATGCGATTACTCTGTCGTTTGGAACGGCAGGTACCGGTGGCTTTGGTATAAAGGGAGACAGTCTTGCCAGTTATACGGCACTGCAGCAGTGGATTGTCACTATATTTATGATTTTATTTGGAGTAAACTTCAACGCTTATTATTTGATTTTATTTAGAAAGTTCAAAAAAGCACTTCAAATGGAGGAAGTACGCGCATACTTTGCTATTATTTTCGTGGCAACAGCAATTATTACCGGTAGTTTAGTCGGAGGAAATATGCAGTTTTTTGATGCACTTCGTCATGCCGCATTCCAAGTGGGTTCTATCATTACAACAACAGGATATGCAACCGTCAATTTTGATGCTTGGTCGCAGACTTGCCGGGCAATTCTTGTCCTTTTGATGTTTGTGGGAGCCTGTGCAGGAAGTACTGGTGGAGGAATAAAAGTATCTCGTTTTATTGTTATGGTAAAGACAATGATTAAGGAACTCAATTCCTACATCCATCCAAAGAGTGTAAAGAAGATTAAAATGGATGACAAACCAATAGAGCATGAAGTAGTACGCTCCATTAATGTATATTTTATTACCTTTATGATTATTTTTGTCGCTTCAGTCATAGCCATTTCATTTGAAGGCCATGATCTTGTAACGAACTTTACTGCTATAGCAGCGACAATCAACAATATTGGTCCGGGGCTTAGTATGGTTGGTCCGGACTGTAACTTTGGATTCTTCAGTGATTTTTCCAAGCTTGTTATTATTTTTGATATGCTTGCAGGAAGACTAGAATTATTCCCGTTACTTATTTTATTCCATCCAGCGATTTGGAAGGAATTGTTTACGCAGAAAATCACGATGAGGAGGAAGAAGAAATTCTGAGTTGCTGCAGGCAAGGCAGGCACCCTCCGGGAATAAAAGAAACTATATTTGTGACTTTAGTCGCGGCAGTTTGAATACTTGCTTATGCGCTCGTATCTAAACCTTGCTCCGAGGTCACAAATATAGTTTCTTTAATCTTTCCAACATATTTTTCGAGCGTTCATCTGCAAATCCCTCTCCAACTAATTCCCCAAATTTTCAATAAACAAAATTCAAGAAAATAAATTATAATTATAATCTTCAGAAAGTAAGAGACTTTTTGTTCGTTTTGTTATTCCAAACCGGAAAGCAGAAAAATATCTATGTTTACTTTTGGTAAAGTCAATAGTGGATTTTATTGCCTTTTTATAAAAGTTGAACAAAAATGTAGGGGGTTATTGATAGGCATATGAAATAAGAGTTAGTTATTGAAAATATTTCTCAATAAATGCATTGACTTCTAATTATAATTAGGGTATACTAACTTTCGTAGAAAAGAAATTCATACAGATGTACTAGGTGATTATCAGATACACTGTCGGAAAATTTGCTTTAGAAAAGGAGATGATAATATGCCACTGTCTATGGTGAAAGCAGGAGAACCAAACGTCATTAAAAAGGTAGGAGGAAAGTCAGAAACGAAAAAGTTTCTTGAAAACCTTGGCTTCGTTGTTGGTGGTCTGGTGACCGTAATATCAGAAATCAATGGCAGTCTCATTGTGAATGTCAAAGATTCCAGAGTTGCTATTGGAAAAGATATGGCTAATAAAATCCTTGTTTAAAGCAAGTTTTTTGTTCCGATGAATAAGTATGAATAAAAAGGGAGAATAAAGACATGAAAACATTAAAAGAAGTCGCTGTTGGTCAGACAGTAACAGTGAAGAAGCTTTCTGGTGCCGGTCCTGTGAAACGTCGTATTATGGACATGGGAATCACAAAAGGTGTTGAAGTTTATGTAAGAAAGGTTGCTCCTCTTGGTGATCCTGTAGAGGTAACAGTAAGAGGTTACGAGTTGTCTCTTAGAAGAGCAGATGCAGAGATGATTGAGGTAGAATAATCAATTTTTTTTACTCTTTTAGTTAGTACTTGCTAATATATATTAGCAGTTGCGCGTTAATGTTAGTAATGACATCTAAAGATAAGCAATAATAAACTTTAGTTGTTTTTTTAAAACATTAGTAAGTTTGAAATTTGAGGAAAAGGAGAAAAAAATGTCAGTAAAAATTGCGTTAGCAGGTAACCCAAACTGCGGTAAAACGACATTATTTAATGCCCTGACAGGTTCTAACCAGTTTGTTGGTAACTGGCCGGGTGTTACTGTAGAGAAAAAGGAAGGAAAGTTAAAGGGACATAAAGATGTTGTCATCATGGATTTACCAGGTATCTATTCCCTTTCTCCATATACATTAGAGGAGGTAGTTGCAAGAAATTATCTCATTGGAGAAAGACCAGATGCAATCATCAACATTGTAGATGGTACGAACATCGAGCGTAACCTTTACTTATCCACACAGATTATGGAACTTGGTATTCCAGTAATCATGGCAATCAACATGATGGACCTCTTAGAGAAATCTGGAGAGAAGATTGACATTGCAAAACTTGGTAAAGACCTTGGGTGTGAAGTTGTTGAGATTTCCGCATTAAAAGGTACTGGAATCAAGAAGGCAGCAGAAAAGGCAGTTGCATTAGCACAGTCTAAGAAGTCTGCAGAAGTTGTACATAGCTTTGATAAGAAGGTAGAAGATGCAATTGATGCTGTAAAGGTAATGTTGGGTTCTCAGGTTCCAGAAGAACAGAAACGTTTCTTCGCAATCAAGCTTCTTGAAAGAGATGATAAGATTGTAGAACAGTTAAATACAGTTCCAGATGTTTCTAATGAGATTAAAGCTCTTGAAGATGCATTCGATGATGATACAGAAAGTATCATTACTAACGAAAGATATGTATACATTTCTTCCGTAGTAGCAGATAGCTGCAAGAAGAATGGAGCTAAGAAGCTTACAACATCTGATAAGATTGACCGTATCGTAACAAACAGATGGCTTGCACTTCCGATTTTTGCAGTAGTAATGTTTATAGTTTACTATGTTTCAATAACAACAGTCGGCGGCTGGGCTACAGACTGGACAAATGACGTTCTTTTCGGGGACTGGATTACAAATGGAGCAAACAGTCTGCTTGAAAAGATGAACTGTGCAGCTTGGCTTCAGGGACTTATCGTTGACGGTATTATTGGCGGTGTTGGTGCGGTTCTCGGATTCGTTCCGCAGATGCTTGTATTGTTTATCTTCCTTGCATTCCTTGAATCATGCGGATATATGGCAAGAATTGCATTTGTAATGGACAGAGTTTTCCGTAAGTTCGGACTCTCAGGCAAATCATTCATACCAATGCTTATAGGTACAGGCTGCGGTATTCCGGGAATTATGGCAAGCCGTACAATTGAAAATGAACGTGACCGCCGTATGACAGTTATGACAACAACATTTATTCCATGCGGTGCAAAGCTGCCTATTATCGGACTTATTGCAGGTGCACTTTTCGATAACTCAGGCTGGGTTGCAACCTCTGCATATTTTGTTGGTGTTGCAGCAATTATTATTTCAGGTATCATGCTTAAAAAGACAAATATGTTTGCAGGTGACCCTGCACCATTCGTTATGGAGCTTCCTGCATATCATATGCCTACAGTCGGAAACATTCTTCGTTCAATGTGGGAACGTGGCTGGTCATTCATTAAAAAGGCAGGTACAATCATTCTTCTTTCAGCAATTGTTCTCTGGTTCTTACAGGGCTTCGGCGTTGAGGACGGCAGCTTTGGAATGGTAGAAGACCTTGATAACTCAATACTTGCTAAAATCGGCAATATAATCGCACCTATCTTTGCTCCGCTTGGCTGGGGCGACTGGAAGGCTGCTGTTGCAACTATTACAGGTCTTATTGCTAAGGAAAATGTCGTTGCAACATTCGGTACACTTTTCCACTTCTCAGGTGAAGTTTCAGAAAACGGTGATGAAATCTGGACTCAGGTTGCCGCTAACTTTACAGCGTTGTCAGGCTATACATTCCTTATCTTCAATCTGCTTTGTGCTCCATGCTTTGCCGCAATGGGTGCTATCAAGCGTGAAATGAACAATGGAAAATGGACAGCCTTTGCAATTACATATCAGTGCGTATTTGCTTATGCGGTTTCACTTATTGTATATCAGCTCGGCTCAGCATTTACGGGAAATATTAATGTTGTAGGATTTATTGCCGCACTTATAGTTCTTGCATTTATAATTTATATGCTTGTAAAGCCGTATAAGGAAAGCAACAGACTTACAGCAAAGGTAAAAATAGAAGCGTAATAATTTGCTGAATAAATTTATTCAGCACACAATAAAGACAGCACTGTATAAATCATCAAAAAATTTGTACAGTGCTGCTTTAAAGGAGGATTTGCTATGTTGGATTTTTTATCTCAAAATATAGGCACAATTGCTGTTTTATTAGTAGTTTTGGCAGTTGTAGCACTAATTATATTCAGGCTTGTTAAGAACAAGAAGAAAGGCAAATCATCCTGCGGCTGTAACTGCGGATGCTGCCCGAATTCAGCACTTTGCCATAGCAATGCGAAAAAAGGTTGATTTTTTGTTTAAAATATGATATAATCTTTTCAGCATACTTGAAAGGCGGGGCTGAAAATGCACGGATTATACGAATCAGGTGAGAATTACCTTGAAACAATTCTAATATTAAAAAGTCGGGGATTGGAAGTTCGTTCCATTGACATAGTGCGTGAAATGAATTTGTCAAAGCCG
>ERZ825670.3897-NODE-3897-length-12071-cov-3.287200_pt1 | contig 12071 bp, 10 predicted proteins | sample MGYA00519929_ERZ825670 | MGnify/ENA primary metagenome ERZ825670 (study PRJEB31778, sample SAMEA3449207) | human gut metagenome | biome: human gut; feature: human-associated habitat; material: faeces | place: United Kingdom | collected 2010/2012 ...
TCCTTTTCCACGGATACGGATTCTCTGTCCATTTTCAATACCTGCTGGTACTGTGACTTCAATTGTCTTACGGTTGCTTATATAACCTGTTCCATGGCAATCTGGACACTTATCCCGAATGATCTTACCTGACCCATGACAATCTGGGCATGTCTGAACATTCTGAACAGTTCCGAACATGGACTGCTGTGTAAATACGACCTGACCACGTCCCTGACATTTTGGACATGTTTCTGGATTGGTTCCTGGTTTTGCACCGGTTCCATGACATGTAGTACATTCATCTTTTAATGTAATTTCTATCTTCTTTGATGTACCAAATACTGCTTCTTCAAATGTTACATGGATTCTTGCGCGAACATGTGCTCCCTGTGTTGGACGGTTTGCCTGTCTGGCCCCGCCACGGCTTCCTCCACCGAACATACCGCCGAAAATATCTCCAAAGATATCTCCCATATCACCACCGAAATCAAAACCGCCAAATCCGCCGCCATTAAATCCGCCAGCACCCTGCTCAAAGGCAGCATGACCATACTGGTCATACTGCGCTTTCTTTTCAGAGTCGCTTAATATCTCATAAGCTTCTGTTACTTCTTTAAATTTGGCTTCTGCCTCTTTATCTCCAGGATTCGTATCTGGATGATATTTCTTGGCGAGTTTTCGGTAGGCTTTTTTTATTTCTGATGCTGAGGCATTGCGGTCAATTCCCAACACCTCATAATAATCTCTTTTTTCCGCCATTTTTAGTCTACCTTCTCTTTAAAATTATACTTCTTTGTAGTCACCATCTACAACATCATCGTTTGCTGCTCCCTGGTTTGCTCCTGCATCTGCTGCTCCCTGAGCTCCCTGCTGAGCCTGTGCTGCTGCTTCATACATCTTTGTAAATAAATTCTGAGCACTTGTCATCAGTTTGTCTTTCTTAGCTTTCAGATCTTCAACCTGAGCATCTGTCATATCCTGATCTTTTGTAGCTTCTACAAGATCTTTTAAATCTTTTAAGTCAGCTTCTACAGCTGCTTTTTCTGTAGGATCTACTTTATTTCCTGCTTCTTCTAAGGCTTTCTCTGTCTGGAATACGATAGAATCAGCTTCGTTTCTTGCATCGATCGCTTCTTTACGTTTCTTATCTGCAGCTTCAAATTCAGCAGCTTCTTTTACAGCTTTATCGATATCTTCATCAGACATGTTAGATCCAGCTGTGATCGTAATGTGCTGTTCTTTTCCTGTTCCAAGGTCTTTTGCAGATACATTTACGATACCATTGGCATCGATATCAAAGGTAACCTCGATCTGAGGTACTCCACGCATTGCCGGTGGAATGCCATCCAGACGGAACTGTCCAAGAGATTTATTGTCGCGGGCAAACTGTCTTTCACCCTGTACTACGTTGATATCTACTGCGGTCTGATTATCGGCTGCGGTAGAGAAGATCTGGCTCTTCTTCGTAGGAATTGTTGTATTTCTTTCGATCAATTTGGTAGCTACACCGCCCATTGTCTCGATGGCAAGAGAAAGTGGTGTAACATCCAGAAGAAGGATATCACCGGCACCGGTATCTCCGGCAAGTTTACCACCCTGAATGGAAGCACCCAATGCTACACACTCATCCGGGTTCAAAGATTTATTTGGCTCATGTCCTGTCAACTGTTTTACTTTGTCCTGTACGGCCGGGATACGTGTGGAACCACCAACCAAAAGAACTTTGCTAAGTTCAGAAGCAGTAATTCCGGCATCTTTCAATGCATTGTTTACAGGAGTGGCAGTTCTCTCTACCAAATCTGCTGTCAATTCATCGAATTTTGCACGTGTCAGGTTCATATCAAAATGTTTTGGTCCTTCCTGTGTTGCTGTGATAAATGGAAGGTTGATATTTGTCGTTGTTGCGGAAGAAAGCTCTTTCTTTGCTTTCTCAGCAGCTTCTTTCAAACGCTGCATTGCCATCTTATCACCGGAAAGGTCAATACCTTCTGTTTTCTTAAATTCGCTTACCATGTAATCGCAGAGTTTGTTATCGAAGTCATCACCACCAAGACGGTTATCTCCGGATGTTGACAATACTTCGATGACACCGTCACCGATCTCGATAATGGATACATCGAATGTACCACCACCAAGGTCGTATACCATGATTTTCTGCTCGCCTTCGTTGTCAAGACCATAAGCAAGTGCGGCTGCGGTAGGCTCGTTGATGATACGTTTTACATCAAGACCTGCGATCTTACCGGCATCTTTGGTTGCCTGACGCTGTGCATCGTTGAAGTAAGCAGGTACTGTGATAACAGCTTCTGTTACTTTTTCGCCACCAAGATAATTCTCTGCATCGCCTTTCAATTTCTGAAGGATCATTGCGGAAATTTCCTGTGGAGAATATTTCTTTCCTTCGATATCGGCACGATAATCGGTACCCATATGTCTTTTAATGGAAGAAATGGTATTATCTGCATTGGTTACTGCCTGACGTTTTGCAGGTTCACCGATCAAACGCTCTCCATTTTTTGTAAATGCTACAACAGATGGTGTTGTACGTGCACCTTCTGCATTTGCGATAACGACTGGTTTTCCACCTTCCATAACAGCTACACAGCTGTTTGTTGTTCCTAAGTCAATTCCAATAATTTTACTCATAATAATTACCTCCAAAATAAATTCTGTTAGTTTACTACCTTAACCATACTGTGTCTCACGACGCTGTCTTTATACATATAGCCTTTCTGAAATTCTTCAGAAATGATGTTTGCCTCTTTGGTCTCATCTTCGTCATGCATTACCGCATTGTGAAGATTTGGATCAAATTCTTTTCCGACGGCTTCGATCGGAGTAACTCCAATTTCTTCAAGTACCGTAGTAAACTGTTTGTATACTGCTTCCATTCCTTTTACGAAGGCATTGTCTTTTTCCTCTTCCGGAACTGCTGCCAAGCCTCGTTCAAAATTATCTACGATAGGAAGAACTTTTTCCACAACATTTTTGGCACCCATGTCAAATTTTGCTGCTTTTTCTTTTTCGGAACGATTTCTGAAGTTTTCAAACTCTGCCATATTACGGAGAAGTCTGTCATTTAACTCTTCAATCTTTTCATCCTTCTTATCTTTCTTTTTGGATTTTTTCTTTTCTTTTTTTTCTTCCGCCTTTGCCGGCGTTTCCTCTACGGTTTGTTCCTGCACCTGTGTTTCTTTGGCTACAGTTTCTTTTTCGGTTTCCGGCGTTTCCGCCTGCTCGGCTTTCTTTGTCTCTTCTGCCATTTTGTACCGCCTTTCTCCATCAACTCTGCTTTGTCACTATGTCTTGGATTTAAATATATCATCCAGCTGCTGCATGCAACTTTCCAATGTGCCAACCACTTTTTCATAATCCATACGTTTTGGTCCGACAATTCCTATCTTGCCATACACACCTTCTTTGATCTGGTATGTTGCCGTAACCACGGAACAGTCACGCATGGATGCGACCGGTGACTCTTCACCGATATATACCTGAATCCCATGTTCTTCCGGATCGGTCGCCTCGTCATTGACCCAGGCTTCCAGTCTCTGCTTTTCTTCGAACGTGGAAAGGAGATCTACCATCTTTTCCTTATCACTCAATTCCGGATATTTCAAAATGTTCGTCGCCCCGGAAGTATATACCTCCGACGTCTCTTCATCACTCAGCGCTTCTCCGATGCAATCTAATATGCTCGAAGCAAGTTCACCGTATTCACCGGCTTTTTCTTTGATCTGCTGCATAATCGCCATATTAATCTCTGTGACGTCCAGTCCATTAAGTGCGGCATTGATCATAAAATTCAACTGAGCCAGAACATTGTCCTCGATTGGTGCTGCCAGATTAATAAATTTGTTGTTTACATGATTGTTATCCAAAACTACGATCACAAGGATCTGCGAATCGGATATCTGATTCAATTGTATGAATTTGATCTTCTTGTGTTCATAACGGGGTTTGGAAACCATCGTCGTGTAATTGGTATTTTCTGCAAGCAGTTTTGCTACCTGCTGTAAAAGAAGATCGATCTTGTCTGCCTTTTCGATCAAAATCCCTTTCGCATCGTCCACTTCTTTTTCTTTGTTGCGAAGCACCGTATCTACGTAAAGCCGATACGCTTTGTCCGAAGGGATTCTTCCTGCTGACGTGTGAGGCTGTAAAATGTAACCCATCTCCTCGAGATCTGCCATCTCATTGCGGATCGTCGCAGAACTTAAATTCAAATCGGTAAACTTGGATACGGTTCGGGAGCCAACCGGTTCACCACTTTCCATATAGTTGTGAATAATGGCCTCCAAAATCTTTTGTTTTCTTTCATCCAGTTCCATATCATCACTCCCTTTTCGTCTTGTTAGCACTCATCAAGCACGAGTGCTAATCATTGACTAAGATAAAGATAACACCCTTGCAAGGGTTTGTCAAGGGGGTTTTTAAAAAATTTTTTCATTATTGTGTTTTTTTTAAATAAGACTGTGATTTCTCTCTTCAGTGCCGCTCGCGCTTAAAGAACACACGTAGCAGTATGCGAGGGCTGAAACACGCCCTCTGCATACTGACGGTGTTCTAAACACCTCATAAAGAAATCACAGTCTCATTTTAAATGAAACTACAATATAAAAAACAAAAATTATATAAAAAACGTTTTAGTTGCGAGTTGTGGGAATCGCTAGAATAATTATTTATTAACCACTAGAAAACCGTTCTCTCTTTTTTATTATAATAGTATTATTGTGGGATTTTAAATGAGACTATACTTTCTCTCACAGGCGTTTAGAACACCGTCAGCGCGTAGAGGGCGTATCACAGCCCTCACGCACTGCTACGTGTGTTCTCCTAAGCGCAAGCGGCGCCGAAGAGAGAAAGTATAGTCTCGCATTATATCACCGGAAAATCCATCATCTTCAATATGATCATGATCGGGCTGTAACTTTGCAGCCACATGACGACGGAATTGGCTCTTGCTGCTTTTACGATCTGAACTGCCCAGGAGTATTCCTGCACGCCACCGAGAATGGCAAGAATTGTCCACACGACCAAGAGTCCGGACACTGCTCCAAACACAAAACCAAGCAGACGATTTACTGTGCTTACGATCGGCAGATCATCCGCGATGCGGATCAGGCGGGCAATGATTCCAAACACAAGCATCCATATGACCAAAGCAATCCCATAACCAATCGCTTCTCTGACCGGCCACGATTTTGACAGCCGCGACACGACGGTTGGTGCGCTTGCTGCTGCCGCAATGATGGTAAGCAGATTTTTGACCATGGCAAATACGCTGAGCAGGAAACCTCGGTTGGATCCAATCAATGCGCTGATAAAAATAATCGCCAGCAAAACCCATTCTAAAATTTGTCCTATCATTCCTACTGACATTTTATCCCCCTTCTTGGTATCTCTCATACCAGTTGTTTTGTAACTATTCAGGACACCCCTTTCTCAGATTCGCATTTCGAACACTTCGTGTTCTTTCTCGCCTTTGACAAGGCTAAAAATGCTCATATGAGGAGGGGGAGCCCTATTAGGCTCCAAATGTATGGAAATCAAAGCCTCTTACGTGCAAGCACGACGATTTATTGATTTCCATACATTGATCCTGAATAGTTACGTTGTTTTTATAGAAACTTCCGGCATAAGAAAACATCAGGTTATGTCTTTTATCAGCCGGACAGTTTGACTATCCGTATCGTTGTTTCATCAAGGAAAAAGTATTGGTTTTCCCTCGTTGTCGGAAAAAAATAATCGTAATTCTTTCCAAAATCAAAGGAAAACTTCACCGTTCCATTCTTTCTTAATAAGAAACAATTTTGGTTTCCCGTAAACAAGATTTCATTTCTCGTCATTTCCACCTGAGAATACTGTATCGTCACCTGCTTGGTCATCTTTTCTTTTCCCTGCAGTGTATACAAATGAACGACCTGATCGTCGATATTTCCGGCAACTCCGGTAACGATCAAAATATTTTCATCGTCCACGGCGATACTCTTTATCTCTTCTTTCAATGTAACTTCCGCCTGAATCCCCGGTTTTTTCATATCTTTAAAAATCGTAAAACCGTCTTCCGTAAAGATTACAACGCGATCGCTGTCCAAATATTTGATCTGGGAGATCATCTTCTGCTCAAAAGATTTTCCACCAACCAATGTATTCTGGTCCTGTCCTACTTCCGTAAAATTGTAGAAACAGACCTTATTTTCCATCGTTCCGTTGGCGGCGACCAGGTAGGAGATAACAATGCTCTCTCCATCGGGTGCCAGATCCAAATCCATCGCATATCCATCATCCAGTACATTGCTTGGAATCTCCACCAAAAGCTGTTCTCCCGCACTAAACGGATCGTATATATTGATCACATCGCTGTCGTCATCATGGAGCAAAACTGCCACTTTTCCATCGGCAGACACTTTTGCACGACCGATTGGCAGTGTTGTCTCAATCTCTTTTCCGGGATTTGTCCCATCATATATAATACAGGTTTTGCTTCCAATATCTGCAACCACAACATAATCCTCGCAAATATCAACCTGCGGCTGCTGCATCTCGTATCCGCCATTCCAAAGAACATTTCCCGTTTTATCTAATGCCGAGATTCCGTCCCTGCTGTATTTCAACAACTTTCCATGATACGAAAGATATTCCACATTATTACTGTCCTCTCTCGTGATCTCACGTTCCACGTCATATCCCGAAAAAGTACGGTTCATATAATAATAAGAAATGATAACAATCGCTGTCAACGCTACGACCACAGCGGCTGCAATGGACCCAAACAGCAGAATTTTTCTGCGCTTTTTTTCCTTTTCCACACTGTTCCTCATTTCTGTGTTAAAACACTTTCTAATAAAAAAAGTATATCATAAGAATTTACAGATTTCAATGAATTTATCGCAATCCATATATAACAATTTGTTATATATCCTGCCAGGATACCGGTAAGCGTCCCACACATGCTTGCATGATGTGGGGCGGTTACCAGGGATCCGCCCCTTATGAGGATGCAGCGATTTACCTCGTAAATCTGCGAAATCCGAATAAGGAAAGAATTGCGAAAGTTGCGTCAGCAACGCAGCAATTCGCGGGCAGGCTGCCAGGATACCGGTAAGCGTCCCACACATGCTTGCATGATGTGGGGCGGTTTGACTACTGTATCCCTGCCGGCGACACATTGGCTGCCGGCGACTGCGTCGGAACCTCCGTGGTAACTGCCGGCGGGGTCACGACTCCATTGCCAATCGTTTCCATCGTCGTATCCGTATTTAGTTCCTTTTGAATCTCATTTTTTATTCCCGTAAGCTGGTCATTGAGTCGCGAAAGGTTGATCTTGTTATTCCATGCGGCAGCCGCAAATACAATGGCAAGCACTATAACAAGGCCCGCAAAACCGTATCCACGCCGTTCACCCACCTCTCGTTCTTTTTTCTTTTCTTCCTTTTCCTGAATCACACCGCGGATATTACGCAGGACGCGGTCATCCTCCTGCTCGACAATATGTACAAAACGGTTTGCCTCTTCCATCATGTAGCGGCGCATTTCCGGATTTTTCTCATAATATACATAATAGCCGGTCTGTGGCACCAGCATGCTGTTTTCATATTGATAGCACGTCTCCTGCCATTCCTGCGGCGGAGTGCAGATCAGAAGCTTGTCCCCATCGGAAAAATTTCTCCGGTGCAGCTCCAGCAGTTCTTCCTGTGCCTTTCCTTTTTCCGCTTTTGCGCCGGTATAAAACCAGCCGACGACATCCACGCCCGAAAAATTTTCTTTCATATCAGTGTAAATGTCGGTCCACATTTCGGAAGAAAAACTGTCTCCTTTCCGCTCGGCAAAGTCGTGGATCACAACCATCCCCGAGATCTGAAACAGTTTCTCATGCGAGCGGAACATCCGGTGGCCCAAAAGCACACCTGCTGCCTCGCTTCCCTCTGCTTCTTTCACAAGTCTTTTTGCAAATGTAATTACATAATCTTCTACATAAATTTTACATCTTCCCTTTACATCCCCTATCTGCCTCACACTTTTTGGTGTTTTCCAATCCATGATAAAACCTCACTTTCCTTACATGTTACTTTGTAACTATTCAGGACACCCCGCTCACACATTCGCATTTCGAACACTTCGTGTTCTTTCCCGCCTTTGACAAGGCTAAAAATGCTCATATGTGGAGTGGGGAGCCCTATTAGGATCTAAATATATGGAAACCAAAGCTTCTTACGTGCAAGCACGACGATTCTTTGATTTCCATACATTGATCCTGAATAGTTACATTAAGTTAATTATAAGGAATACACAGTTTCTTTTTTGTCACAAATTGTCATTTGGCAAAAAACCGTTCGTTCTTCTTCGACACATTGTTTTCTTTTTTTCATATTTCCTTTTTTATCCTGCACATTCTGCCGCATAGTTTCTTTGTGCTTGGTTCATACTTCTTAGTACCGGCAGAATCGACAGAGCATTCTGTTGTATGGAAAGGAGAAATTGGATTGACTCATTATTTTAATCCCGGCGATCCGCTCGCCCTTCGTCATTTTACAAAAACTCTGTCCTCTCTTTTGGAAAAAGAGGACCTGACGAACCGTGATATTGTGATCCTGTGCATCGGATCTGACCGTGCCACCGGAGATTCCCTTGGTCCTATGGTAGGACATCAGCTCGCGCGTATACAAAAAAACTTCCATCTTTATGGCACATTGAAAAATCCGGTACATGCCAAAAATCTGGAAGATGCTTTAACATTTATTGAATTAAATCATAAAAACCCATTTATTATCGCTATCGATGCCTCCCTCGGTGTCGCCGAACACATCGGCTATATCACGTTAGGGGAGGGCTCCCTTGCGCCCGGCGTCGGTGTTGCCAAAAAACTGCCTGCCGTCGGCGATCTGTGTATCACCGGCATCGTGAATCTTTCGGGCTTTGGCGGGCAGATGCTGCTCCAGACCACACGCCTTAGTCTGGTCTTAGAGCTTGCCTCCTTTATCGTAAGCGGCCTCCGCCGCTGTCTCTGCACACCGGGGATATCACAATTCCGTTCTTCCCTGCAGCGCGCGAAATAACGTAACTTCATCGATATACTCGAGGTCTCCGCCGACGGGAACGCCGCTTGCGATACGCGTCACCTTGATGCCAACCGGCTTTAACAGCTTGCTGATATACATCGCGGTGGCTTCCCCTTCCAGGGAAGAATTGGTCGCAATGATCACTTCCTCCACTTCTTCGGTCTGAAGCCGCTGCATCAGTTCCTTCAGCCGGATGTCTGCCGGCGTAATGCCAAGGCTCGGATTGATCGCACCCTGCAGCACATGGTATAATCCATTATACTGTCCCGTTTTTTCATAAGCTGCCAGATCTCTTGTATCCTCCACAACCATGATCGTCTTCTGATCACGCTTCGGATCCGAACAGATCGGGCAGATTTCCTGATCCGTCAAAGTAAAACATTTTTTGCAGTAGCGCACATTTTTCTTTGCTGCTGTAATCGCTCCCGCCAGATTTTCCACGCGTTCCTGTGGCATATTGAGAATATGAAATGCGAGTCTCTGTGCCGACTTCGCACCGATGCTCGGCAATGCCGCCAGTTCCTCGATCAGATGGTTGATGGAATCCGAATACGTATTCATTAAAATGGAAATCCTCCGCCAAGATTTAATCCACCGGTCAATGCTTCCATCGCTTTGGCACTATCGGCTTCCATCATGCGCAATGCCTCGTTGGTCGCTGCCACGATCAGATCCTCTAACATCTCGATGTCATCAGGATCCACTACTTCTTCTGACAATTTGACGGACAACACTTCTTTTTTCCCGGAAACTTTCACCGTAACGGCTCCGCCGCCTGCTGTCGCCTCAAATTCTTTTTCTTCCATTTCCTTCTGCTGCTCTTCCATCTGACGCTGCATTTTCTGCGCCTGCTTCATCAGATTGTTCATATTTCCAGGCATTCCTCCCTGAAATCCTCCACGTCTAGCCATTGTTTATACCTCTCTTTTCATTTTATTCTACTGTTTCTATGACAATGTCATTTCCATCAAACATTCCCCGAAGTTCAGGTAATGCGTCATACTCACGCTGACTTTCTACATATTTATACTCAATTGCCACCGTTTTGTCAAGTACCTCTGCCGCCGCATCGGCCACCGCTTTCTGATTGGCCTCCTGCGATGCAAAATACGAATAACCGGTTTCCTTCGCAAATGCAATGACAAGATTTCCATTGTCATTTACGGTAAGCGTCACCATATCCAGCATGGCTTTCGACACCGGATCCAATTGATTCAGCACCTGCTGCCAGTTTCCGACAAGCTGCTTTACTTCCTTCGGTACAGCACTTGCCCGCAGTTTTGGTGCCGGTTTTTCCACTGCTTTCGACGTTCCAGCCGGTGCTTCCGAAGCCTGCACGACCACGCCTTTTTCCAGCTGATGTTCCAGATTGTGCACCCGGTTTACGAGCGAATCATAGTCTTTTTCCATCTCTGGTTTTCCAAGTTTTAACAGTGCGATTTCAAACAATACACGTTTTTGCGATGCATATTTCATCTGGTTTTCCACATCCGAAAGGACACGGATATAACGGAAGATCATCTCCGTTTCCAGCAGTTTGCTCACTTCAATCAATGTCCGGCAGTTTTCCTCGGACATATCCACAATCTTTTCCGGATGCTCCGTCGTTTTTGCCATTAACAGATTGCGCAGATACCAGATCAGTTCATCGCAAAAGCGGGTCAAATCTTTTCCGGCAGCGATCACGTCGTCCAGCATGGAGATCATGCCTGCCACATCGTCATTTGCTAAAATTTTCACAAAGTCTGCATAAACTTCCGTATCGACTGCGCCAAGCACTTTCAGTACTTTTTCGTAAGTCAGTTTCTCGCCAAAATAAAAGGAAATACACTGCTCCAAAAGACTCAATCCGTCTCGCAGTGCACCATCCGCCAGTTTTGCGATATACAAAAGGGCTTTTTCTTCTGCCTCAATTCCCTCTTTATCCAAAAGTTCTTTCAAACGGTCAGCGATCGTCTGCACCGAAATCCTCTTAAAATCATAACGCTGGCAGCGCGAAAGGATCGTCAGCGGGATCTTATGCACCTCTGTCGTCGCCAGAATAAAGATCAGATATGACGGGGGCTCTTCCAATGTTTTCAAAAGCGCATTGAATGCACTTGTCGTCAGCATATGCACCTCGTCGATAATATATACTTTATATTTTCCATTTGCCGGAGAATACTGGACTTCTTCAATGACTTGGCGGATGTCATCCACTTTATTGTTGGATGCGGCATCCATCTCGATCACGTTCATCGAAGATCCCTCTGCGATGGAACGGCACATGGCACACTCGCCGCAAGGTCCTTTTTCTCCTGGGTTTTCGCAATTTACTGCTTTGGCAAAGATTTTCGCCACGGTCGTTTTTCCGGTTCCGCGTGTCCCGCAAAAAAGATACGCATGACCGATATGATCGGATTTAATCTGATTGGTCAGGGTAGTTACAATGTGATCCTGTCCCTTGACATGTTCAAAATTATCCGGTCTGAATTTACGATATAATGCCTGATAAGACATAGTTTCCTCCGTTCTTCTCCTTAATCACCAAAGCAGATACCAAGACTTTTGGCCTCTTTGATAATAGAAGAATTTGGGTCTACCATTTTTAATTTTCCGGCCACTTCGGAAAGCGGAACCGGCACAATCTCGTCTCCATGAAATCCGACCATATAACCAAATTTTCCCTCCAGCATGAGAGAAGCGGCTGCTGCCCCCAGACGGGTAGAGATCACGCGGTCATACGCACAGGGACTTCCGCCGCGCTGCGTGTGTCCGGGAACCGTAATACGGATTTCCTGACCGGTGCGCTCTTCAATCTCGGCTCCGATCTTATAGGAAACACTCGGATATGGATTATTTTTCAATTTCTGTTTATATTCTTTTTTCGTAAGTGCCGCATCTTCTTTTGAGATGGCACCTTCTGCTACCGCAAGAATGGAGAAACGTTTTCCTTCGTTCGTTCTTTTTTCAATCGCCGCAATGACCGAATCGATATCGTAGGGAATCTCCGGAAGCAAAATGACGTCTGCCCCACCGGCAATTCCG
>ERZ825670.3900-NODE-3900-length-12057-cov-3.988502_pt1 | contig 12057 bp, 5 predicted proteins | sample MGYA00519929_ERZ825670 | MGnify/ENA primary metagenome ERZ825670 (study PRJEB31778, sample SAMEA3449207) | human gut metagenome | biome: human gut; feature: human-associated habitat; material: faeces | place: United Kingdom | collected 2010/2012 ...
AGGTGGCCGAGATCCTCGCCGACAAGGCCGACGTGTACACGCTGCTCAAGATCGATGAGGTGAGCAACCTCGGAGCGGCGAAGATCCGCCTGCGCTCGCTCAAGGCCGCCGTCGAGGAGCGCGAGGCCAACAAGCGGCGTCTGGCCGCACAGGCCCAGTCCCAATCCCGCCAGCAGGTGCTGCCGAACAAGCAGGACCAGCCGGTCGGCCCCAGTGCGGCCGAGCTTGCGGCGCAGCGTCAGGCCAAGGAGGAGCTCGCGGCCGCCGAGGTGCAGCTCAAGGCCGCCCAGGACCAGCTCGCCGTCGCGCAGGCCGCCGTCGAGGCCGCGGAGAAGCAGAAGAACGCCGCCGAGCAGCCGGCCCCGCATTCCACGGGCTTCCGCAAGACCGGATCCGAGGCGCCCACGCCCGGCCGTCAGGTCATGCTCGACACGGTGATGAAGAGCAACCCGCAGCTCACCAAGGCCGTCAAGGACGCCTCCCACCGCGCGGCGCAGGCCGGGTCGCGGCTCGCCGCCACCTCGCCGAACGGCAAGTCCGCGAGGAAGACCGCCAAGAAATCCGGCCACAACACCGCGACCATGTCGAAGTACGCCAACAAGGTGCCGTTCGGCAAGTCGATGAAGAAGGACTACACGATCGTCGGCCCCCAGATGAGCCCGATCCACATGTCGCTGGTCGAGTCGGTCATCCGCTCCGGCGGATACAAGTTCGACATCCTCAAGACCGCGAGCCGCGAGGACGTCGAACTCGGCCTCAAGTACGTCAACAACGACGCCTGCTACCCGGCGATCATGGTCATCGGCCAGCTCGTCGACGCCATCGTCAAGGGCAAGTACGATCCCGACCATGTGGCGCTCGCCATCACGCAGACCGGCGGCATGTGCCGCGCGACGAACTACTTCGGCCTGATCCGCAAGGCGCTGATCGACGCCGGCTACCCGCAGGTGCCGGTCATCGCGCTGTCCACGCAGGGCTTCGAGGACAACCCGGGCTTCAAGGCCACGCCCACGCTGCTGCACCGCGCCATCAAGGCGCTGGTCGTCGGCGACCTGCTGCTCAAATGCCTGATGCGCGTGCGCCCGTACGAGGTCGAGAAGGGCAGCGCCGACAAGCTGTACCAGATGTGGGACACCATCGTGCGCGAGACCATCGAGCACCACGGCTTCTCCGATACCGCGAAGAAGAAGATCGGCAAGCATTACCTGCCGTACCAGACGCTGCTCAAGGAGATCGTCAAATCGTTCGACGCACTGCCGCTGCGCGACATCCCTCGCAAGGTGCGCGTCGGCGTCGTCGGCGAGATCCTCGTCAAGTACCATCCCGACGCGAACAACCACGTGGTCGACGTCATCGAATCGCAGGATTGCGAGGCCGTGGTCCCCGGCATCATGGAGTTCATGACCACGCGTCCGTACATCACCGACTGGAACGAGAAGAACCTCGGCATGGGCGGCAACAAGAAGCTGTACTCGCTCATGCGCTGGGGTCTCGACCGTTACCTCAACCCGGTGCGCGCGGCCATAGATCTGGCGCATGGCAAGTTCAGCCAGGACCTGCCGATGCCCGAGCTGGTCAAGAAGGCCTCCGAGGTGACCTCGGTGGGCGTGCAGGCCGGCGAGGGGTGGCTGCTGACCGCCGAGATCCTGGAGCTCATCGAGTCTGGCTGCCCGAATGTGATCTGCGCCCAGCCGTTCGCCTGCCTGCCCAACCATGTGACCGGCCGCGGCATGTTCGGCAAGATTCGCCGTCTGCACCCGGACGCGAACATCGTCTCCATCGACTATGATCCCGGCGCCTCACAGGCCAATCAGCTCAACCGCATCAAGCTGATGATCGCCGCGGCGAAGAAGAACCACCAGAAGCTGGCCGCGGCCGACTGACGGATCAGCCTCGGCCCGGCGATCAGCCGACCAGGGTCGCCGCGTAGGCGTACAGCCTCTTCCATGGCAGGGTCGACACGTCTATCTTGTCGGCCTTGCTCTGAACCCTCTCGCGGTAGCGTTCCGTGCGCAGCGCCGTCTTCACATTGGCTTTCACATCGGCGAGCGGCGCCTTGCCCTCGACCCCGTCCACGGTCCAGTCGTGCGCGTCGTAATACTCCTGCACCTCGGTCTCGCTCGGGTTCATGCCCGGTTTCGTGGCGTCGTCGACGTAGTCGTTCTTCAGCGCGGTCATCTCGTAGTCGATGTATGAGGCGATGTCGTATTCGCTGCGCCCGTAGATGACCTGCCCCGCTTCACGTTTCTGCCGGTTGTTCGCGTTGAGGGTTTCCATGCGCTTGACGATGCCGGTGTACGAGTCGTCGTCGACCAGCCCGTACGAGACTGCGATCAGGTACGCCGCGTGACGGAAGCGCAGCGTGTCGATAGTCTGTTTCGTCAGCCATTCGACCGGCTTCTCTCCGCCGTATGAGGCGGTCCAGTCGGCGTCCCGGGCGTTGAGGTTGACGTCGTGCTTCTGCTTGAAATAGCTGACGGCGGCGGTGCGCTGCGACGACCACGCCTGGGTGAATTCGGCCTGCGTGATGGTGGTGTCGCCGAAGGAGAATTTCGGGAAGGCCTGCGTCGCGTTGGCTTGCGCATCGTCCGTCTTTGACGAGTCGGGGCTCGCCGTGAGCGAACGGACGAGAAAGACGGCGCCGACGATGGCCGCAATCAGCAGGACGGCCGCGACGACGATGATCGCGCGGGTTCTCGTATTGGTTTTCGTCCCCATCTTCGCGGCGTCACGGCCGCTCCCGTCCGTTGCCTTGCTGGGAGAGCCTGATCCGCATTTTCGTGACTGCTTCATGCCGTCATGATACGCGACGGACATGATTGCGGGGTGTCGCCCGCATTGCGCAGGAACGCCCCCACAATCATGTCCGCCGGTCGTCGCCTTGGATTCCGGTTATTCCTGGAATACGTCCGGATGCTTCGGATCGCCGGGCTCGTCGGCCAACAGGCCCTCCAATCCCAGGAACTCCTTCCAGAATTCGAGCGGCTGGCCATACGGCGCCGATTGCGCGCCGCGCGCCTGCAGGTTCGCCTTCGCCTCGAACACGTCCTCTTCGCGGATATCCTCGAAGTAGCTTTCCAGCCGCTCCCTGTTCTCCGGCACGTAGAACAGGGACGCGATGATCTCCGTCAGCCGCTCGGCGCGCTCGATCGGCAGCGAATCCCAATGCCGCAGCTCGATGAAGTTCTTCATACGCACGTCGTTGAAATGCGTGGAGATGATGTGGTTGATCTCGTACGGGTTGAGCTCGCGGTCGGGATACACCTCTCCGGCGTTCTCATAGAACGCCGGGTGATGCAGCTCCTTGCCGCTCAGGCCCCTGGCCTCCGGCGTATGCGTCAGATCGGCGAACATCAGCGGCGTGGACAGCACGTCGATGGCGTACTCCTCCCAGCCGAACCGCTTATCGAACAGTCCGGGAATCACGTTCGTGCGCTGGGGGTCGAGATAGTCCCACATGCGTTGGCGTAGCAGGGGCCACGGGTTCGGCGTGCCCTCGAAATACGGCGTATTGCGGAAGTACCAGGCGAGGATCGGCCCGATGATGGTGCCCAGACGCAGCTTGTCGATGGAATCCTGCTCGTCGACGTAGTCGATGCTCACCTGCGTGGAGGCCGAGCACCGCATCATGCACGGGCCGAACTGGCCTACCCGCCCCAGGTAGCGGGTCATGGCGTCGTAACGGTCCTTCGGGTTGACCTTGACGTCGGCGAAGCTCGACTTGGGCTGGTAGCCGTAATTGACCAGACGGAAGCCCAGCTCGTCCAGCACGGGATCGATGTCGCGCCGGAAGGAACGATACAGCGTCAGCAGTTCCTGCGGCGTCTTGAGGATGCCCAGCGAGCACTCCACCTGACCGCCGGGCTCCAGCGACACGGCGATTCCTTCGCGCCCGAGTCCGACCAGATGGCCGTTCTCCCAGTACTCTTTCTCCTTGTCGTAGTACGGCGCGATGCGCTTGAGCAGCGTTTCGACGCCGTTCTCCTCGTAGTAGCTGACGGCGGTGTCGTCGCCGTTGTGCACCGGAAGATGTTCGATCTCCACGCCGAAACCGCCCGTGCCGCGTTTGGAACGGCCTTCCTCGAAGAATCGCAGCAGACTGTCGATGTGCTTGGGATTCGGCTTGGCGAGCAGATGCGCGTAACTGATTCTCGGTGTCGTCATGGGGCATATCGTACCTGTAGATTCCATCGGCCACGGCGGTGTCGTTATACAAAGAATCGATAGCTGGTTTGCGTCCGAATGCTGGACATTGCGACTGATTTCCCGGGTTCCGTTCAGGGGGTACAAGGGTGACGTTATGACAGTTAACGAAATGCCGAATACGCCATACCCCATTGCCGTAGCCTATGGGTACCGCTATACTTTTGAACTTGTAAAGTCTCTTTACATATTGGTGGTGTGGCGAGTCCGTGAATGACCCCGGAAGGGGGCATCGTCATGGATGACCGGATCGCCGACATGTCCCCCCGCAACGAGGAGGGGAACGGAGACTCTCCAATAACAGTAAGGACAACGATGAAACCTCATGTAGGATCACGGATGATCGCAGCATCGGTCGCTTTGGGGACGGCGTTCGCGTTGATCGCGCCGTCTTCGGCGCTCGCGGGCGATGCGACGCCAGCGGCGGCGTCGACCGGAACGACATATTACGTGTCATCGACGCATGGCGATGACGGCAACGCCGGCACCGATCAGAACCATCCCTGGAAGACGCTGGACAAGGTCAACGCCATCGCGACCGACCTTAAGCCGGGCGACTCCGTGCTGCTGGAGCGTGGCTCCACGTTCCAGGACCAGTATCTGCACATCAAGGACACGTCGGGAACCGCCGACGCGCCCATCACCATCGCCGATTACGGCGACGCCTCCGCCAAGCCGGTCATCGCGGCGAACGGCGTCAAGGGCAGCCGGTGGTACCAGAACTACCGTGCGTCGGTCGGCAACCACCAGAACAAGGGCACCGTCTCCTCGGCCATCCTGCTCAAGGACGTGTCGTACATCACGGTGAAGAACCTGGAGATCACCAATGACGACCCCGACGTCTACGACCCGATCGACACGTGGAAGTGGACCGACACGGCCGATTCGGATGGCACCAAGCTCGACCGCTCGGCCGACCGCATGGACCGCACCGGCGTGGCCGGCATCGCGGAGAACGGCACAACGATGAGCCATGTCACGCTTGAGGGCCTGAACATCCACGACGTGGACGGCAACATCTACAACAAGCACATGGCCAACGGCGGCATCTACTTCATGGCTCACTACGCCCGCGAGAACAAGAACGCCGCGGACAACACGTGGCTGCAGAACCACATCTCGCGCTTCGACCACATCACCATCAAGAACAACATCGTCAAGGACGTGGACCGCTGGGGCATCGCCGTGGGCTACACCGCGTACCTCAACTTCATCGACGCGGCGTGGGGCGACGGCAGCATCGACGACGACCTGATCGCCAAGTACGGCCAGACCAACGTGACCATCGAGAACAACTACGTCAAGGGTGCGGGCGGCGACGCCATCACCCTCATGTACTGCGACCGTCCGGTCATCCAGTACAACGTGGGCGACAGCGTCTCGAAGCACATGAACGACGTCGACTACCCGCATGACCGCGAGCACGGCGGCAGGTACGGCGGCTGGGTCGCGGCGGGCATCTGGCCCTGGCGCTGCAAGGACCCGATCTTCCAGTACAACGAGATGTACAACAACCTCAACTCCGAGCACGGCAACGGCGACGGCCAGGCGTGGGACGCCGATTACGGCGACGGCACGCTGTACCAGTACAACTACTCGTACGGCAACTCGTTCGCCTCGCTGATGATCTGCAACCAGTACGCCATCAACACGACGTTCCGCTACAACATCTCGCAGAACGACCGCCGCGGCGTGTTCGACCTGCCGGGCAACGGTCCGGGCAACCACATCTACAACAACACCGTCTACATCGGTAAGGACAGCGCGGTGCTGACCGGCCGATCCAACAGCCAGGCGAAGTTCGAGAACAACATCTTCATCAACGCGACCGACACCAAGAAGACCGAGACGTGGAACCGCGGCAACCAGCACGGCGGCCAGACGTACGACAAGAACATGTACGTCAATTACGCGAACAGGCCCGCCTCCGATTCCAACGCCGTCGAGGTCGCCGATGTGAAGACCGTGCTGGCCAATGCCGGACACGCGCCGAGCGCGCCGAAGGCCGACGGTTCGGTCTATGGCCGTTCCGGCAGCGAGTTCGACGGATACAAGCCCGTTGACGGCTCCCCGGCCATCAATGCCGGCAAGGTCATCTCCGACATGAACGACTACGCGGTCACGAACGACTTCTTCGGCAACACCATCAAGGGAACCCCGGACCTGGGTGCCGTCGAAAGCAACGTGCTCTCCGTCTCCGGCAAGGTCAACGCGTACGAGACCGCCACGGTCGGCGGCTCCAAGGTCGTCTACGTGCCGTTCACCGCGAAGAACCCGACCACAGTCAAGCAGCTTCGCGCGGGCCTGACGGTCGGTGACGGATCAGTCGCCAACGTGTACCGCGGCGGCAACAAGCTGGCGGCCGACGCGGCGATCCAGTCCGACGACGTGCTGCGCTTCGAGGTCGAAGGCACTTCGAACACGCCGATCGAATACACCATCGCTCAGAAGAACGCCTGGAACTGGGTCGACGACTTCAAGACCGACTCTCAGGGCCCGATCTGGACGTCGCAGCGTCAGGTGTCCGGCAAATGGCAGACGATTACCGATTTCGGTTCCGATGTGTACCCGCAGACGTACTACGACAAGTACTACGGCGTCGGTGTGGACTATCAGAACAAGAGCCTTCCGGCCGACCGCAGCGCCATCCACGGCCTGATCGCCGACAATCCGGGTGATTCCGCGGCGACGGCGATGGCCTGGACCGCGCCGAAGGCCGGTTCCGTGAAGGTCACGCTGGACAAGGTGACCGGAGCGCACGTCGAGCCGTACATCCGTCAGTCGAACAGCAACGGCAAGGATGTGGTCCTGAAGCTGCTGAAGAACGACGAGGTGATCTGCTCCGCGACGATGACCGATTCCTTCGCGACGGCGACCGGGTTCAACGAATGCCTGGCGTCCGCCAAGGGCACGGTCAAGGTCGCGGTCGGCGATGTGCTGCGCTTCTCGGTGGATGCCGCGGCCGGCACCTCCAAGTCGTCGATCCACATCAGCCCGGTCATCACCTACACGGATGCCGATGAGCCTTCGCCCGAGCCTGGCCTGTCGGAGCAGTATGCTGCGGCGTATCCGGCTTCGGTTGCGGCGAAGGTGGGCGAGAAGGCCACCGCCGCGGTGTCGTTCACGAAGGGCGGCGCCGCCGCGGATGCCCCGGCGGGCACGACGTTCGCGGTCGCGGGTGACGGGTTCACGGTCGCCGCGGACGGTACGGTGTCGTTCACGCCGACGGACGCGCAGGCGGGCAAGACGGTGACGGCCACGGTGACGGTGACGTATTCGGACAAGTCGACGGATACGGCGACGGTGACGTTCAAGGTCGCCGCCAAGACCGAGCCTGAGCCCAAGCCCGAACCGACCGATCCGAAGGCCGACCTGCGCAAGGAGGTCGAATCCGCGTCGAAGCTTGACGAGAAGGACTACACCGCCGACTCGTGGAAGGTGTTCGCCGCGGCGCTCGATAACGCCAAGGCCGTGCTGGAGGACAAGGACGCCACCGAGGCGCAGATCTCCGGCGCGCTCACGACGCTGAAGTCCGCCACTGCCGCGCTGGCCAAGGCCGGCGACACCGGCAAGCCCGACGATGGCGACAAGCCTTCCGCGGGCAAGCCCAACGACAAGGGCGACAAGGGCAACGGTCTGTCCAAGACCGGCGCCAGCGTCGCCGTCATCGGCGTTGCCATGCTGCTGCTCGCAGCCGCCGGCTTCGTCACGGTGAACGTCGTTCGCCGCCGCCGGTAACGGCATGACGGGCACCCGCCCGTAACAAGCAATCAGGGGTCTCATGGTCAGCCATGAGACCCCTTTGCTATGCCTGTTAGCCGCTCTCTCGCTGTCGATTACCCTATATTCCCGCGAAAGTCCCATTTGCGGACGCTGGAATGGGAGTATCGACGGATGGGAGCAATTGTTCAACACGCCGATTGTTGTATATGCAACTGTTGTATATGGTATGCATTATTATGTTATGTTGCCTGAATGTTCGGAATGCGATTTTCGCATCGACAGACATGGTATGGAGGGGTATGGAGCAACGTATTCTCAGCATTGAAATACGGGCGGTGAGTAAGGCCGTCGACCGTTATTTGGGCGAAAGCATGCCGCTCTCCGCCAAGGGGACCACCGGCGGCAACGCGCATATCATCATGTTCCTGGCGCGCAATCGGGATCGGGAGATCTATCAGCACACCATCGAGCAGAAATTCTGCATCACCCGTTCCACGGCATCCCGCGTGCTGGCGCTGATGGAGAAGAACGGGCTGATTGCCCGTGAATCCGTGGCGCACGACGCACGATGTAAGCGCATTGTGCTGACGGATAAAGCCGACGCCATCGTCGCCGATCTCAAAGCGAACGGGGAGCGTGTGGAGCGTCTTCTGGTCGACGGTTTCACGCAAACGGAGCAAGATGCGCTGCATGACTACGTGGAGCGCATGCGTGCCAACATCGAGCGCGCACAACATGAATTTGAACATCAGACATCCTCCCAGACGCCGTCAACGGCGGCTCCCGAATACTCGGAAGCGGAGGTCATCAACACGAAGGAGGAGAACAAGTGAGCAGCACCGAAGAAGCGATTGCGCAAGCGCGCAAAGCCGTGGAACCGGACAAGCCGAAACATGTCCTGCGCACGCTGGGCAAGTCGATCCGCGAGTACAAGAAGGCCAGTCTGCTGGCCCCGGCGCTCGTGGCGGTCGAAGGCATCCTGGAGATCCTGATCCCGACGATCATGGCCTCGCTGATCGACGAGGGCATCACCGGCGGCAGCATGCCGTCCACCATCAAGTTCGGAGTGATCCTGCTGATCTGTGCGATGGTCTCGCTGGGTGCCGGCTTCCTGTCCGGCAAGTTCGCGGCCATCGCGGGCGCGGGCTTCGCCAAGAACCTGCGCCAGGACCAGTTCAAGAAGGTTCAGGGCTTCAGCTTCACCAATATCGACCGGTTCTCCACCGGCTCGATCGTGACCCGACTGACCACCGACGTGACGAACCTGCAGAACGCCTACATGATGATTATCCGTCTGGGCGTGCGTGCCCCGATCATGGTGATTGTGGCCTGGATCTTCTCGTTCCGCATCTCCCCGTCCATCTCGCTGGTGTTCCTGGCCTGCATCCCGATCCTGGCGATCGGCCTGTGCGGTCTGGCCGTGCTCGTGCACCCCGTGTTCGAGCGCGTGTTCCACACTTACGACGCGCTCAACAACGTGGTCGACGAGAACCTGCAGGGCATCCGCGTGGTGAAATCCTACAACCGCGAATCCTTTGAGGTGGGCAAGTTCGGCCGCATCTCCCAGCGCATCTTCAAGGACTTCACCAAGGCCGAGCGTATCATGAGCTTCAACAGCCCGCTGATGATGGTGTGCGTCTACGCCTCGATGATCCTCATCGCATGGATGGGCGCGCAGCAGATCGTCGCCTCCGGCAACAACCCCGCCGTGGGCCTGACCACCGGCGACCTGACCGCACTGGTCACCTACGCCATGCAGATCCTCATGGCCATGATGATGCTGTCGATGATCTTCATCATGGTCATTATCTCCCAGGCCTCCGCCGAGCGTATCTGTCAGGTGCTGCAGGAGGAAAGCACGGTGCAGAACCCGGCACAGCCGGTGACTGACATGGCCGACGGCTCCATCGAATTCGACCACGTCACCTTCCGCTACTCCGACAGTTCCGAAAAGCCCGTACTCGACGACATCAACCTGAAGATCCGCTCCGGCATGACCATCGGCATCGTCGGCGGCACCGGTTCCGCCAAGTCGAGCCTCGTGCAGCTCGTGCCGCGACTGTACGACGTGAGCTCCGGTTCGCTGAAGGTCGGCGGCGTGGATGTACGCGACTACGATCTCGAGGCGCTGCGCGATCAGGTGGCCATGGTGTTGCAGAAGAACGTGCTGTTCTCCGGCACTATTGCCGAAAACCTCAGGTGGGGCAACCCGAACGCCACCGATGAAGAGATTCGCCATGCTGCGCAGCTCGCGCAGGCCGATGGATTCGTTCAGGAATTCCCCGATAAGTACGACACGTACATCGAGCAGGGCGGTACCAATGTGTCCGGCGGACAGCGCCAGCGCCTGTGCATCGCCCGTGCGCTGCTGAAGAAGCCGAAGATTCTGATTCTCGACGATTCGACCAGCGCCGTCGATACCAAGACGGACAAGCTGATCCGTTCCGCGTTCCACAACGAGATTCCGGACACCACGAAGATCATCATCGCCCAGCGCGTGGCCTCCGTGCAGGAATCCGACATGATTCTGGTGATGGATTCCGGCCGCATCATGGCGTCCGGCACACACGACGAACTGCTCGTCACCTGCGATGAATACCGTTCCATCTACGAATCCCAGACCAAGAACCAGGCCCAGCCCGAAGAACTGGCTGCTGCCGAACAGGCTGCTGAGTCATCTACCGCTGAGCCGTCCGAAACCGTGACGGTGACAGTGACCATGCCCACGGCCGATACCAGCGCAGCTGATACCAATGCAGCCGATACCAAGGAAGGAGAAGCACGATGAGCAACGACCAGAGTTTCAAGAACCGCAAGCCCGCCATGGGCAAAGCCGAGCCTGGCACCATCAAGCGCATCTTCAGCTACATCTTCCAATACAAGTGGCGCGTCGTCGCCATCGTGATCTGCATCCTGATCGGCGCCGCCGCGCAGGCCGGATCCGCGCTGTTCCTCCAGTCCCTCATCGACACGTACATCCTGCCGATGGTGGGGGAGACAAATCCCGACTGGGCGCCGCTGCTGCGCGCCATCTCGCTTATGGGCTGCCTGTACCTGGCCGGTATCGTGGCGTCCTGGGCCTGGCAGTGGCTGATCGTCACCGTCGAACAGGGCACGCTCAAGAAGATCCGCGACGACATGTTCGCCCACCAGCAGAAGCTGCCGATCCGCTACTTCGACAGCCATGAGCACGGCGACATCATGAGCCACTACACCAACGACACCGATACGCTGCGTCAGGCGATCTCGCAGTCGTTCCCGCAGATGTTCTCCTCGATCATCTCCGCGCTGGCGGCGCTGCTGTCCATGCTGTGGCTCTCGATCCCGTTCACCGCGTTCGTGATCGTGTTCACCGTGCTGCTCTACTTCATCGTGCGCAAGATCGTGAGCCGTTCCGGCCGCTACTTCGTCAAGCAGCAGATGTGGATCGGCGACGTGAACGCCTTCGTGGAGGAGTCCGTCAACGGCCAGAAGGTCATCAAGGTCTTCAACCACGAGGACGCCACGCAGAAGACCTTCGACGAGAAGAACGAGGAGCTGTTCGAGGCGTCCGCCGAAGCGAACACCTGGGGCAACGTCACCATGCCGGTGGTCGGCAACATGGGATACCTGCTCTACATCCTGCTCGCCATCATCGGCGCAGCCGTTTCGCTGGCCGGCGTCAACGATCTCGGCCTGACCGGCGTCAAGCCGCTCACCCTCGGCACCCTCGTCTCGCTGCTCACCCTCTCCCGTTCGTTCATCAACCCGATCGGCCAGGTCTCCCAGCAGATGACCATGGTGATGATGGCGCTCGCCGGCGCCTCCCGAATCTTCAAGCTGATGGACGAGCCCGTGGAGTCCGACAACGGCACCGTCACGCTCGTCAACGTCGAGCTCGGCGAGGACGGCCGTACCATGCGGGAGGTCGACCACGAGACCGGCCACTGGGCGTGGAAGCGCGAGGAAGGCGACGACGGCACGAGGTCGCTCAAGGCCGCCGAGAAACTGCACGGATCCGCGCGCGAAGTGGCCGTCAAGGCCAAGGAGCAGGCGATTACCTCGCCGGACGGCCGCTACACGTTGCTGCGCGGCGATGTGCGCTTCACCGACGTGACCTTCGGCTACAATCCCGACAAGCCGGTGTTGCAC
>ERZ825670.3905-NODE-3905-length-12052-cov-3.757606_pt1 | contig 12052 bp, 12 predicted proteins | sample MGYA00519929_ERZ825670 | MGnify/ENA primary metagenome ERZ825670 (study PRJEB31778, sample SAMEA3449207) | human gut metagenome | biome: human gut; feature: human-associated habitat; material: faeces | place: United Kingdom | collected 2010/2012 ...
CACCACACTGTCCCCACTGGCTTTATCTGTTTTCGGCGTTTCCATTGTTAATGTAGTGCATGTAATAAGAAACATTATTATTGCCGAAAGCTGCTCTCAAATCTGCGTAACGATTCTTGTATGCAGTTACGTTAAATGATGCCTTTGCCTGGCGTCCCTCGCGCATTCCATTTTCTACAAAGTGCTTCAGATATTTCTTGGGATCATCGCCAAAGGCAGCTCGTAAGTCTGCATAGTTCTTTTTATAATACTCATAATCGTACACTAGCGAGTAATCTATGCCATTGTAAATAGCTGTGTCAGAGGCAGTATTGCCGCTGCCTCCAGTAGAAGTGTTGTTTCCAGTCACTTCAAAAGTAGCATTTCGATGCTCAGCTTTTCCATGCTCCATATAATGTGTATAATACAAAGCGGTATTGTTACCAAATGCTGCCTGCAGATCCTTGTAATTGTTCTTATAAATCTTTACATCAAAGTCCCTACATGCCTGACGTCCTTCTGCCATTCCGCAGTTAATAAAATGCATAAATGCCTGATTCTCATCTGCACCGAAAGCTGCTTTAATATCCGGGTAGGTTTTCAAATAATAATCCACATCAAATACTGACGAATAATCCACTCCCTGATAGTTATAGTCTCTATCTGTAATTACTTTGTCATTCTCACAGACCGGAACACTATAGCTGCTCCACCAGCTTTCTGCTTCATGTGACCACTTGCCATATTCATCACTGAAATTATCGGATACATTAAAACACCAATAACTATAGACAGTTCCGGTTGTATCATCTTTATCATCATCCCAGGTACAGTCCACTACATACCATCTGCCATATAATTTTACTTTGTTCCACTCATGACTGCTGCTGGTAACGCATACCGTCTGAATACCAACTGCATTGCAAAGCATTTCAAAGGTTTCCGCATAACCGGCACATACTGCTTTACCTTCTAACAGAACTCCGGCACTGCTCTGATGATAGCTTCCCTCCTCAGAGTACCAGCAATTCTGCATAATAATGTCATGTGCTTCCTGCTCCATATCAAGAATTGTCGCTTTGCTCTTAATCGATGCTACCCATGTATCCAATTTAACCTTAATTTTACTAGTAATATTTTCCCTTTCAATACCATTTGCGAAATCATCATATACACATAATGATATTGCCCGAATATGTTTTCCATCTGCAGTAGTCCTACACATTATTGCTTCATTTGCAAAATAAAACTGCGGATTAGACATCTGGACAATCTGAGCAATTCTTTTTGCCGTATCATCATCAAGATTTCCAATCGAAACGAATCCTGAACAATAAGACGCTTGAATATAATCTGCATCTGCTGTACCTGTAAGAAATGCCATATTTACATTATAAAGTGCATCGTAAAATTTCTTTTCTTCACTAGTCATCTCACCATAATAATAGTTTGATCCATACAATGACCAATAAGATGCATCTGCTGTATTATACTGTGCACTATATAACATGGGCTTATCTATATCAACATCACCTGTATCTTCAACATAGATAAACTCTGGTTGTTCATAACCACATTTCCGTTCTGTCGAAGCAGAACTATTATCTGTTTCTTCTGCCCCAACCGCCATATCCGGCATCATGGTTACTGCCATAAATAATGCCAGTAACAAGGCAATTAATCTGTTTCCTACTTTTTTCTTCATTGGTGCCCTCCTTAATTTTTTATTTGTTTACACATTTATATAATCCCATGTTACTTGTTTTGATGACTTTTTTCAACACAATGCTCGCTCTAATATCTTTTTAAGATGCAGTTTCATATTTTCCATCAAACGCCCCGCCTGGTACATCTTTCTCAGAATATGTGCCTTGCGTAACTTTTTCTCCGTTGAATCTGCAAAAGAACGAATCTGTCCATCGACAATCTGCATATAGCAGTTCGGTCTTAACAAATCCTTCTTCATAAATTAATAAAGCCTCTTCTCTTTTGATTGGCAGTTACCATATTATCCATCTTCCTGTTTTCTTTGAATCCTCATGCATAATTATATTTCGCTCCTGTAAAGACTTCATAATCCGTTGCACCTGTGATCTTGAAATACCAGTTAATTCAACGATGTCTTTCTGTTTTATAGCAGGATTATTCTTTATCAGATTTACTATAACTAATTCGTTTTTATTTAAAGCCTCATTTAAAGCCTCACTTAAAGCCTCACTTGATACATTTTTATTCATTCCTGATGTAACATCTGTTTTTTCAAATCCACTGCGGATATAAATAATAGTATTTAGATAATTTCTATCATTATCCATTTCAAATTCTGGCTCAGGGGAACCATTTTGCCTTAATTCCCGTATTATTTTAGAAATTCCGGTTCCCTTTTTCTCAGACAAATCAATTTCTTTAAATAATTCTCCAATTCTTCTGTTCCGGTACTTTCTGCCCCTGATTTTTCCAGCCTCAAACTTTTCAAGATTAATCCATTTTGCAAGTCCGGGATAATTAATAATCTGTATACTATCTACATAAATACGAATTTCTACTGGTTCAGGTTCACGGTAAGACTTATGGAACACTGCATTTACTAATGCTTCTTCCAATGCATTATAAGGATAATTATAAAAACGCTCTGCCTCTGCTTTCCCCTTAATCTTAACTACTTTTTCCTCTATCACTGTTGTATTTATATAATCTAACGCATCCTGAATCTGTTTCCAAATAGGTCCCGTAAATGTTTTTTCTATAAAATCATCGGAAGCCTCTGCCTCTTCCGTATTGAATCGAATTAATTCTATCTGTGCTCCAGGAATTAATTTTTCTGGATGTTCTGCAAACATCAATACGCCTATATTTCTAATATCAAGCTCTGTGTCTGTTTCATCTGCGACTTCCTGTGCAAGTAATAAATCTTCTAAAGAACTGTTATTCAGTCCATTTATCAGACTACTATTACTTTTTCTAATAAAATCCTCCATATATCCTCGTCTAATATCATCTATTCTTGCTTTCCGATTTATCCGGTCATCATATGGAACGGAATTAAATTTGTCAAAAAGTTCAGAAACCTCATCCTGTTTTGCGTCCGTTGTTAATGAAGCTGGGCGAATCCAATGTTTCATGGTCTTATCAATCTTTTCCCCTTTCACTCCATAGACCGTATGAGGCGCCTGATATGGTCCACTGTCACCCGCCGGGCACCATAGATATACTAAAAATGTCCCTGTTTTTTTATAATCAATTATCTCCATTCTTGGAATATACCTTGGAACTATCATATTACAATATTGAAATATTTCCTGCTGAATTATATCAAGATTTTCCTTTGGTAGTCCTTCCAATGGAAATACCGGCATCCCATCCTTTTCCTTTACTCCAATTACAATATAACCACCATTCGTATTATCATAATCATTTGCAAATGCACAGATTGAATGAATAATAGCATTTGGATTCCACCCAGTCTTATATTCAACGCGGTCATGCTCTACAACACGCCCTTCTAGTAATGTTTCTATTTTTAATGGAATCATTTAGCCTCCTCCCTTTCTATCGCGCTTTTGTTATGAAACAATTATGTATGTTGTTACCTCTTTAAACCACATTATTTATCATTATAATATTCTGAAAGTATAATTTCTAAATCGCCCCTCATTTTCTTTGCAACCGTTTTATAACTATTCAACCAACTTTTAATCTCAGGAAGAATCCATCCTGTAACTAAAATAAATAACAAAACTATTACTATCATACCGCCCAATATCAGCAAACTTTCTTTTTTATTCACCATGCTAAATATAATAGAGCCTGATGTTATTACTAATGGGCATATCATCAAATTAAAAATGTCTATAAATTTATTCCAACCATTATTTGTTTCAATTTGTTCGTAATCCCTACATTGTTCAATAATTGCCTGCAAAGATTCTTTATTTTTAATTTGAGCTTCATCTAATGTCTTTTTTAATTGCATAAGAATTTTTTCATGATAATCTTTAGACGTAATTATTTTTTTAGGAATACTTTCAGATTTGAATATCATTACAATAATCGAACAAAACGCTAACAAATACATAATGTTCATACCTATCATACAATTAGAAACCGACAATATTGTTCCTATGATCAAAACTGCAATAGAAAAAACAATTAAAAATGTCATCCATCTGGGATTTTTGCTATACTTTTCTTTTTTTATTAAATCATAGTAATATATTAACAATTGCATAAACATTTTACACTATCCCCATTCTTACTACATCCATTTAGTTATAAAGTAAAAGACTCAAACCATATCAGCAACTACATATGATGCCTCTTTCATCTGAATCAACCAGAACTATAATAATACGACCAATACTACATTATTTCCATAATATAATTTTTTAATTTCAGAATTTTCTATTCTTGCACTATTCCTTCTCTAATTATCCTAACATTTCATCCTTCAAAATCGTATCCTCTGCCACATCCACCTTCAGCGTGCGTCCAATAATTTCTTCCATCCGCTCCGGAGAAATTCCGGTTCCCGGTCTCTTGAAGGTCAACATTTCTCTTGTGATTACGGTTCCTTTTGCAATATCGCAGGTTGTTACCAGAGAACGTCTTGCATTCTTTCTGGCAGTCTGCTCTGTCTCTAAGCAGCATAAATCACCTTTGCCACGAATGGTATCAATAAATTCAATTCCTGAAAGAATCTTTCTTGCATCCTCCGGATCCATAGCATGATAGTGATCATTTCCTTTTAAGGTCTTGTCCAGTGTAAAATGCTTCTCTATCACTACCGCGCCCAGATTGTACGCTGTTTTGATTACATCTGCGCAGGCATCCGGTTTTGTATGGTCTGAATATCCGATAATCAGATCCTTATACTTTTCTTTCAGGCTTGCTATCTTATTTAAGTTAGCATGCTCATACGGAGTCGGATACTCCAGCACACAATGCAGAATGCAAAGCGGCTGGTTATTTACCTTACGGACAGTTGCTATCATGCGGTCAATCTCATCCTCATTGGCTGCACCTACGGAAATGAGCATTGGTTTCTTTTTCTTTGCCTGATATTCCACAAACGGAAGATTATTCATATCAGAAGAAGATACTTTGTATACCTCCATCATCTTATCGAGATAATCTGCTGATTCAATATCAAATGCAGTGGATAAAAATTCAATGCCAATTTCATCACTGTAATCCTTCAGCTCCTGATATTCTTTTTCGCCAAACTGGTCAAATTTCTGAAACAACTCATGCTGGGATGTTGTGGTCTCTTCCGTGGTATCCCAGTAAGATGGAGAATCCTTTGCTGCCAGCGTATCAGCTTTATAGGTCTGGAATTTTACTGCATGGATTCCGGCATCCTTGGCTTTCTTGATCATTAACTTTGCAGCTTCCATATTGGAAATGTTCATTTTCTTTGCAATGTCATAATAATTTACACCAATCTCTGCAATCAGTACTGCTTTATGTGTCAGAGCACGTTCGATAATTTTACTCATATTCATTTCTCCTTTACTTCTCTGACTTTTTATATTCTGTCAGTTTCTTTGACAATGTGATACATGGCTTTTCCACGCCCCAATGGAGAATTGCCGCCAGTAAAATACTTGTAACCAATACAATAATCACTTTTTTCGTCCATCCCATTTCCGTAGTATTTAACCGCATTAAGATTGGGAAATGAATGAGGTACAGCGGAAAGCTGATTTCTCCAATCCATTGCAGGATGCGGCTCTTATTAAGCCATGCTTTCCATATTTTCCCTTTTACGATTCCAAGAATAATAAGGCACCACAATCCCCCCATCAGCAGATATTTATTCTGCAGATAAGCAGATGGCTCTATTCCCCACAACTTCTGCCGGAACCACGGTGTAAGGGAAAATAATATTACTACCAGTGCCAATACAATTACATCTGCTCCTATGCTGTTTTCCTTCCAGTTATTCCAGAAGTCCCAGATAATTGCAAGAAGCATTCCCATTAAAAATACCGGAACATACCACCGCAGTTGCGTGGAATTTTCTGTGTATGTGGTAAACGGAAATACTACTGACAGTGCAATTCCAATTCCTGCGATTATTGCAAACAGCCATTTTTTATTCCTTATCATCTGCTGCAACAGCCAGAACAGCGGTGCAATCAGGAAAAATTTCATAATAACCGGCATATACCAGAAATGTCCGAATCCATCTACCAGCAACAAATGCCGCAACAGTTCCTTTCCATCCGGAATAAATCCCAGTCCCATGGAAATCAGCAGAACTGCCAGATATGGTATCATAATCCGGATGATTTTCTTGCCATAATAGCCCATAAGATTCCGCCCCTTCAAAGCCTGCTGCCTCTGGCAGAGCGGATACAGAAACCAGAATCCACTGAAAATCATAAACAACCAGACACCTATTTTGCCGCAGCCGTTAAAATACATTCCATAATTTGTCGAGCTTGCGCCAAGATGTGCTGCCAGTACGAAGAGGCAGCCTATTCCACGCAGGCTCGAAAGCCATGCTATGTTCTTCTGCATATTTGTTCTCCAATTAGTCTCACTTTGGTCTCAATGGTCTCATTTTTAGTCTCAATGGTCTCACTCTTGCTACCAAAATCTATTCTTCGTCCTCCAAAATTAATCCGATTACCCTCTTAATACCGGATTTCAAGTCATGACGCATCATCAGGCTTTGCATTTCCTTTCGAATCTGTGGTGTATCAACCAGCCAGCGGAAGGTTGTCTCAATGGTTTCATCTGCCACATTGATTCCAAGTCCAAGATTTAAGAAACCATTGTTCATCTGTGCAAAGGTGTGCTTCATCTCACGCTCATTCTGAGCCATAACCACTGCCGGTACGCCTATGGTGGCAAGCTCATAGACGGTTCTGCCCTGAGAAGTAAATGCCAGGTCTGCCTTGCCAAAAAGGTCGCTGATGTGTTTTAAATTCTGCTCTACATAGATGCCTGCTATTTCATCTGTCTCAATCTGATTTGCTTTCTGGTCATACCCTACGCCCAGTGCAAAATGGAATTTAATCTCAGGATAATCCTTATGAATCCGCTTTGCCATCTCATAGATTCTCTTGGTAAAGTTCGAAGGGTCTGTTCCACCGAAGATAACCACTATATTCTGCACCTGTTCATGAAATACGGATGGTGTGGCACAGAAAAATTCATCCCGAAGACATACATAATTGGATCCCCAGTAATAATTATCTCCTCTGGTATGATCTTCATACAGAGCATTAATCACTACATCTGCATAATCGGCTCCCTCGCCGAGATCTTCTATGGTTACGACACGTTTCACATATTTCTTTAATTCTTTGATGTAATCTGCTTCTGTATTAAGGCAGTCATTTACTACTACGTCCGGCTTCCATTCCTGCACGAATTCCATGAATTCTTCGTCACTCTTAATGGTATGTACCGGCATATTTGCTTCCTGCAGTTTCTTCAGTCCCGGTTCATGCTGCTCTTTTGTCACAAAGAGAATCTCCTGTCCGGTCAGATTATATGCCAGTGTCAGGCAGTGATAAATGTGTCCCATTCCAAGCTCTTTGTATCCATCTGCCCGAAGAATAATCCGTTTCTTTTTCAGTTCATACTCACACAATACCCAGTCGGAAGCAGCATCAATATCCACTGCCTCACGCTCCGGCATCTCATAGACAGAAACCTTCTTTCCAATGCGGCTGTTTACCTCCATACATTCTCTTCTTGTAATCAGAAATGCACCTGTCTCAAGATAGTTCGGCGGTAACTGCTGACGGTTCAGACGTTTCTCATAATTCGGTACATAACAGCCATCTTTCTTCGTCCAGGATAAATGCGGCTTATTTACCACACTGATATAAGTATCATCGGAAGAAGCCAAAAAGCTTTCCAAAGCCTTATCCAAGGTATCAGAAGAAAGTAACGGTGATGTTACCTGTAAGGTAATTACCACATCATACTGAATCCCTTTCTTCTTTTCCATAGTGCAGACTGCATCATAGATAACCGGGTCTAATGTCACGGCATCCTTTGCCAGTTCACTGTCTCTGGTCATGGTCTCTACACCATAAGAAGAAGCTATTTTCAAAATCTCTTCATCATCAGATGAAACTACAACATCATCAATGCTTGGACAATTCTTTGCATTATGAATTGCATAATAAATAAGTGGTTTTCCATTCATCAAACGGACATTTTTCCGTGGTATTCCTTTTGAGCCGCCACGAGCCGGTATTACTGCCAAGACCATTATCTTATCCTCTCTGTTGTTATTGTTATACTTCTGATTATTGTTCAATCGCTGGGATTAAATAATCACTTCCTATTATAATATTTGGGTCTTCCTGTTCAAATGTCCCATATATATGAAAATTAATCCTTTCATTTTCCTTATATTTTTTCAACGAAATCCGTCTTTTGACTTTTTGCCCAGTTTTTTCTTTTGAATCTGGAAAGTATGACGTCTAATCTCCCAGAAGCTGCCGCCGGAGCTGCGATAAGATCTTTCGCTCCCGCCGGGAGATCTGCACCTGCGTCGTATGCAGGAGCTTTGCCGTTTCGCTCTGGGTCTTGTTCCCATAGAAGCGCAGCCGGATCAGCTGCTTATCCTGTTCCGGCAGCGCTTCGATCACTTCCGCCAGGCTGATCTTATCTGCCAATGCTTCTTCGGGCGATTCCACCGGGATATCCAGCTGCCGGTCACCGTCTTCACCGTTCTCCGGCGTCAGGCTCACTGCAGGCTGCGCCGCCTGGACTGCCAGCGTGATGTTTTCTACCGGTTCATCCAGTTCTTCTGCCAGCTGCGAAAGGGTCGGCTCTGCGCCGCATATCTTCATATGATGCTCCCGTGCCGCCTGCACCCGCATCCCCAGCTCCTTCAAAGAGCGACTCACCTTGACGGTGCCGCCGTCCCGGAACAGCTTTTTGATCTCGCCCAGGATCACCGGCACTGCATAGGTGGAAAAGCAGACGCCGCGTGATGTGTCAAAATTATCACAGGCCTTAACAAGCCCCATGCAGCCTGCGCTGTAGAGGTCGTCGTACTCAATGCCCCTGCCCCGGAACCGCCCGGCGCAGGAATGCACCAGCCCCAGATTCTGTTCAATAAAGCTTTCCCGCCGGGTCTTATCCGATACCATGCTTCTGACCGCCTTTCCTTTTATGTACCCTCCCGCTGGGTCAGGCGTTTGACCAGCAGCACCTTGGTGCCCTTGCCCGGCTTGGAAATGACCCTGACCTTATCCATAAAGCTCTGCATCACCGCAAAGCCCAGGCCCGAGCGCTCCTCCGGGTTGCCGGTGGTGAACAGCGGCTGCATGGCCTGCTCCACATTGGGGATGCCAATGCCCTTATCCGTCACCGTGATGTGCACCTCGCGGCCGGGATAGACCGCAATGGTCATGGTCACGGTGCCGATGCGGTCCGGGTAGGCGTGGACGATGCAGTTGGTAACGGCTTCCGACACCGCGGTCTTGAGGTCCGCCAGCTGGGGCACGGTGGGGTCGTACCGGGCCAGAAAGGCCGCTGCCGCGCCCCGGGCATAGCTCTCGTTCACACTGAGGGAATCAAACTGGATCTTGGTGGTATTTTCCGCTTTCATGGTTCACTCCTCCTTCTGTCCTGCGTCGGTGCAGGAAATGCCCGCCAGCTGCAGCACCCGGCCCAGCTGCGCCGGTGCGTGCTGGATGCGCAGGGCCGCGCCCACCGTGCGGGCGATGCGCTGACGGCCCAGAATCAGCCCGATGCCGGACGAATCCATAAAGCCTACCCCGCCGAAATCCAGGATCAGCGTCTGCGGGCTGCGGCTGACCAGCGCATCGTCCAGCTGGATGCGCAGGCTCTGGGCCGCGTCGTGGTCGATCTCACCGGCCAGAAAGGCATAAAGGCTCTCGCCCGCCGGGCTGAAGCTCACCGTTGCCATGGTTTGTCCATCTCCTTTGTGCGTTGTAAAAATAAAAAGGACCCGTACACATAGTTCCAGTGTACGGGTCCTTCGCGTTATTTTTTAGAAAAGCGTGTCGCTCAGCTGTTTTCCAGCAGGGCAGCGGCTGCCAGGGCTGCCGCCTCGCTGCCGCAGACCAGCAGGCCGCGGCGGGTGTTGGCATGGGCCAGCTTCACGGCCTCAGCTAGGCTGCCGCACAGCTCAGCATCAAAATGATACTTTGCCTTCTCGGTCAGGCGGCGGGTCAGTGCTTCCTCGGTGCCCTCAGGCGTGACGAGATACACCTTATCGAAGGGGTTCTCACTCATGCCGGGCATGGTGGATTTATCCTTTTTCTGTTCCTCGGGCGTCAAGCCGGTCTCCAGCGCCGAGAAGAAGGCCTCTGCGCCCTCCTCCTCGGCCAGACCGATGATGGCGCTCATGTGGCGCACCTTGGCCATGTTGAGCACGCGCAGCAGCGCGGCGGCCTGCTGCGGGGTGCGGCAGGCGTCCAGAATGACCAGCGGGCGCTGGGATACCACCCGGATGCTGGTGCGGTTTTCCACCGCTGCCAGACCTTCCAGAATGGCATCATCGGTGATGTCGAAACCTTTGCGGCAAAGGGCCAGTGCCAGTTCCACAGCCATGGCGGCATTGCCCGCCGCGTGGCGGCCCAAAAAGGCCAGCGGCACGGTGTAGCCGCCGTAGTCCACCTTACTGGCAAACTTTTCCGCTTCCAGGAAGGTGATATCCTCCGGGTCCGGCACCACCAGCTCACAGTCACACTTGCCGGCCGCCACAATCAGCTCACTGAGCACGGCCTTGGGCTGCTCCGGCGCGGTGACGCAGATGCTGCCTTTGCGCATGACGCCGCCTGCCAGCGCGGCCAGGCGTTCCACCGAGCGGCTCACGCCGTCCGGGCCCACCGCCGTGACGGCACACACCGGCATGTTGGGCAGTGCTTCCGCAAGGCCCGCGTCCGGCAATTCCACCACGGCAAGCTGGCAGCCCGCCGCACCGAAGCAGTTGGCCGCTGCGGCCAGCTCTGCCGCTTCCTGTGGGAGCGGCTCGGCGGCGGCAAGGGCGGCGGCAGTCAAGGCCAGCAGACCTTCGTCCACCGGGGCGTCGTCGATACGGATGCGCTTTGCCAGCGGCTCACAGCCCGCGTGGTACAGACCGGCGTGGATGCCCTGCGCATGCAGGACAGCCGCCAGCAGGCGGGCCACCACGGTCTTGCCCGCCGTGCCCGCCACACCCACGAATGCAACTTTGCCCACCGGCGCAGTCAGCGCGGCGCGCAACTGTTCGGTGGAGGCAAAGCCGTCCGGCAGGGCGGCGAAATACTGATTTGCCTGTTCGATGGTCATTGGTTACTCCTTATCACGATGATGAAACAGCAGCCTGCACAGCGCCATGAGCACCAGTGCAGCCAGAATGCCCGCCAGCACACCGACGGAATCCAGCCACACATCGGTGACCTGACTGCTGCGTCCCGGGGAATAGAGCTGGATGGTCTCGTCGGTCAGGGCCGTGAGCACGCCGCCCAGCATGGGCACGGTGATGTGCCCCAACGGATGGCGGCTGTAGACCCGCATACACAGCATGAGCAGAAAGCCTTCCAGCATATATTCGCAGAAGTGCGCCATCTTGCGCACGACATGCTGGGTCAGGCGCTGCGCGAGGGCCGGGTGGCCCAGACGGCGCAGTGCTCCCTGCAGCAGGGTGAGCACCCGGCCGCTGGAAGCGCTGGACACCTGCGCCACCGCCATGGAATTGGAAAAGATGAACCAGATGCACCCCGCGAGGGCAAGGGTGAAGACCACCCGCCCTACGATGACCCACGGGGACAGCCGTTCGTTCTGCGTTCTCTCGTCCACGATCAGCCCAGGGCCTTGATGCTCTGCTCGATGTTGGCCAGCTTATCCTGGCTCTTGGCGTACTTATTGCGGATGTCTTCCACGAGGGCCGCCGGGGCACGCTCCACGAACTTGGGGTTGTTGAGCTGGTTTGCGAACATGGCCTGTTCCTTCTCGGCCTTGGCCTTTTCCTTGTTCAGGCGGGCCAGCTCCTTCTCGCGGTCGATCAGCTCCATCATGGGGATGAAGCCGCGGGCCGCGTGGGTGGACACCTGCACCATGCCGTCGGTGCTGCCCTCGTACTTCTCGGTAA
>ERZ825670.3912-NODE-3912-length-12039-cov-4.142941_pt1 | contig 12039 bp, 9 predicted proteins | sample MGYA00519929_ERZ825670 | MGnify/ENA primary metagenome ERZ825670 (study PRJEB31778, sample SAMEA3449207) | human gut metagenome | biome: human gut; feature: human-associated habitat; material: faeces | place: United Kingdom | collected 2010/2012 ...
TGTACGAATAGGCGAAAGTCAATGCGCGAGCAATAAAAGAAAACATACTTAATCTTGACCCGACCCCCAAAAGTTAGACCTAAAAAATCTAACTTTGGAGGTCGATATTTTTATGTCAAAATACAGTTATGAATTCAAGAAGAAGGTAGTAATGGACTACATAAATGGAAAAGGAGGATATAAAAGTTTATGTAAAGAAAATGGGATACCGAATCAAACAATATTACGAGATTGGATCTCAGCATACAAAGAATTTGGAAACAAAGGATTAATGCGATCAAGAGAAAAGAAAAATTACTCTTTTGAATTTAAGATGCATGTGGTAGAATTATACTTAACAACGGAAGTATCGTATCGAGAACTTGCATTGAGTTTAGGTATCAATAATCCACCAATGATAGCAAAATGGGTAACCGATTACCGTGCAGTTGGACCTGATGCGTTACGACCAAAGAGAAAAGGACGGAAACCCAAAGTGTCTAAACCAAAAAAGATAATACCTAACACAGGAAAAGAAAAAGCTGAATCAGAATATCTGAAACAGCTTGAAGATGAGAATTTAAGATTAAGGATTGAAAATGCGTATTTAAAAGAGCTGAGGAGATTGCGTCTGGAGGAAGAAAAACCTCCGAAAAACAGGCAAGAATAATACACAGTCTCCGAGGAGAATTCAGGCTAAAAGATATTCTTGCCGTAACAGGTTTTCCAAAGTCAACATATATGTATTGGCAAAATAGATTTGAGCGAGAGAACCCGGATGAAAAATTAGAAAAAGAAATTCTTGATATACGAAAAGTGCATAAAGACTATGGTTATCGCAGAATTTGGGGAGAATTGCGAAACAGAAATATTTTTGTAAACAAGAAAAAAGTTCAAAGAATTGTTCAGAAATTGAACCTGCAAGTAACCTCGTTTACTCATAAAAGCAGAAAATACAGTTCATACAAAGGTAAAGTAGGAAAGATTGCTCCAAACAGGATTAACCGTAGATTTAACACAAGTGTACCGCATCAGAAAATCACAACAGATACAAGTGAATTTAAGTATTATGAGGTTGACAGCAAGGGCAGAATGATAATCAAAAAGCTCTATTTTGATCCATTTATGGATATGTTTAACGGAGAAATTCTGAGTTTTGGCATATCTCAAAAGCCATCTGCCGAGAACATTATGAGTGCATTAGATGAAGCTATTACTATCACTAATGACTGTTCATATCGCAGGACTTTTCACTCTGACAGAGGATGGGCTTATCAGATGAAAGCATATTCACAAAAGCTGAAAGAAAACAGAATATTTCAGAGTATGTCAAGAAAAGGAAATTGTCACGATAACTCTGTTATGGAAAATTTCTTTGGAATATTAAAGCAAGAAATATATTATGGAAAAGTTTATTACAGCTATGAAGAGCTTAAACAAGCAATTATCAAATACATTGATTACTACAACAACAAGAGAATCAAACAGAAACTCGGCTGGTTAAGTCCGGTTGAGTACAGGATTAATGCCTTAGTTGCATAACAAAAGCGTAGCAGCTAAAAGCCACTACGCTTTCAAATCTAACTTTTGGGGGTCACCACAATGAACTGCTCATGGTTTTTAGTTTAATGCGGATATTTTTCAAGCAAGTCCTGTAAATCATACGGTGTTGCCTGATATACATAATAGTTAAGCCAATTTGAAAATAATAAATAGGCATGACTACGCCACTTAACTAAGATTTCATCATTGACATCATCATTTTTATAATAGTTTTTAGGCATTACACAATCCCCACCTTTAGCTAAATCACGGTGATATTCCTTATCTAATGTATCTGGATCATATTCTGGATGTCCTGTAACAAAAAATCTTGACCCGTCCTTTTCTGCTACCAAATAAACACCCGCATCGTTTGAAGAAGCTAAAATATCTAATGAATCAATTTTTTCAATATCTTCTTTTTTAACAGCAGTATATCTTGAATGAGGTGCATAAAATTGATAATCAAAACCTCTTAGAATTCTTCTTCTCATCTTTTCTGGATTTGTATGATGATGATAAACACCTGTTAATTTTTCTTTCAATTGATATTTTTCAACACCATAATAATAATATAAAGATGCTTGAGAAGCCCAACAAATAAAGAATGAAGAAAAGACATTTGTATTGGCCCAATCAAAAATATTTGTAAGTTCATCCCAATAATCTACATCCTCAAATTTTAATTTTTCAACAGGAGCACCTGTTACAATCAAACCATCATACTTATTATCTTTAATTTCATTAAAGGTTTTATAAAATTCCATTAAATGTTCTTGTGATGTATTTTTAGAATTATGACTTTCCATACATAACCAATCTACTTCAATTTGTAAAGGTGTATTAGAAAGCAATCTTAATAGCTGTGTTTCTGTCACGATTTTAGTTGGCATAATATTAACAATAATTAATTTTAATGGACGAATTCTTTGTGATAAAGCTCTTGTTTCATCCATAACAAAGATATTTTCTTCTTTTAATATTTTACTTGCTGGTAAATCATTTGGTATTTTTATTGGCATATGTAACTTCCTCTCTATGAAAATGAAATAAATTCATTGAATATTTTTAATATATAAGCATCTGACATTCCTGATAAATAATCTATAATACTTTTAGCCATTGCATTTTTATCATGTTCAAAATCATAAATAATATGATTTTGATATAATGGATTTCTATTAAAATGCTTCATTTGACTATACTTTTCTAACCAATGCATATATCCTTGAATAGTTACAGGATATTTTTTTTGATCTTTCTTTAAAGCTTCTAAAACATTTATTTGATTATCATTTGCTATCTTATCATATTTATATAAAAATTGAAAAATAGAATTTAAAATAAGTTGTACATAATTTGTGTGGACTTCTATACGATCAATTAGATAAATATTTTGATAATTGAATTTCATAATATACTTCATGACTTCAAAAGCTTCATCTGATAAGCATATTCCTTTCTCTATAGAAGAATTTTGACAAACATCTAATATAAAATAATTAACAATTGTTCCATTATTAATAGCATCAAAATGAGATTTTGTTAATTGATTTAGATGATTTCTTAAATCTTCTACAAGCTGTTCATCAATAATATTTAATCGTAAAGCATCTTCAATATCCCTAGCAAGATAAGCAATTTTATCTGACATTTTAACAACACAGCCTTCCCAAGTATAAGGATTGTATTGCCCAGGATATAAATAATCTTTTAAATCAATAGATTCATTCCTTTTAATAATTGCTTTTTGATTCATTTCTCCACAATGAGAAATAATTCCATCTCTTACAGCATACGTTAAATTTAAATTTCTACGAACATGATGATCATCTTCCAAAGTTTCAATTTGATCTACAAAATATAAACTATTTTTTTCATGCCAAAAATCTTGTAGACCATGTTCTTTAGAAATCTGATTAATGATCTTTTCTCCACCATGTCCAAAAGGTGCATGTCCTAAATCATGTCCAACAGCAATTGCTCTTGTAAGTTCTGTATTTAATCCTAAATAATGAGCAAGAGTATAACTTACTGAATCTACAAGATTTACATGCTCACTTCTTGTACAAACATGATCATCTTCAACTGCAAAAAAAACTTGCGTCTTATGTTTCAATCTACGATAAGCAAGAGAAAAAATAATACGATTATAATCTCTAGAAAAAGGACTTCTTAAATCATTTTTTCTTTGATAAAGTGCTTCATTTCTTAAAATTGCTTGTTGATATTGAGGATGATTTTCATACATTGCTTCTTTTAAAAAACTATTTTTTGACATTTTTTATACCTCGCTTTTTCATTATATAAAAATTAAAAAAAAAGATAAAGAAAAAGATTATCTTTCGATAATCTTTTAGAATTTTAAGAATCTTCTCATTGAAACAAAACTTCCAATTAAACCTACTCCAGCACCTAAGCCAGCTAAAATAAATGAGAAATCTCTAATAAATGGCATTGGGGCTTTTAATACAAGCATTGATGACATTAATGAACCACCTGTATAGTTATATAACGCTCCATAACCATAAACAAGAATTGGAATAATTGCTCCAAACAATCCAATGAGCATACCTTCTAACATAAATGGAATACGAATGTACCAGTTACTTGCTCCAACCATTCTCATAATTGAAATTTCAGTAGATCTTGCTGTAATTGTAATTTTAATTGTATTAGATATCATGAATAAGGCGACAATAACTAAACCAACAATAAAAACTGATCCAGCTTTTTGTATTGTATTCAATGTTGTGACCATACTTTGTGTAGAATCACCACCATAATTAACAGAATTTACATTAGGAATATCTTGAATCTTTTTAGCTAAACTTGCAAGTTTTGTTGGATCTTTTGCTTCTACTTCATAAGCAGAACCTAAAGGATTATCTTCACGATAAGACTCAAATAACGTCTTACCATCTTTACCTTGTTTATCGATAAGTTTATTCAACTCTTCATCTTTTGATGAATATGTAACAGATCCAACACCTTTAAGTTTTTTGATTTGATTCCCTACTTCTTTTTCAGCATTTTCATCAATCGATCTTTCTAATTTAACATAAATACGCACGCCATCTTCAATATTTGCTGAAATATCTTGAACATTAAGTGCTAAAACACTAATAACACCAATAAGTAATAAAGTAATTGTTACAGCAAAAATTGAAGAAAAAGACATTGCACCATTTCTCCATAAATTAACCAATGATTCTTTAAAATGTTTTGGTAAATTTTTTATACAACTTATTAATTCTTTCATTATAAATCATATCCTCCTAAAGATGTATCAGCATTAATGCAACCATCTTCCATTAAAATTGTACGTTTTTTATGTTCTTGTACAATCTTTTGATCATGAGTTACAACTAACACAGTTGTCCCTTGTTCTTCATTAATACGCATTAATACATTAATAATTTCTTTTGAAGTTTCTGGATCCAAGTTTCCTGTTGGTTCATCAGCAATTAAAACTTTTGGACGATTTACAATTGCTCTAGCAATTGCAACTCTTTGTTGTTGACCACCTGATAATTCATGAGGGAAAGCATTGACCTTATCTTCCAAACCAACAAGCTCTAATGTTGCTCTTACACGTCTTCTGATTTCTACACGTGGTGTATCAATAACTTCTAAGGCATAGGCAACGTTTTCAAAAACTGTTTTTTTAGGTAATAATCTAAAATTTTGAAAAACAACACCTATATTTCTTCTAAAATAAGGTACTTTACTATTTTTAATTTTAGAAACATCTTGTCCCACAACTTCAACTTTTCCTGAAGTTGGTTTTTCTTCACGATATAATAACTTAATAAAAGTAGATTTTCCTGCACCAGTTGTGCCGATAACATATACAAATTCTCCAGGTTCAATTGTAAGATTTACATCATTAAGTGCTCTTACTCCTGTTTTATAAATTTTTGTAACATTTGTTAGTTTTATCATTTCTATTCAGCTCCCAGGAGTATTATAGCACAATTTGTAAGTTTTGTTTGAATATTGAGTCTATTAATTATGTTTTTTCATGTTATAATATGTTTATTGAAGGAGTGGCTAAATGAAAAGAATATGCCCTAGATGCAATAATGAACTATCTACAAATTGTTATGTAAAAGATAAAGGAATCAATACTTTAAGCTATCTAGAATTAATTATAAAAAAAGATCAATTCAATAAAGAACATAAAGAAATTAAATCATGTTATTGTCCTAAATGTGGGTATGTAGAACTTTATGTTGATGTCGATCATCAAAATCAACATTTAAAAAAGGATGATGATTTAAATTCTTTAAGACAAACTGTAAGGCAATATGCTATTGATTATCATCAACGTATAGAATTAGAAAGAAAAAAAAATGAAGGAAAAGAAATTCTAGATAAAAAAAGGAAACTTGAATCTCTTATTTATCAATCACATATACAAAACGATAAAAAAAGAAAACGTAAAAAAACTTTACGTAAAACACATTTACTAAAAAAAGTGCTAAGAAAATAGCACTTTTTTTATAAATCTATATTAGGTAATGTAAATCCTCTTCCTCTTACATTATGTGTCTCATTTGTAATAATAAATGCTGCCTCATCAATTTTTAAAATTTCATTGGTAAGTGTCACTAATTCTCGGCGGCTGACAACAGACATCACTGCATACATATCTTGTTTTTTATAACCTGTGGTAATATGCATAAGCGTACATCCTCGATCTATTTGATCATAAAGAATACTTTGAATCTCATTCCATTTTGGTGAAATGACCAATACTTGAATTTTAGATTCACCTAATAAAATCATTTTAGCCATGACCAAAGCAGTAATCAAAACAACTAAAATACCATAAAGAATTTGTTCAACATTTGAAAAAGGAACTTGTAAAGCTAGGATAATACAATCAAAGCCATTAATAAGAACAGTCGTAGAAATACCTGTTTTTTTATTTAGAACTAATGGTGGTATATCCATTCCTCCGGTACTTGCTCCCATTCTTAAAACAAGTCCTAATCCTCCACCTACAAAAATTCCTGCATAAACAGAGGATAAGAGTAAATCATTTGTAAGATGTGTAACCCCCGAAGTATTTTCAAATATTGTTAAAAATGTTGGGAAAATAATTGTACTTAATAATGTTTTAGCTGCAAAAGATTTTCCTAGAAAAAAATAGCCTGCAATAAACATAATAATATTGATTACATAAACAACAAGCGATAAAGGAATTCCTGTTATTTGTTTGACAATTAATCCTAACCCAGAAGCACCACCAACAATAATCCCATGAGGGGTAATGAAAGCACAAATTCCAAATGCTAGAATAGCATTACCAATAACAATCACAGCAATTTCTAAACATTTTTTAAAAAATTTATTCTTCATGACTACCCTCCTGTATACGAGATTTCAAATACGCATAAATAAAATCATCTAAGTTTCCATCTAAAACATCTTTAGGATTATTAGACTCATATAATGAACGATTATCTTTTACTAAAGAATATGGATGTAAAACATAAGAGCGAATTTGTGAACCCCAAGCAATTTCTTTCTGCTCACCTTGTATTTCTTTTAATTCTTTTGCTTGTTTTTCTTCCATTAAAGCAAATAACTTACTTTTTAACATCATCATCGCTTGTTCTCTATTTTGAATTTGGCTTCTTTGACTTTGACAAGTAACGACTGTTCCTGTAGGAATGTGGGTAATCCTAACTGCTGAATCTGTTTTATTAATATGTTGTCCACCTGCTCCACTTGCACGATAAGTATCAATTCTTAAATCTTCTGGTTTAATGTCAATTTCAATTGTATCATCTAATTCAGGGATAACATCAATGGATGCAAATGAAGTATGACGTCTTTTGGAAGAATCAAATGGAGATATTCTAACAAGTCGATGAACACCTTTTTCAGCCTTTAAATGTCCATAAGCATATTTTCCTTTAACCAAGAAAGTAACTGATTTAATACCTGCAACATCTCCATCTAAATAATCTAAAACTTCTATTTTAAAATCTTTCGACGAACAATATCTTTGGTACATACGATACAACATTTCTGCCCAATCTTGGCTTTCTGTCCCTCCTGCACCTGGATGAATTTCTACGATGGCATTAGCACTATCATACTTTCCAGATAAAAGTAAAATTTTTTCAAATTCACCCATTCTTTGTTCAAAATCTTGATAATCACTTTCTAAAATAGTTTGAAATTCTTGATCATCCGTTTCTTTAACTAATGTATATGTTTCATCTAATGAATTTAATGATTGACAAAGACTTTCATATTCATCAGTAATTTTTTTCATATCATTTAATTCGTCATAGATCTTTTTAGCTTTTGTTGGATCATCCCAAAAGTCATCTTGCATTGTTTGATATGAAAGACCTTCTATTTCTCTTAATTTTTCATCAATTTGTGCTGATTTTCTATATTCGTCTATTAATAAATGGGCTTTATCAAGCCCATTTTTTATTTCATATAATTCCATTATTTAAATTCTACTTCTAATTTTAAATGAGGAATATTTTCTTCTGCTGAACTACCAGGACGAATACCCATATGCACAATATTTTTAGAAATCATATCAACAATAGAAAGTTTCATTTGTTCAAACATATAGAACGCTTCTTCTGTATATTCAGAAAGTGGATTCTTTTGTGCATACGCACGTAAATAAATACCATTTCTAAGTTTAGTCATTGCATCAATATGATTGATCCAAGTATAATCAATAACTCCTAATAAAACACTTCTTTCATAATTAACGATTTTTGCATGATCAATATCTTTATTTAATCTCATTTGATATTGAGAGAAGCAAATTTCTGTTAAAGTTTCTAATAATTTCTTAGAATCATTTTTAACAACATCTTTATTCTTAGCATCAATTTCAGCAAGTAACATATAATTTTTAGCTACAAAATCTAAAACAGCATCCACATCAACTTCATCATGTTTACCATGAGTTGTACATCTATTGATTGTCATTTCAATTGCTTGATTGAACATACCTTTGATAATATCATCTAGATTATCTAATGACATGATTTCATCACGTTCTTTATACATAATTTCACGTTGTTGTCTCATAACATCATCATATTCAAGAATATGTTTACGTGAATCAAAGTTTTGACCTTCAACACGTTTTTGTGCATTTTCGATAGCTTTTGAAACCATTTTATTTTCAATAGCCATATCATCATCTAAATAATTACTAAATGATTGTAATTTTTCACCAGCAAATCTTTGCATTAATTCATCATCAAAAGAAACATAGAATACAGAATATCCTGGGTCACCTTGACGTCCAGAACGTCCACGTAACTGATTATCAATACGGCGAGATTCATGTCTTTCAGTACCAATTACATAAAGTCCGCCGATTTCACGAACGCCTTCCCCTAGTTTAATATCTGTTCCACGTCCTGCCATGTTTGTTGCAAGTGTTATAGCATCTTTTTCACCAGCATGAGCAATTATTTCCGCTTCTCTTTCGTGGTTCTTAGCATTTAATACTTCATGTTTTAAACCATTTTTAGTAAGTAATTTACTTAATCTTTCGTTAGCTTCAACTGAAATTGTACCAATTAGAATAGGCTCGTGTTTAGCATGAATTTCTTTTACAACGTTAATAATTGCTTTATATTTTCCATTTTCTCCAGAATAAACTAAGTCTGGTAAATCTTCACGAATTACTGGTTTATTAGTTGGTATTCTAATAACATACATGTTGTAAATATTTCTAAATTCTTCCTCTTCAGTTTTAGCAGTACCTGTCATCCCTGATAGTTTATTATACATTCTAAATAAGTTTTGGAATGTAATCGTTGCCATTGTTTTGGTTTCAGTGTTAATTGTAACTCCTTCTTTAGCTTCAATAGCTTGATGAAGTCCTTCAGAATATTGTCTTCCATGCATTAAACGTCCTGTAAATGGGTCAACGATTATAATTGCATCATTATCAACAACATAATCAATATCTTTTTTAAATCCATAATTTGCTTTTAGGGCTTGATTAATGTGATGCACTAAATTAGTATTATCTAAATCATATAAATTTGCTACATTTAATAATTTTTCAACTTTTTTACTACCTTCAGCAGTTAATGATACGCTCTTTGTTTTTAAATCAATTGTGTAATCATCATCTTCTTTTAGTCTTTTAGCAACTCTATCAGCTTCAATATAAAGACTGTTTGTATTAAATTGACCTCCACTGATAATTAATGGTGTTCTTGCTTCATCAATTAAGATTGAATCAACTTCATCGATGATACAGAAGTTAAGTCCCCTTTGAACTCTATCTTCTTTTCTTACAACCATATTATCTCTTAAGTAGTCAAATCCTACTTCATTATTTGTTGAATATGTAATATCAGCATTATATGCTTCTTGTTTTTCTTTTGGAGATAATTCTCTTAAGTTGATACCAACAGAAACTCCTAGTAAATCATAAATTGGTCTCATCCATTCTGCATTACGACTTGATAAGTATTCGTTAGTTGTTACAACATGTACACCTTTTTTTTCCAAAGCATTTAGGTAAGCTGGTAAAATTGTTGTTAAAGTTTTACCTTCACCAGTTTTCATTTCCGCAATATTACCATAATGGATTGCTAAGCCCCCAAGAATTTGAACATGGAATGGTTTTTCCCCAATAGCACGATAAGCTGCTTCACGAGCTAAAGCAAATGCAGGAACTACAATATCTTCAAGTGTTTTTCCATCTTCAAGCATTGCTTTAAATTCTAAAGTTTTATCTTTAAAATCTTCATCTTTTAAAGCTTGCATTTCTGGCTCTAATTTTTCAATTTCTTCTGCTAATTTCTCAAAGCGACATAATTCTTTATATTCACTATCTAATAATTTTTTTATAAAATTCATTTTCTCATTTCTCCTTAATGTGTATTATATCATAAGTAGAAAAAAAGAAAAAGCTTTTAAAGGCTTTTTCACATGATTATCACTAAAAAAGAAGCCTTTTAGGCTTCAAATTATAAACTATTTAACATTTATGATACCAAATTTACCATCTTTTCTTTTATATAGAACAGATACGCAATCTTCATCAATATTTTTGAAAACAAAGAAATCATGATTTAATAATTCAATTTGAAGCATTGCTTCTTCTTCATCCATTGGTTTCATTTCCATTTCTTTTCTCTTGATGATTTTTGGCACTTCTTCTTCCTCATCTTCAGACTCGTATTCGGAATCCTCGTCATACTCATCGTCTTCAGAATCATCATCCACTTCTTTCGCATCCTCTACGGCTGCAATATTGGGAACTTCGTCTTCATCCTGTCCCATGCTTTCCTTAAGCATATTGGCAATGAACTCGTCCTCAGACATAGCTTCATCTGCATTTCTGCGTCCAGCTGGTCCGTTCATGAATTCATCCTCTGCTGCCTGAAGATCTTCCTCACTTAAAAATTCCTCTTCTTCAAGCTGTACAACAGGTTTTTTCTTCTTATGGGATTTCTTCGGAACTTCTTTTGCAGCTTCTGCAATTTCCTCGTTCTCTTCCTCTATTTTTGCTTCATCCGGATGCTCGTCCGGAATCTCAATTCCCTGTGCGGATGCAGCAGCAAGGATGGTATCCTCAAGATTGAAATCCTTCAGATCAGCTTCCGGCTTCTCTTCTTCCGCTGCTTCCTCTTTTTCTTCAGAGTCATCGCCAAAAAGATTATTCTGTGCAGGTGCCTTTGGAATTTCCACTTCATCCGGATTCATATTCTTCATGGATTCCGGAATATTCAGGGTCGGCATTTTCAGAGGTGCTGCCTCCTGGGACTCCTCTTCTGTTTCTGTGGTGTCCTGCTCTGCTTCAACCGATTCTTCTGCAGTTTCTTCAGCATCTGTTTCTGCTTCAGCAACTTCCTCTACAGCTTCTTCTGTATCCTCAGTAGTCTCAGGCTCTTCAACACTTTCACCTTCCGCAGCCTCATCTGCACTGCTGTCGGCATCAGCCTCAGAATCCTGCTCTGCTGGATTCTCCTCAACTTCAACCTTTTTCTCTTCTTTCACCTTTCCGGTCTCCGGCTCAAGCTCCGGTACGCTTGCGTACTCTTTCTCAGTTGCTGGATCACGGAGCATTTCTTCCTGAACTTCTTCGCTTGTCACAGAAGAAGCCATGCTGTCTTCTGTCTCTTCCATCTTGCGGCTTCCGAAAATATCGCGAAGACCTTTGGAAATCTTATCCTGGAGACTCTCCACCTCATCCAGCTCTTCAGACTTGATCTGAATGCTCTCGATTTCCTGCTCACCTGATTTAGTCTGAGGCTCAGCAGACTTTTCTTCTGCCTCTACCTTGATGCTGTCCACATCCTCAGGCTTCAGAAGCTTGGGCACAAACTGCTGCTCATAGCGCTCTTTCTCTTCACCCTTAAGGGCACCCATACGCTGCTTCAGGTCCATGGCTTTCATAACATAGCTGCCTTCATTAAACCAGAGGATGATCTCATTGCAAAGCTCAAGACATTTCTCTTTGTCTCCGTCCTGATAATACAGTTTGGCAAGCTCATAGGA
>ERZ825670.3917-NODE-3917-length-12019-cov-4.102558_pt1 | contig 12019 bp, 10 predicted proteins | sample MGYA00519929_ERZ825670 | MGnify/ENA primary metagenome ERZ825670 (study PRJEB31778, sample SAMEA3449207) | human gut metagenome | biome: human gut; feature: human-associated habitat; material: faeces | place: United Kingdom | collected 2010/2012 ...
CCTAACACACTATCCTTTAAAGAGGCATTGCGTACAGATATTGTAATTGTTTCTTTATCTTTATTTAGAATGGCGCTATTAACGACTAGAGTTATGGAGTTTTTTATTTTGTCTTTGATGTTTTTATTTGATGTCTCATCTATAGTGGCATTATATAAGTTTTTAGTTGTCAAGGTTTCATTACTGTACACATTTTTAATATTAGTTATTGTAATATTATTACTTAGGGTAATTTCTTCTTTTACATTTTTCTTTAAAAGAAGTGGTACTTTGTAGGTAATAACACTACTCTTTTCTTTTATTTTGTATTTATTATCTAACACGACATTATCTATTGCTATCTTGTAGTCTTTAGGAGCAGTTATAGTTACATTCTTGGCTATTAAATCTGTTGAGGTAATAGCATATTTTTTAAAGATTAAATATCTTCTACCAACTTGTTTTATTTTTAGATTCATTATATTTTTCTCTGAATCTAGGGTTTTATATGCAACTGTTCTAGAATGTTCTGCTCTACTCTTATTTGTGGAAAGTATATCTACTTTTACATATTTATTTGTTTTATCACTATATTTTTCAGTAAGTGATTTCTTACTCATAAATTTATTCTTGTCTATATTAGTGAGTTTTATTATTTTTTGATAATCATTATTAGCGTAGGCTTTTACGTAGCTTTTAATAGTTGCATCCTCTGAAAAGAATAAATTATTTATGAAAATGTAAGTAATGATTAAAACAATAACTGCTAAGACTACTTTAGTACTCTTTTTTCTTGCAATACTCGTAAAATTAACTGCAATATGTTTTTTTGGTTTATTGATTTTTTTGGGTGTTTTAATTATTTTAGTTCCACACTTTTTACAAAAGGAAACATTTTCATTTTCTATTTTATTACCACAGTTACCACAATACATATTTTTCCTCCAAAATAAAAGCTATACTTTTATTTAAATCTAATAGTTAAGAAAATAAATAAGAAAGTATAAGCTGTTCTTAGTTCATTATTAATACTATATGTACGTTCATATAAACTACAATAGTCATCAATTATATCAACAATCCAGCTTTCTTTATACTTAGGCATTTTTTTAGTTATCGGATACATATGTTTTAAAATTATATCCTCTTGCATAGGGCTAAGTTCAAAATACTTTTTAGCGTTTTTTAAAGCATATTCCGGATGTTTTCTTAAAGCTTGGTGTTGATTCATATCTTTTGTTTCTTCCAAAAAGAAGTCATGTAAGAGTGCTGCTCGTGTTGCTTCTTTGTAATTTAATTTTAGTTTTTTGGTAACTAAAAATGTATGATAAGCAACTCTTAGTGAATGATTATATCTGGTAATCCCATGATGTCTAATATATTTTGTTTTTATAAACTCATCATTAGTAATGATGTCATTGATAATTGAATAAAATTCGTCATTTGTATAAAAATATTCTTCCTTTATCTTTTTCATTAAATTCCACCTTTTAATTCCAAATTTCTAATTAATAATATCATAGATTTATATTTTGTTCAAGAAAATGTCATGGGCATTTTTTTATGTATGTAAAGTAGATCTAAGCAATTTCACCTAAAATTTTACTCATCTCAGCACTTTCTTCTTGACTTAAGTCTTCTTTTTCTAACTCTTTGTCAAACCATGCTGGTAATGGTTCTTCTTTTGGAGATGAAGATTTTTTAGGAGCATTAGGAGTATTTTTAGATATTAGACGTTTAACACGTTTGTGTTCTTTTTCGGTTATTCTCATAGCGTCTTCGACAGTTTCTATGTTTAGTCTTTTCCACTGTCCTACAATTGTTTCAATATATCCTTTACTTAGTTTTTGGTTATTAATTTTTAGAACATAAGAAATCAATACATTCACTACTCCAGGATTTAATTTTTGGTCGATAAGAAGATTTTCAATTAGATGGAGATCTCTACTTGTTGGCTCTGCTCCTTTATATTGAGCTTTTAGATAATTATATGGACTAGTATTTTCAAATGTGTAAACCATTTTGGCCCACTTAGAATTATCACCTACTGGTTTTTTTAAATATTCTGGTTGTTTAGCGTAAACTAGTGTTGGAAGACTACCTGTATTATCAAGTTGATAAACATTACGGCAACTTTTTCTTAAAACATTTTTGTCAATCATTCCCTTTTCGTTTAAGGAATCACGAACTAGAGACTGCATGTTAAAATCATCTATGTGATAGGTGTAAGCTAAACTATTAATCAAGTTTTTAACGTCAGCGGAAAAGCATCTTTCATTAACCATATTTTTAGGTATGCTCGAAATAAGTAGATTAAAATCAATGCAATCATTAATTAAAATTTTGTTTTTATTCTTGTCAGCTATATCACTTGATACTATTTCACTTTTACCTGGGATAGTTTTAAATACTTCATTGAAACTTCTAGTAATATCTTCATAATCTTTTAGATTAAGATGAGGTATTTTAAAATAATTCAGCAATTTATTATATTCGTTTTTTCCTAAATTATTATATAAGACGACATTTAAAATCGGATGAGTAAAGAATTCGCTGGCTGATAATGGGGAATAAAGAAGATAAACATAATTATTTACATTTCCCTGTTTAAAATAAGTTTTTAATAGTCCACAGGCTTCTAACTTTTCACGAGCAATAACAATATCTTCAAGTTTTAGTTGCATGGTAGCCATTAAATGGTGATGAGTTAAGTCATCACTCATAATTAAACTCTTATTAAGATCATCAATCAATGTAAGATATAGACTTACGGCAACATGACCTATAATTGGTTGATATAATAGAGTTATCAATTTTTTATCTTCTTCATTAAGAATTGTTTTATTTACTACAATATATGTATCTGCTGGTAATATTGTTATATTCTTCATCACGCTCACCTACAGATATATTACAATAAATTAGGCATAAAGTAAAACAAAATTCACGAAGAATTTTGTCTAAATTAAAAGGTTAATAATTTGTTCTGATGTTATTCCACTATAATAAATCAACATAAAGGCAAGTAGAAGAAATGGGCCAAACGGTATCATATTATTTTTCTCTTTATATAGAATAAATATTGATATTGGTAGCGCAATTAAACTACCTAAAAAAATAGTAAAAATACCTAGTAGTGGATCTAAAACTAGACCAAATAAAAATAATAATTTAACGTCTCCCCCACCTAGGCTTTCTTTTTTAAATAGCTTTTCGCCTAAAAGCATAATCAAATACATAATAATAAATAATAAAATACCAGTTAATAAATGCATACCAACGTTTTTGATGCCACCTGATAAAAACTCAACTATTAAAAACAAAATACTAAAGGTAATAATTATTTCATCTGGGATAATATAATATGTAACATCTGTTGTTACTATGATTATAAATAATGCCGCTATTAAAAGGGCTATTACTAGATTGTAGCTAAAACCAAAAAGATAGTACGCTGTTGAAAATAAAAGCCCTCCTAATATTTCACTAATTGGAATAATTGAATCTATTTTTTGGTGACATTTTAGGCATCTACCTCTTAAAAATATGTAAGAAAATATAGGAATGAGCTCATAAAAATGTAATTCGTGACCGCAGGCATCACACCTTGATTTACCCTTAACAAAATCTATATTCTTAGGTAATCTAAGTCCAACTACACAGAGAAAGGAACCGATAACAGTTCCTAGTATAAAGAAAAATATAAGATAAAATATTTTCATATATATACTCCTAACCAATCTGATTATAAATATCAAACATTGGGGTAATAATTGATAGTAAAAGTACTCCGACAATACCCGCTAATACGATAATCATAATTGGCTCAATCATACTTTTTAATTGAGCAACGGCTGACTTATGTAGGGCTTGATAGTGTTCAGATACCTTTTCCATCATTAAACCAAGTTGACCAGTACTTTCTCCTGTTACTAACATTTGATAAGCTATTTCGGGGAAAGCCCATTCTCCTTTAAATGACTCTGAAATGGTATTACCTTTGGCAAGATTAGTCATGGTTTTTGAAATTATATGTTTATATATTTCATTGGTTGTAATTTTAGATAAAATTTCCATAGAATCAGTTATAAATACGCCATGGTTAATAAGAGAGGCAAAGGTCTTGGTAAAATTATAAACCTCTTTATATATAATCATATTTCCAAAGGCTGGTAGCTTCATGAGTATTGTTTGAACAACGCCTCTAAAAGATTTTATTCTTGTATACAAGTACCAAACGACAAGGATAGTTACAAGAATTACTACTATAATCATAATGTAGTTATTTTTTAGGAAGTTTGAGGAGTTGATGATGAAAAGTGTTATTGCAGGAAGACTTGCCCCTTGTCCTTCATAAAGAGTTACAAATTGTGGAACTAAATATATCAACATGAAAACTAGAACGCCTATGGCTAGAACAATTACGAAGGCAGGATATGTCATAGCACTCTTCATTTCTTTTCGTACTTGTTCCATAGATTCATAATACTCTGCCATATCATCAAGAATAGAGGTTAGATCACCTGTCATTTCAGCTGAACGAACCATGTTTATCAATAAAGATGGGAAAACATTTTCTTGTTTATCCATTGCATCACTTAAGTTATCACCTTTTAAAAGGTCATATAATAATCTTTGATAAGCAAGACGTTGATTGGGTTTTGAAGCTTGTTGAGCTAATATCTTTACAGCATCAACAAGGGGAATACCGGCTTTGATATATGTAGACAATTGTGTTAAATCAAAAGCTAAGTCTCCTACTCCTAATTTCTTATCAAGTACAATGTCAAAATCCCATTTTTCTTTGGGCTTTACTTGAATATCTGTATAACCTTGTATTTCTAAAAAGTGAATACAATCATTAATACTTTCAGCAGAAAAGATACCTGTAGCTTTTCTTCCTGTTGCTGTTTTGGCTTTATATCTAAAAGGAAAAAGGTTTTTGTCTTCTTTCTTATGTTCACGCTGTTTTATGCCTGCTAAAGCGTCTTGTTGTGGAGTTATAGGTTGAGTAGCGTTACTCGTTTGAGGATTATTAACTATAGGTGATATATTGGTCATATCCATTAAGGCCTCTTCTTGTACTACAGGAGCTTTAGCCTTTTTTTTACCTTTAAATATATTTTTAAAACCTTTATACATAGAAACAAATGGATTTTTAGACTCTTTCATAGACATTCTCCTATCTTATTGTATTGTACCAAAGTTTTTTACAAATTTAAAGATATTTACAAAACTTTTTTCTATCTTTACATATAATAGATTAGAGGGGTGATAAGATGTATAATAATCCTTTCTTTTATGGAAACCCTGGTATGTTTGCAAGACGTGGATTATTTCAAAGTTTAAAAGGTATTAACTGGGGAAACTTACTTAGTAACACCCAAAAAACATTAGGCGTAATAAATCAAGCTATTCCCATTGTATATCAAGTTAAGCCTATGATGCAAAATGCTAAAACTATATTTAAAATTGCTGATACAATGAGAAAGCCTGATACTCCAGTTCAAAATAATGTTATAAAAAAAGAAACAGAAGCCACTCCTGTTTCTAATAATAAACCTACTTTTTTTCTATGATTTTTTTCCATTATATCTTTCTATAAAAGATTCTCGATACTCTAAAAGAGTATCTTTTTTTATAGCTTCTCTTAACTCTTCAGTTAATTTGATTAAAAATCTAATATTATGAATAGAAAGAAGAGTTCCACCTAACATTTCATCGGTAGTTATTAAATGTCTAATATATGACTTAGTATAGTGTTTACATGTATAGCAGTCACATTCTTCATCTACTGGGGTAAAATCGTGAATAAATTTAGCATTATTAAAGTTTATTTTGCCTGTTCTTGTAAAGGCTTGTCCGTGTCTTGCTATTCTTGTTGGTAGGACGCAATCAAATATATCTATACCGCGAATTACGCCTTCAATAATATCAATTGGATCCCCTACTCCCATTAAATATCTAACTTTATCTTTTGGTAGGAAGCGTACTCCATCTTCTACCATTTTATACATGACATCTTTTTCTTCGCCAACAGAGGTGCCACCAATTGAATAACCATCAAAATCCATTTCTACTGTTTTCTTACAACTGTATTCACGTAAATCCTGAAATTCTCCTCCTTGTACTATACCAAATAGTGCTTGATTAGGATTATTATGAACTTTTTTACCTCGGGCTGCCCAACGTAGAGTCCTTTCAACAGATTTTTTCATATATTCATAGGTTACAGGATATGGAGGGCACTCATCGAAACTCATGGCAATATCACTGTCTAATTTATTTTGAATTTCAATAGATTTTTCAGGAGTTAAAAACAAGTTTTTACCATCTATATGACTCTTAAAATGTACCCCTTCTTCGGTGATATCTTTTTCTTTATTTTTAGCAAGAGAAAAAACTTGGAATCCACCGCTATCAGTTAGAATTGGACCATCATAGTTCATAAAACGATGTAGGCCGCCAGCTTCTTTTACTACATCTTCTCCTGGTCTTAGCCATAAATGATAAGTATTTGCAAGAATAATTCCTGAACCTATTTCTTTTAACTCTTCTGGTGATAAAGTTTTAACAGTGGCATTTGTTCCAACTGGCATAAACATTGGAGTTTCATAGGTTTTACCATTATAAGTAATTTCACCAAGTCTTGCCATAGTTTTAGCATCTTTATACTTTAATTCAAATAATAATTTCATTATTTCACTTCCGTTCATATCCATTTTACCAAAAATTTTATAAAAATAAAATATAATTCTAGACAAAAACGATAATTTATCGTAAAATACTATAAGGAGATAAAATATGGCTAAAGAAGAGACTTTATTATTTGTATTATTTTTATCAATTGCAGGAATTTGTTTTTATAAATGGTTATTACTTCATTTAAAAATTAAAATAATGGAATTAATATCAGCAAAATGTACTGATGTTATTACAAGGACAATGTATCACAAAACTACACATGAATATCACTATGATTACACATATAATAATGAAGAATATAACTTAGAATTCTATAAAGCCATATATTCATACAATCAAAATGATGTAATACCTCTGGATTATCTTGATATCAAAATAAAACAACAATACAAAAATACTGTTGAAAAAGCCATATCTTTAAAAAAACAACTCAAAAATGCTTATTACAAATTTTCAACAGCAAGAAAAGTGCGTTTTCCACTTCAAAAAAGAAAACCATTATTTGACCAAAACTTTACATTCAAAAATATTCAAGCAATAATTTCTTACTATGCTACAATGGGAGAAATTTCTGAAAAAGATGAAGTTTTACTTAACAATGAGTTAGAATTTTACAACAATAATATTATACCAACACAAAATCAAGAAAAAGAATACAAAACTAAAGCGTATAATGAAGTTCCAAATATTTTAGATAGTGGTTTTGAAATGTTTGATTTAATTGAGGTTAATTCCAACAGATTAGAAACAATAAATAGTTATGTTAATGATTTAAAATCATATATTTGCCAACTTAATATTGATGAAATAATACCAGTTATTGAGTCTTATCAAAAATACAATTTAGAAACCAATGAGTACAATTATATTGTCAATGAGATATTAAAAATGTTTTTATTCGAAGCATTAGATTATTATAAAATTCTTCTTGATATAAGTATATATAAAGACAAAGAATCAAGACATGAAGCAATCCAAACATATAATGAATACTTAGATAAATACCTATTAATAAGGGATTACTACAATAAAATTACAGACATAGAATTAAATGATGAAGTTGAAAGTTTAGAGGAACCTGAAGAATTTGATGAACCAATAGATGCAATAAATCCACGCCGATTAATATTCTCTCACCCAGCTAGTAATCCGACAAAATCTAGATTAATCGATGATTTAAAAGATGTACCAGAAGAATATTTTGAAAGAGTCCAATCTTTATTAGAAAACTTTTTAGTTCATAAGAAAAAAATTAAAAGTCTTACAACTAATAAACCAGGCTTCATAGAATTAAAAGATGACCAAGTTAGAATTGTTATGAAACATACTACTAATAATATTTATTGTGTAATGGGAGTATTTACTAAAAAAGCAAATAATGATAGAAAAATGTATCGAACAATGTGTAATAGAACTGTTACAGATATAATAACAAAAGAAAAAGAAAAGCAAGAATTAGCTTTAGGTGAATTAACAATGCAAGAACTAGCTAGAATTGTTAAAGAAAAAGCAAGAAAAGGTTCAAGATAACACAACTAAAAAGGAAACTCAATCGTTTCCTATTTTTTATACATTTCTTTAGCTTTTTCCATATTTTCTTTAGAATAACCAGCTAAGACATTAGGCACTTTATTAATTATATCTTGATATAATTCTTCAAAAGAAGCTTTATTTTTCTTACCCCATGTATTTACTACAGCTACTACATTACTTTTACCATTATTAGTTACAACATAAATACTTTTACTAGTTGTAATACCATTTTGTTTAGTTATAAATGGATATACCCACACAATATCATTTAATTCAATTAATTTAACACCACCAGCATAACTAAGCAAATATCTATCAGTTAAATAAACTTTACATTTCTTATTATGAATTCCTTTACCACTATTTACATCTTCTTCTATTTTTTCAAGTTCTCTTCCACATTCTTCTAATATCTTTTTACTTTTTTTATTTCTAACAAAATAAACTATTATTAAAATTAATCCACTTAATGAAAAAACTCCAAATAATATTAAAGCAAATATCCCTTCTTCTTTATTATCCCATGTTGTATCAAGATAATTTTCTCCTACTACACTTTTAAGCTCATCAATTGTATAAGTATTACCATCTTCATCTTTCAAAAATTCTTGTAAATATTTAAACACTTCTGTATCACTTTTTGATACATTTCCATAAACCATCACTGGATTAGGTTTTTCTATTTCAGTTTCACTCAAAGTGTATTCTTGTATTTTTCTTAAACTTTCTAAACCACTTTTATTAAGTACAATTATAAAAGGATTATCATTTTCATCAAAAGCTATATAATAATCTTTTTCTTTACCATCCAAAGTTTCCGTAGCAAAAGCACTATCAAGTAAACTAACATTTAATTTAGCATAAACATTTTCACTAGTATTTTTAGTTAAAACTTCATATTCTGCATTAACTTCACCAGAATATATAAGAAGACCTAACCCCATAAATACTACAAATAAAATAATACCTATAACAAGCATACTTTTCTTACATTTAATATTTTTATAAACATTCATAATTTAAACACTCACCTTCATAACAACATTATACCTTTTTTAAACATTTAAGTAAACAATTATTTATAATATCTAATACTAAATTTAGTACCATTATTACTACTTACCCTAATTGTTCCATTATCTCTTTCTATTATTTCTTTAGCTAAAGAAAGTCCAATACCAAAATTATTACTATTATTATTTTTCTTATAAAATCTATCAAATATATGCTTCATATCTTCATTACTTATACCTTTCCCGTTATCAATTATATCAATGCTTACATACATTCCATTATCTTTATAATTTATGTAAATATCTCCATTATCTTTACTATACTCAATTCCATTTTTTAATATATTAGTTATTGCTTCACATTCCCATTTGTAATCTCCATCAAAAGCTACATCACTTTTACCACTTACATGAATATTTATATTTTTAAGTTCTCTTAATATATCAACATTTTTTAAAACATCAAATAACAAATCTTTAACAATTATTTCTCTTTTTTCAAAAACCACTACATTTGCATCAAATCTTGATAATTTTAGCATTGCAATAATTAAAAAATTAATATTTTCAATCTGTATTCTTATATCATTTAAATATTCTTTTTGCTTTTCTTTACTAACATGTTCTTCAAGTAATGTATCAATCATAATCATAATTGATGTAAGGGGTGTCTTTAGTTGATGAGATATATTAGCTAAATTATCCTTTATTTTAATTCTTTCTTTATTTTCTTTAGCATATAAGCTTTTTAAACTAACTGTAGTGGTATATACTTCATTTTTTAAAATAGATAAATCTCCTTCAATATTATCAATTATTTCTAAATCATATATTCCATCATTTATTCTTTTCAAATAATTCGTAATATTATCTATCTCTTTACATCTTTTTTTCTTATCAATTACATATAGAGCAATACATAATCCTCCGAAAACCCCAAACAATATTACATTAATAACAATATTTTTATAAAAAGAATCATTCATCTTACTTAAATAATTTATATCACTATCAGTAAATCCATACTTTTTTAATATATCGCTTTTACCATTATTACTTCCATTAACTATTTTTATTAAATCTTCACTATTTACATCTGGATAATTTTTACTTACCTCAGTAACTACACTACTCACAAAATCATTTATTACTTTACTATATCTATAATAATCAATATAACTAATTAACATTATTAAACATAAACTAACTAAAAACCATAAACTAATTTTTTTCATAAATCCATCCTATATCCAACACCTTTAACAGTTTTAATTATATCTTCACACCCTATTTTTTCTCTAATTCTTTTTATATAAACACTCAACGTATTATCATTAACAAACTTTCCAGACTCATCCCAAATTCTATTTATAATCATATCTCTAGTTACTAAAATTCCCTTATTTTCTAACAAATAAAATAATATTTTTAATTCTAATCCTGTTAAATCAATTTCATTCTTATCAACATAAACTCTATATGCATCTAAATCAAATGTTATATTTTTATACATTTTAATATTATTTTTCTTATTTCTTTTAATAATATTATTTATTCTTGATAATAGTTCTTTTGACCTAAAAGGTTTTATAATATAATCTTCTACCCCAAGATCTAATGATGTTACAACATCGTCTTCTTCATCATGAGCACTTAATACCAGCGTTGGAACATTTATATAATTTTTAAAAAAGTCTAATCCATTTCCATCTGGCAACATTACATCCAAGATTACTAAATCATAATTATTACTTACCATTTCTTTTGCATCTTTAATTGTACTGGCAACGCTAACTTCATAATTATGCTCTTCAAGTAAAAACTTAATGGCTTTTACAATCATTTGGCTATCTTCAACTAAAAGTATTTTCATACATACACCTCACATTCTAACAACAAAAAGGTATCACTTCTAAATAAATGATACCATTATTTTTAGGTTAAATCAAATCTATTTATTCGCACAAATCATATATTTTCATCTTTAATAGCATCAATTATATTTTCATTTCTTGTTTTTCTTAAAGCAAAATGCATAATTAAACTAACTAAAATATAAACAACTAATATTGCAATTATAATTGCTTGCCATGGAAATAAATATCCATAATCACTACCATTTGCAAATGCCTTATAAATAGCAAATGACCCCAAAATACCTAAAGGAATACCAATAATTAATGCTTTAGTGGAATACATAATTGACTCTAAGTTAATCATTTTATTAAATTCATTTTTTGTCATACCAATAGACTTAAGCATAGCAAACTCTCTTCTTCTTAAATTCATATTAGTGCTTATTGTATTAATAATATTAGTAACACCAATTAAACTGATAACAATAATAAAACCATACAAGAAAATTGCTACTAAAATAATTAAACTTCTTTGAGCTTTAGCTTCTGTTTCAATATTAAACAAATTATAATTAGTAATATCATTATCAAGTAAATATTCTTTAATTAAACTTTCTAGTTTTTCTGCATCTGTTGATTTAATATACAGGCTTTTTGAATCAGTAGCCGTTATATTATAATTAAATACAATATAATCATAAAATTCATCACTTACTATAATCATTGGAATTTCACTATATACATTTTGAAGTCCCATTGGTAAGATATCAATTCTTTTTATAATTCCAATACTTAAATCTTTATTATTAATAGAACCAGTTACAGTTTTAAATTTATTTAAATCAAATAAATTTACTTCCTTATAATTTTTACTACCTTCTTGATAAAAAATATTTTTATCAATTAATAAACCCTTATAATTAAAATTACTTT
>ERZ825670.3918-NODE-3918-length-12017-cov-3.223040_pt1 | contig 12017 bp, 18 predicted proteins | sample MGYA00519929_ERZ825670 | MGnify/ENA primary metagenome ERZ825670 (study PRJEB31778, sample SAMEA3449207) | human gut metagenome | biome: human gut; feature: human-associated habitat; material: faeces | place: United Kingdom | collected 2010/2012 ...
TCATCTGCGTGAAGCGTGGGGAGATCGGGTACTATCCCAGCGACTGGTCTACGCCGGACGCACAGGAGAACCGCCGCATTGCGGACGAGCAGAACCGGAAGCTGGGGGTGACGCCCGCTCAGGAGGAAGCTATGAAGATCGGCAGTATGTGCGGCTGGGATGTCCCCGGCGCAGACCCGGATCACTGCGTGGACATCGTGCAGCGGAGAGGAGGTATGGAGCTTGGGTAAAAAGGTATTTTCCATATATATATGGGCAATCCGGATTGCAGTAATCACGCAGAGCTGGATCTGCCCGTTACGCCGTGGGAACTGATAGATGCACTGGATAAGCTGCGGCTGGAGGATGGGCGGGAACCCTATTGGCAGGTGGAGGACATTGGCCGGTACGGATTTCTTGCACCGCTCCTTGATGACAGCGACCTGTATCAGTTCAATGCACTGGCGGAGCAGCTGAGTACATTCGACCATGTAGAGGACATCGCTTTTGAGGGACTGGTGCAGATGGAGGTCGACAAGCTGTGCCAAACCAATGGCGACGAACTGACCCTCCAGCGATTGCTGGATCTGGCGTACAGTGTGGATGGCTGTCATGTGGTGGCGGAGGTCCGGGATGATGCGGCACTGGGCCGGTTCTATGTGGAGAACGAGTTCCTGCCGGAACTGGAACAAGTACCGGATAGTGTGCTGGAGCTGTTGGACTATGCCAAGATCGGTGAAAAAATGCGCCGGGACGAACACGGCGCTATGACCCCGAACGGCTATGTAGTACGGGAAGCCGAGCTGCGGCAGGCTCCGCCCAACTTGGGCAGGCCGCCACGAAAGCCGCCGTATATGATCCATTTCCTCTGTGTCAGTGATGTCCGTACCGTAAAGTTGTACCTGCCCGCAAAGCAGGCGGAGTTGGACGCCGTGCTGGACTGTCTGGAGGTGGATAGCTGGCAGGAGGTGCAGCTGGAGGAATGCGACACCGCCATGCCGGAGATGTGGGCCTTCGTAGATATGGGTCACACCAGCATGGAGCAGGTCAATCAATTTGCGCAGTGTCTCGAAATGCTGGATGCAAATGGGGAACTGGCGGCGTTCAAGGCAGTGGCCAGTCAGCTGGATATTTACAAGCTGGAGGATGCCATGGCGCTGACAGAGCACCTGAGTGAATACGCCTTCGAACCGAATATCCACTCGTTGGAGGATCGGGCACGGGAGGAACTTTCCCTTATGGCAGACGGGCCAGAGCTTGACCTGCTCATCCGGAATTTGAATCTCACCGCCTACGGCGCAGACCTGATGTATAGAGATAGGGGCATCCTCAGTGACTATGGCTATGTCCATCGTCCGGATGGACAGCCTATGCATCTGCCGCAGCAGGGCATGGATATAACCATGCAGTAAACTGAATCAATAATGGGGCCGCTTTCCGAAAAGGGACAGCGGTCCCACTTTTTGCACCCTTTTCGGTGAGCGGTACCCGGAAAGGAGTGCAAGAATGACGAAGGAGACCATCTCCCGGTATCTGGAGAACGGATGCAAGGGACATAAAAATGTGGTCAGCAGCCGGGAATTGGAGCGGGCGCTGGGCATCAGCGGAAACGAGCTTCGCAGGCACATCAACCGCCTGCGGCGAGGCACTGTGCCGATCGCAGCAGATCAGCGGGGGTATTACTATGCGGAGACGGCGGCAGAGGTCTATGCCACCATCCGAAGCCTTGAGAAAATGCGCAGCGGGTTAGACGCCGCCATCTCCGGACTGGAGCGGGCGCTGGAGAAATTCGGTGAGTAGGCAGATGACGAAGCTCATGCCGTGGGTAGGCGGCAAGGCCCAGCTCATGTGGGCCATCCAAATGCTGCTGCCTACCCACTACAAGACACTGGTGGATGTGTTTGGCGGCAGCGGCATTATCACCATGAATACTTCCATCCCCAGCGGGTGTCTGCAGATCTACAACGACCTGAACCACGATTTATATAACCTGCTCTTCTGCGCCAAGGAGCGTCCGCTGGAGCTGGTCAGGGAGCTGGGCTTTCTCCCTATCAACGCCCACGATGAATTTGATGTATTGCAGCGTCAGCTGCAGGGCGAGGACTTCACCATGGAGTACATGGAACGGCAGTTGGATCTGACGGAGGTGTTTTTTGAACCACCCCAGGCGGAGGTCGTGCGGCAGCTGCTTTTGGAGCGTGGCAGTTTAGGCAATGTGCGCCGTGCCGCAGCATTTTATAAGCTGCAGCGCTACAGCTACAATGGCAGCGGAGACAGCTATGGCGTAGGCTCCTGCGATATACGGCGGTTTTTCCGGGATCTGTGGGAGTGCTCTCATCGGCTGAAGGATGCGGTACTGGAAAACAAGGATTTCGAGAGCATCATCACCGCCCGAAACGACCCGCAGACCGTGGTCTACTGTGACCCACCCTACTATGAGGCGGAATGCTATACGGTGGAGTTTCCCCGCAGCGACCACCAGCGGCTCCACGATGTGCTGGTAAAGCATGAGGGATTCGCTATGGTGTCCTATAATAACTGCCCGTACATACGGAAGCTGTATGATGATTTCTTCATCTACGAGGTGGAGCGCCCCAACAGCCAGTCCAAGAAGAAAAACAACAAGTACCGTGAGTACATCATGACCAACTACGATCCCCGTACCTTTGCGCCGCAGATGTCCTTCTTCGGCGACTATGACAGCCGGGGTAAATCGTGCAGGCTGGTGCATACACCGCAGCAGCCCTTAAAAGTATAGGAGGATTTTCGCATGAACAATGAAATGAAATTTGAAAAGAACGGCCTGCTCATTCCCAACGGTGCGCTGGAGGAACTGGGCTTGGTGGGCATCTCCCTGTCTGCATGGCTGGGACAGGACCACATTCTGCTCATGCCGCAGGAAATGACAGCACTGCAGCTGCTGCACGCGCTGGAGGGTTTGTCTCGGGCCTCCGTGGAGCTGCTGGGTGTGCTGCAGGCGGCGTGCAGGAGGCCGTGCGCCGCCTGCTGTGAAAGGAACATGGAGGATATGGCGCAGGTGCCGGAGAATATTCGGCCCCTGCTTATGCTGAGTGGATGCTGTCCGTCCGCACTGGCACAGCTTTTGGAGGAAGGGGACATTGTCTATGCTGCCGAGTGAGGCAATGTACCCTTACACGGCCAAGGTGGCTCGGGAACGGGGCGAGTTGGAGCTGTGGCGGGCTAATTTCCGCACCAACTGTGCCTGCGCCGGGGCCATAGAGCTGGCCATCCGCAGGGACTTTGACGGGATGCATCTGGGCGCCGACTGCGCCAAAAGCGTTATTGACCAGTACGGCTACAAGCGGGTGGGCTTTGTGCTGGCCAACACTTTGCAGGAACAGTCCTATGATGGACGCTACCACGAGACCAATAAGCAGTGGAGCCGGACCATCTTCGTTCCCGAAGACGGAGGACACCGGCATACCTTCCTCATAAACAGCCACCCCGCCGTGTTGGACGGATTCGTCAGCGAATACCGGGCAGAGCTGGCAAAGCTGCACCTGTTTGGCGCAGAACACTGTGAACCCAACTCCGGGGAGCAGGATTTTACCGGCAGGGTGCTGATCCTGTCGCCGGATACACTGCGGGAGTCCTACTGGCAGCCGGAGAATCAGCTGTGGCTGGCCCTGAGCGGCTTTGGCTGTCGGCCTCACGCCCGTGGACGCTCGGTACTCTGCACCTGTTTGGGAGACGGCGAGACCACGAGGTGGAACCGCTCCGAGTTCGTGGGCATTATCCGTGACGAGTGTATCCCCGACTGGGCAGCGGAAAAATTGGCCGAGCTGCAGCACGGCATGAATGAAATGACACTGTAAGGAGGACGCAAAATGAAAACTGCAAAGCGTATCTTGCTCATGCTGAGTATCACGGCGCTGCTGTGCTGCCTGCTGTCTGTGGCGGCTTTTGCCGCAGGCAGCGGCGATGTAGCGGGCGCAGTGGAGAGCACCTGGACGGCGGCGTCCGGGCAAATCAAGTCGGTGGTCAACAAGGTGGTTTTTCCCGCTATTGACATGATTCTGGCTATTTTCTTCTTCGTGAAGCTGGGGACGGCGTATTTTGACTATCGGAAAACTGGGCAATTTGAATGGACGGCTCCGGCTATTCTGTTTGCATGCCTGGTCTTCACGCTGACGGCGCCGCTGTATATTTGGACTATTATCGGGGTATGAGTGGGAAATTGCGCTGTTGGTTGGCGGGACGGTTTTTGCATGTTCAGGAGGTGATGAATTGTTCATATGGGACTTTGTAGCGGACAAAATACTGGGCCAGATCGTGGACTGGTTTTATGGACAGGTGGTGGGCTTTCTTGGGAACTTCTTTTCCGAGATGGGCAGCATGGGCGCAGAGCTCTTCGAGATGAACTGGGTGCAGAGCGTGGTGCTTTTTTTCTCCTATTTGGGCTGGGCCCTGTTTGCCACGGGGCTGGTGGTGGCTGTGTTTGAATGCGGCATCGAGTATTCCGCTGGGCGGGGCAATGTGAAAGAGACGGTGCTGAATGTCCTCAAGGGCTTTCTGGCCGTCTCTCTTTTTACCCAGGTGCCGGTGCGGCTCTATTCTTTGGCAATTTCCTTGCAGGGCACCTTGACGGCGGGCATCACCGGCTTCGGGTCCACCAGCATCGGGGATGCGGCAAAGGCGGCGCTGGCAGATCTTGAAAACCTGGAAAGCCTAACGGAGTCCACCTATCCCCTGCGGGGCTTTGGGCGGGAGACCAGCGGGCTTATGGTTCTTTTCTGCCTTATCCTCATGGCCTATGCGGTCATCAAGGTGTTCTTTGCCAATCTCAAGCGGGGAGGTATTTTGCTGATTCAAATTGCCGTGGGGAGCCTTTATATGTTCTCCGTGCCCAGGGGGTATGGCGACGGATTCGTCCAGTGGTGCAAGCAGGTCATCGGCCTGTGCCTCACGGCTTTCTTGCAGGCCACCATCCTTGTGGCCGGGCTGATGGTATTCAAAGACCACGCCTTGCTTGGCTTGGGCCTCATGCTCTCTGCCGGAGAAATTCCCCGCATCGCTGGGGCCTTTGGGCTGGACACCACCACGAAGGCCAATCTTACCTCGGCGGTTTACACAGCTCAGAGCGCCGTCAATATTGCCCGGACGGTGGCGGCCAAATGAGGTGCATTACTATGGGCAGCCTGTTTGACGGCATTGGCGGTTTTCCGCTGGCGGCCAGACACAACGGTGTCATCCCCCTATGGGCCAGCGAGATCGAGCCGTTTCCCATTCGAGTCACGCAGCAGCGGCTGCCGGGGATGCTGCATTATGGAGATATTACGAAGCTGGATGGGGCCATGCTGCCGCCGGTGGATATCATCTGCGGCGGCAGTCCGTGTCAGGACTTGTCCGTGGCTGGAGCGAGAGCCGGATTATCTGGCGCCCGCTCTGGCCTTTTTATGGAGCAGGTCAGGCTGGTAAAGGAGATGCGAAATGCAGACAGATCACGAGGCCGGGCAGGTATCCATATTCGGCCCCGATTTATGGTATGGGAAAACGTCATTTATGCACTTCAACACATAAATGACATTATGAACAGAAATCAATTATGTATAGCACCTCCATAAAAAGCAGTGAAACAGAGCATTTTACTCTGTTTCACTGCGCATAATATTTTGGAGTTTTAGCCAAGCGAGGACAGCCATTCAATCAACTCAGCATCCTGTTCCCACTGAGATGCTTTCGGAAGATCAAGATGGGCTGTAGCCTTCTCCAAAGCAGCTCGCTTGGCTTCATTGTCTGCTCTGGCATAGACCTCAGTGGTAGAGATGTCGGCGTGTCCCAGATAATCTTTAATAAAGACCGGATTAACATTGGCCTGTACCATATGCATGGCTTTCGTATGGCGAAAAATATGAGGCGAGATTTTGGTAGGCATCCCAGAGGCAGTTTCCCGTGCCATATCTGCATATTTCTAGACGATGTATGTAATTCCAGAACGGGTCAGTTTGTGCCTGCTTCCATTCCAAAACAGGGGCATATCTGGGTTTCGTCGCAAATCAATGTGGTTTTCCTCAAGGTAACTACGTAACAATTCAGTAGTCGGTTTCATGAGAGGCACTGTACGAATCTTCCCGCCTTTTCCATGCAGAGTAATAACTGCTGGGAAATCTAATCGCACATCCCGCATACAAATATCCGCAAGTTCACTAACACGAGCTGCTGTATCATACAAAACAGTTAGCAAGACAAGATGCCTCCGTCCTTTAGGAGTAGAGGTGTCCGGCATAGACAATAAATGTTTCAAATTTTCTGGCGTTAAATACTGCGCGGGCGGGGCGGGAGATACCATGCTTGAAATTTTGAGGATTAAAATGCACTGCTCCATATACGTCGGTTCTTCGGTCATAACATAATCAAAGAAAGCGTGAATGGCGCAAAGGCGCTGGTTGTAAGTAGATGGGGAAGAACCTCTGGTATTAGTCAGCCACAGAAGGAAGTCCTCTATACACTTTTTGTCCAACTTGGCCAGATTCAGCTTTGCAATATTAAAGCCTTTCTCGTCTCTGCAAAAAATCAGGAGGAGTTTAAACGTATCCCGGTAGGAACGAATTGTATTGCTGCTCAGATTTCTCTGGACGGGCAGATAGTGTGTAAGGTACTGCGTCAAAAATTTGGAGAAGTCAGATGCTTTCATTGGACACCTCCATCTGGGGAATGAGACCACCAAATTGCACTTCTAATTTGGCAACAATATCTGGGTACATTTGCGCCGTCAATTGAAGATATTTTTGCGTGCCGGTCAGTCCATTATGTCCAAGATACCGTGAAAGTACGGGTAGCGCAGCGGTAAGATCTTCACCCGAAAGGACCCAGTTGTTAAGACAGTGTACCGCAAATGTGTGGCGGATATCATGAGGCCGAGGGCCTTTTCCTGAACCATTGTAAGGAATACCCGCCGTTCTGAGGAGCTGGCGAAATTGAGCTTGCAGCCAACTGTTCCCATATCTTCCGTCGTTGCTGCGTGGGTTCAAACTTGGAAAAAGCAAGGAATCTGTAGATTTTGGAGGGGACATTTCCAGATATTGAGTCAAGGATTCTGCAACTGTATCAGAGAATGGCACCAAGCGGTTTTTGTGAAATTTCGTATCCAAAGTGGTAAACACATTTTCTTTGAGGTTTACATCGCACATGCGCAGTTTAAGCAATTCAGAAGTACGCAATCCGCAGTTGAATAAGATTCGGAACATAACAGGAATCTGGTATTTTCGTGCAGGGTTCTGCTCCGTAAATGGCACATGATCCGCTGCAGTCAGCATCCGCTCAATCTCGTCGTCCGTAAAAATATAGGCTCTAAAATTGCGGTTTTCTTTCGGGAGAGATTTAGGAGGGATCTTATATGCTGTATAGCCTTTGCGGATCACAAAATCGAGAAATCCATTGATTGCGCTGACATCTCTGAGGATGGTATTGGTTTGCAGGTTCCGTCTGTTTCCAATATGGTCTAAAACATATTCTTTTGTAAACGAAATCTCTCCATCATCGGGCTCAGCAAAGTCCTGGAGGAAGCGCCGGATACAACCCTCATCCGTTTTCAGGCTGAACCCAAGAGCATGACGTTCCGCCATATACTGCTCCAACAACATTTTTGAAGTCATATCAATTCCCTCCGTTCTCCATAAGACAATGCACATTTCCGCAAGGCCGGAAGGTCTACTTTGGTATATACGGAGGTCGTTTTTGGGCTGTTGTGCCCAAGGATGTTGGAGATCGTCATAAGCGGTGTACCATCATACAAGAGGCTGCTTGCCAGAGTATGACGCAGTGAATGGGCTGCTTTGCGCTTCTTTACTGTCATACCTGCATATTTCATATATCGCTTGAGGTTTTCGGAAAGAGTTGTGCTGGACTGGAATTCTCCGTAAGGATGGATATGGCGGATAAACACATTATCACAGTCAGAATCCAACCGCCCATTTTTCAGATAGTCAATGATGGCATCTCCAATTACAGGGAGCAGAGGCAGTGTATTGACCTTTTGCGTTTTTTGCTGTGTATAGGTGATCAGTTTCTGGTGCCAGTCCAGATTTTTGAATTTCAATGCACAGATGTCTCCAGCCCTCATGCCCAGCAGAATAGCAAGCAGAAGCATCGCGTAATCCCTTTTCCCAATCGCATTGCTGCGGTCAATAACGGACAATAATTGTCGTACTTCCTCTGGGGCCCACGTTTCGGGGATATTTTCTTCAACGTAGATCTTTGGCCTTGGAACACTTGAAGATGAGTCATCGTCCAATATCCCATTTTCATGGAGATAGCGGAAGAAATCACGTAAAACGCTGCTGAATACATGGATAGTTGCACGATGGTAGCGGCACAGGGTGGTCATGAAGTCCGAAATTTCTGTAGCGGTTAAATCTGAAAGTTCTATTCCGCGCCCATCCAGGAAGCAAAAAAAATGCCGTATCTTTGTCCGCTTGACACGGATAGTACCATCAGAACTATTATTTCTGTGGCACCATGCAAGGTATTCTTCCAGTAAATCGACATATTGCCGTGGCACTGTGTAGTCATGGTGGCTGTATCGCAGTGCATACCCAAATTGAAAGATGTCATCCAAAAAACGAATCGAACAGCGTGTGTCCAGTTGTTGCTTGGTCAGTTTTGCGGTGGAGTTACCGATGTCCAAACCATAACAGTGTTGGAAGTATTGTGGTCCGGTTTCTGTGTCATAAGCGGTGATCTCGTTTTCTCTGCAATAATTGGAGAAGCTACGGAACTCCTTGCTATGCCGACTGAGGGTTGACGATTTGAAGTCCAGACGGATCAACTCCATATTTGCTGCGCTCATCAAGTCAATGATTGGAACTGTCTTTCTGCTGTGCATAGTTTGCCTCCTTTATATTGTGATGCTCACAGTATAAAGGGAAATTATGCACAGCATCTTTTTAATTCTCAAAGAAATTTCAATATTTTGGAAGGAGGTCTTTTCATAATTGCTTACAACTCATAATGTGCCGGGAGCCTTCTCCAGCGGAGAGCGGAAGGGCGAGGACTTCCGCATCGTCCTGGAAGAGATCGTCCGAATTAAGTGCGGTACCGTTCATGTCCCTGGACCTTACCCCTGGGCATGGCAACCTGCTGGGCGAATCCTACTGGGAACTGATTTCTCCCTATGCTGGCGGTGCCTGGACGCTCAATACTGGGGTGTCCCCCAGAGGCGCAAGAGAATCTTCCTTATCGCGGATTTTGCAGGGCGCACCGCCGACAAAGTATTATTTGACGCCGAGGGCTTGTTTGGGGATACTGCGCCGAGCGTTTGAACGGGGCAAAGCGCTGCCAAAGAAGCTGGAACGGGCGCTGAAGATCCAGGCGGGTCTTGCGCTCCCGGACGGCCAGATCACAGATATAGATGCCTATCACATCAACCAGCGGGACGAGGGCTTTGACGGCTACAACGGAGACTTGACCGGCGATGTGGCAGCGACCTTGGGCGTGAACTGTGGGATGTCCACCGGCAGGAATGGCGTTATAGCCTTTGCGGCCAACCAAAGAGATGAGGTTCGTGACTTACATGATGTGGCGGGTGCTCTAAATGCACAGCCGGGAATAAAACAGCAGACATTTGTCGCCGGTTTTTCTGCAGGTGCCGGAGCCAGTGCCGGGAGCATCGGATACCACGAAAGTGTTGCCCCAACACTGAAGGCAGGCGCCAGTGGGAACTGTATGCCGTCTGTGCTGTGCATCAACGATCAGGGCGGTCAGGTCATGGAGATTTCCGAGGGTATGACAGGTACACTGCGGGCGCAGGAGCACGGCCATCAGCCGTTGGTGTATGAAAACCACGGTATTGACAGCCGCTACCGGCAGATGGAGGAGGTTTCACCCACCATGTCGGCCCGCTATGGGACGGGCGGCAATAATGTACCGCTGGTGGAGCAGGAACCTGTGATCTGCATCACGGGAAATGCCATAGACCGCCAGCCACAGAACGGCGGGAACGGCATCGGATACCAGCAGGACATCGCCTATACCCTGACTGCCACAGATCACTTATCTGGATATCCAGATGCAGCACTATAAAATATCACCCCCTCGGAACGGTAGACCTTTATGATTGGCCACATCCCTTCGTAGTAGTAGTTTCGTATGCTGAACTTACCAAGCCCCAGAGCCCGTAATGCATCCAGCACTTTTGTGCATAGAACATCAAACACAATTTCATCGGACATAAAAACACCTCTGAATGCAGTTAGTCGACTTTCGCCGCCAACTACATTATAGAGGTGTTTTTCTATATTTTTTCTTATCTGGAGGTTATTTATGAACAACACACAAAAAGTATTGAAAAACAAGCACATTTGCGAACAGGCCACGCCCAATCTCGGGATAACTCAATCCTCGGGATTAGATCACCATGCGATCTACAGCCGCCAGCGTGTGGATGACTTCAGGGAGAATGATGTGGTCAGCACACAGAGCGCACGGCAGTGTAAAGATGCCGTCGATCTCGTTTGCCAAAAGGCAGATGTCCATGCCCATCTCATTCGCCGCCTGACTCCATTGGAATGTGAGAGATTGCAGGGCTTCCCGGACGGGTGGACAGAAATTTCCGGCGCATCCGACAGCGCAAGGTATAAGGCGCTGGGCAATAGCGTGGCTATCCCCTGTGTGGACTTCGTGATGCGCTGTTTGGTACAGGCGGTCCAGATGAGCGAAAATATTCGTTAGACTTGTCCGGTATGCTGCCTTTGCGCTTCTATTCTCGTTAGACTTGTCAATAGCTTATGCGCCGCAGTTGGGCTATGCTTTGCTTGCCTCGGGAGAGGCGGAAAGGAGCAGGCTATGGAAGAAAAAAAGAACCTCTGCGCACCCATCCCGCTGTCGCTGCACCAGCGGCTTCGGACGGAGCAGGAGCAGCGGGGCCAGACCCTGTCCGACTACATCACGGACATACTCAGAGAACATTTTGAAGGAGGAGCACGAACTATGAACGCCAACAATCGCGCCATCGCATTCCAGGTACCGGAGGAACTCTTCGGCCGGCTGAAGGACTATCTGGCCAGGAACGGCCTGAAGCAGAAGGATTTCATTCTCGGGCTCATTGAGCGCGAGCTGAATGATGCCGGGAAGGAAGAATAAAACACACAGAAGCCGCAGGCACACACCTGCGGCTTCGCTTTTAGGAGGAACACTATGTATCTATACCCCGAAAATTTAACGGCCCGGCCTATGCTGTGGCTGTGGACGCTGCGGGATGTGGCGTGGATCGGGACAGGGCTTTTGCTGTCGGTGCTGGCGCTGACCCAGACCGGCAGCATGATCCCCTTGGTCATTACAGCGGCGCTGGCCTTTCTCTGCATTCGGCACGGAGGGATCAGCATGCTGGACTTCCTGCGCTATGCTGCGGCGTTTTTCCTTTTTGGGCAACAATATTATGTTTGGAGGGAATCAACATGAGTAGGAAAAAGTCTACCCGACAGCTTGTCGGTATCGAGAGCATTACAAACGACAGCGTCGTAACGGAGGGCGGGGAGCTGGCCTTTTACTTCGTCCGGCCCAGCAATCTGAATGTCCTGCCCGAACAGGGCGTCCGGGCAAAGGTGCAGGAGCTGTTGGGTGTGCTGAAGGGTATGGCGGAGCTGGAGCTGCTGGCACTGGACTCCAAGGAGTCCTTTCAGGATAACCGCCAGTTCTACCGGCAGCGGCTAGAGGCGGAAGATATGCCTGCTCTGCGTAGGATGCTGGTGCAGGATCGCCAGCATCTGGACAGCGTCCAGACCACTATGGCTTCCTCCCGTGAATTCTGCTTCGTGCTGCGGCGCAGAAAGACGGACGGTGCCATGAACTATGCGTCCATGGAGCAGCAGCTCCGGGACTGCGGTTTTACCGTACAGCGTGCGGAGGGCCAGCGGCTTCTGGAGCTGCTGGCTATTTATTTTGAGCAGGACGCCACCCATGAGGTATTTGATCTTGTGGATGGGGCGCAGTGGCTGACAGCGGAAACGGAGGTTTGAAATGCGAATTCTGAAAGTGGAGCCGGGAAAAGCTCCATATGTGAAGGAGATGGAGGATGGCCT
>ERZ825670.3922-NODE-3922-length-12005-cov-13.261255_pt1 | contig 12005 bp, 9 predicted proteins | sample MGYA00519929_ERZ825670 | MGnify/ENA primary metagenome ERZ825670 (study PRJEB31778, sample SAMEA3449207) | human gut metagenome | biome: human gut; feature: human-associated habitat; material: faeces | place: United Kingdom | collected 2010/2012 ...
CGCTGTCTTCACTATGCCTATGCGCGGCTCATTGCTCGCGTAACTTTCCATTTACTTTATTTCCTCCGCAACCAATTCCGCCCACGCCACAGCAAATCCGGCTCTGTGGGCGACCCGTTGGGAGGCAATATGTGACATGCTTGTGCCGTAATAGGGAACGGCACCTTGAGCGATGATATCCTGCGCCAGAAGTCTTACCAGAGTAGAACCCACATGCATTCCGACAGCATGGGAATCAACATTGATACCAATCTGCCAGAACAGAGGACTGTCGGCACTGGCACCGGCCATGCCAAGGATCTGTCCGTCTTTTGCTGCGGCAATACCCAGAACATCCGGGGCATAGGGATCGAAGGCAAATGCCTCATCAAAGCGGTTGTCTTCCCGGAACTGCAGAATGGCATTTTGGTCATACCGAATCAAATCGAAGGCGAGAGCATCAGACGCATCTGGCAAAGGAATGCCAGAGGAAGGCATGACATCGGCTTCCGGCAGAAAAAAAGGATGCGCCTGCGCAACACGGAGGTGGAACGGCAACAGCAGTTCTTCTATTTCCCGAAGTCTTTTCGCATCGAAGAACCATTCACCGGTTACATTGGCATAACGCTTTCTACATTCTGCAACAATTTCTTCGGAACCGGTAAATAATAATTTCCCATTGACGACAGCAATTTTCAAGCCACGGATCAAAGCCTCCTGAAAGCGGCGACGTCCTTCCTGCGGAGCATAAATTGAAAAATGGTTCTCCGAATCAGCAACATCTGCGGGACTACAGCAGTAATCCAGTGCCAGTTGACGAGACAATTCTTCTCCATACATAAATGTCGGAACTCCTTTCACAATGGACCGCATCGGACGGTTTGAATTCTCGAAAAAGCATTTCACGCAAAGGTTCAGAATGTCTGTGGCTCCCAACCCTTCATCACCCGTTCCACGGTATACTCCGCAGCTTCCGCATCCGTCAGTTGGTGGGAGAAGTCGGCGCGGGTGGCAGGGGAGGCACCGGGGCCGTAGGAGTTGTATTCTCCGTAGTAGAAGTGGTCGTGGGGCTTTTTCCAGTCCTGCCAGCCGGCGGGGTGGATATGTACACCCAGTTCACAGTGCAGGAACACTGTCTTTGCCCATTCTCTCCAGGGACGTCCCAGATAGATGGAATTGGGCGGGCAGTCGCTCTCTAATTTGCATTCATGGAACACGTAGCCGTAGGGCTCTTCCTGCGGGGTGGAGGCAGCAGTCACATAGCCGTAGATTACTTCAGACTCCGGACTTTCCGGTGGAATCCGGTCTCCGGGCAGCTTGGAGAAGATCGTGCAATGCTCAAACCAGGCGATTCCACTGCCGAAGATGAAATCCACATCACCCTGGATAAAGCAATTTTCATAATAATGGCGTCCTATGGTCCGGGGCTTGAATTCTCCGGGACCCTTGAATCCGCCGGGCTGAGCCTCTTTTAATGGCAGGGGTGCATCGAAGATCGTATCCTGACTGCCTAAGAACCGGCAGTTATAAAAGGCATTGCGGTCACCGTCCACATAGACGGCCAGTGCCTGCCCTACGGTGTGGCCGTAGCCGGAATCGTTCTGGAAAGTCAGGTTTCTGGCGGTAAAGTCATGAGTGTCGATCCGGACGGAAGCGGTACGGAAGGTACCTCGCTTATCCCCCTCCGGCATGAGATCGAAGGCAGCATCTCCATAGACAAGAATCGTCTCGTCACCGCCGGTACCCTCAAAAGTAATATTCGGACGGGTGATTACCAGCTTTTCCCGATAAATTCCTTTACCGATATGCAGGATCACCGGCGGCAGCTCCGAAACTGGAGCCGGGAACTGCTTTCCGGATTCTGAGGCAGGAACATCCGGCAGGGAAGCCAATGCTTCTCCGATGGTGGCAAAAGAAGTGCCCGGAATTGTATTTCCGGACATATTTACATACAAATGAATTGTGTCTGACATAAATAGAATACCTATACCTTTCCGTACCTCCGCATTTTCAAGTCCATTTCTCCGCTTTGCCTCGGTCCGTGCTAAACATGTGCTACTGGCACATAATATATGCTTTAGTGCTTTGTATTATAGTACAATGTGAGGTACAAAATTGTGCGTAAAAAATAATTTTCAAATGATAACTTACAACAGCTTTTCAATTTTCAGATCCGGCTGGTCTGCCAGATTGATATATTCCTCGCCGTACTGTACTACAGGGCGGGACAATTTTTCCTTATTGATGTAAATGATTGTGACTTTTCGTCCATCGTTCAACAGACAACGGTTTTGCAGGCAGGAATTTACCACGTTTTCCAGGAAAGGAAGCAGAATGGAAACATCGTATTTCTGGAAGCCTTCCGTTTCGAACATTTCAATCACACAGAACGGACACAAAGGTCCTCTGTAACAGCGGGCTGCCGTCATGGCATCGTAGACATCCGCAATGGCTACCATCCGTGCATAAGGATCGATCTGGTTCCCTTTTAATTTCGAGGGGTAACCGCTGCCGTCACTACGTTCGTGGTGCATCAGAGCTGCATTTTTCACATGCACGTCCACATCCTGAGACTGCAGTAATTCATATCCCAGAGCAGGATGTTTTTTTACCGTGGCAAACTCTTCCTCGGACAGTCTGCCGGGCTTGGCGATGATGGAATAGGGAATCAGCATTTTGCCGATGTCATGGAACAGACCGCAGGCAGTAGCCAGTTCCACGTCTTCTTTCGGAAGCTTCAGCCATCCCGCCAGAATATTACAGATCAGTGCCACATTCAGACTGTGGGTATAGGTGGAATCATCGTATTCCCGCATATTTTGAAGCATATCCAGAATACTGATGCTGCCGGAATGATTCGAAACAATGGAAAGTGTGTTTTTCAGCAGAGTTTTCACATCCAGGGCTGTATTCTTCTGAACGACCAGATTCATATTTTCCCGGAAAAGTTCGACTTCATTCTCAAAATCTTCTTTAAACAGATGAAATTCCGGAGAACTTTTGATCCGTTCATAGTAGGAGGATTCCGTTTCAGAAAGATCCGATGCCGGGAGTACATCTTCGGCGAAGATTGTGAGAATACCGTACAGATCCAGCTTCGTGATGAGCTTGTCCGTGAGAACCGTGCCCTTCGGAATCAGAAGTTCATGATCCAGATTGTAGACATCTTCTGCAACAATCATTCCGGGAATCAATTGTGTGATGGATAATCTCTTCATAGACCGTAATCCTTGTGCCTTTCGGTAACCTGAAAATCATCAGGTGCTTTCGTAAATCCTACTTATTTCAATTATAATAATTTTTCCCCGGAATGTCAATTTTCCGGGACAGAATAGATGAAGAGAGCTGTTCATAAAATTTTTACAGTCTTTTCACGGCAACGGGCGCATTGAAAGGTTGAAACATAGAGGAAAATCTGCTACAATAACCTTTGAATTATGCGAAGACCCATGGACATTTTATTGTCAAAAGGGTGCGGAAACGAGGAAAAAATGAGCGTTATTGAGAAGATATTTGGCACGCACAGCTCCAGAGAGCTGAAGCGTATTGAGCCCCTGGTGGACAAGATCGAGGCACTCCGTCCTACGATGCAGGCACTTTCCGATGAGGAACTGCGCAGTAAGACCGAAGAGTACAAGAAGCGTCTGACCGAGGGAGAGACTCTGGATGATCTGCTTCCGGAGGCTTATGCAACCGTGAGAGAGGCTGCAAAACGTGTCCTGAACATGGAACACTACAGAGTACAGCTGATCGGTGGTATCATCCTGCATCAGGGACGTATCGCAGAGATGCGTACCGGTGAAGGTAAGACTTTGGTGTCTACCCTTCCCGCTTATCTGAATGCTTTGGAAGGCAAGGGTGTCCATGTTGTTACCGTTAATGACTATCTGGCGAAGCGTGATGCGGAGTGGATGGGTCAGGTACATGAGTTTCTGGGACTGAAGGTCGGCGTGGTACTGAACAGCATGACCTCCGAGGAGAGACAGGAAGCTTACAAGTGTGATATCACTTATGTTACCAACAACGAACTGGGATTTGATTATCTGCGTGATAACATGGTTATTTACAAGGAACAGCTGGTTCTGCGTGGATTGCATTATGCCATCATCGATGAGGTGGACTCTGTACTGATCGATGAAGCGAGAACTCCTCTGATCATTTCCGGACAGAGCGGCAAGTCTACCGCTTTATATGAAATGTGTGATCTGCTGGCACGTCAGATGAAGCGCGGTGATGATGTACAGGAACTGACCAAGATGGACGCCATTATGGGTGTGGTACAGGAAGAGACCGGAGACTTCGTAGTCAACGAGAAGGATAAGATCATTAACCTGACCGCAGCAGGTATGGAGAAGGTTGAGAGATTCTTCCACATTGATAACTTCGCTGATCCCGAGAACCTGGAGATCCAGCACAACATCATTCTGGCATTACGTGCCCATAATCTGATGTTCCGTGATAAGGATTACGTGGTAAAGGATGACCAGGTACTGATCGTCGATGAATTTACCGGACGTATCATGCCGGGACGCCGTTACTCCGACGGTCTGCATCAGGCAATCGAGGCAAAAGAGCATGTAAAGGTGAAGAGAGAAAGTAAGACGCTGGCATCTATTACCTTCCAGAATTTCTTTAACTTATTCGATAAAAAGTGTGGTATGACCGGTACGGCTCTCACTGAGGAGACCGAGTTCCGTGAGATCTACGGCATGGATGTTGTTGTGATCCCTACGAACCGTCCCGTTATCCGTAAGGATCTGCAGGATGCTGTATACAAGACGAAGAGAGAGAAGCTGAACGCTATCGTGAATGCGGTAGAGGAAGCACACGCCACAGGACAGCCTGTACTGGTAGGTACGATCACGATCGAAGCCAGTGAGGAACTGAGCAGAATGCTGACCAGGCGCGGCATCCAGCACAAGGTACTGAATGCAAAATTCCATGAACTGGAAGCAGAGATCGTAGCCGATGCCGGTGTACACGGTGCGGTAACCATCGCTACCAACATGGCAGGCCGTGGTACGGATATCAAGCTGGATGATGAAGCGAGAGCTGCCGGCGGACTGAAGATCATCGGTACCGAGCGTCATGAGTCCAGACGTATTGATAATCAGCTGCGTGGTCGTTCCGGACGTCAGGGAGATCCCGGTGAGTCCAAGTTCTACATCTCTCTGGAGGACGATCTGATGAGACTGTTCGGTTCCGAGCGCCTGATCAGCATGTTCAATACCTTAGGCATCCCTGAGGGACAGGAGATCGAACACAAAGCATTGACCAATGCCATCGAATCCGCACAGAAGAAGATCGAGAGCAACAACTACGGTATCCGTAAGAATCTGTTAGAGTATGACCGTGTCATGAGTGAACAGAGAGAGATTATCTACGAGGAGCGTCTGCGGGTACTGAACGGCGAGAGCATGCGTGATGTGATCTACAAGATGATCACCGATATTACCGAGAACTGTGTAGATATCTGTATCAATGACGACGCAGATATCTCCGACTGGGATTTCAATGAGTTAAATACCCTGCTCATTCCTACGATCCCGTTACAGCCTCTGACACCGGAGCGTGTGAAGAAGCCCAAGAAGAACAGCCTAAAGCAGCAGTTAAAGGAAGAAGCTGTGAAGCTGTACGAAGCAAAAGAAGCCGAGTTCCCCGAACCCGAAGCGATCCGTGAGCTGGAGCGTGTGGTTCTGCTGAAGGTCATTGACCGCAAGTGGATGGATCATATCGACGATATGGAGCAGCTGCGTCAGGGCGTAGGCTTACAGGCCTATGGACAGCGAGATCCTCTGGTAGAGTACAAGATGAGCGGTTACGAGATGTTCGATGAGATGACCCAGAACATCCGGGAAGAGACTGTGAGACTTTTGTTCCATATCAAGATAGAACAGAAGGTAGAGCGTGAGCAGCAGGCGAAGATCACCGGCACGAACAAGGACGATTCCTTACCGAAGGGACCTGTAAAGCGTGAAAATGCAAAGGTGTACCCGAACGATCCCTGCCCCTGCGGAAGCGGTAAAAAATACAAGAACTGCTGCGGACGGAAAGCGTGATGCTTTCTGATGGCAGTGGAAGACAGTGCGGCAGCGCAGACAGAAAGTCTGTCAGCTGCAAAAGTAAGCATTAAAATAATAGAATAGAAAGTAGGTGACGTTAAGTGGTTGAATTAGATCAGATGAAGACAGAAATTCTGTCCTACGAAACACCTTTAGCGGAAGTGAGGGATTCACTTTGACCTTGCTAACAAGGCAAAGCGGATCGAAGAAATGGAACGTGAGATGGAGGCTCCCGGTTTCTGGGATGACCCGGAGCGTTCCAACCAGAAAATGAAAGAACTGAAGAACCTGAAGGATACCGTGGGAGAGTGTGATAAGCTTTCTACACAGTACGATGATATCCTGACTCTGATCGACATGGGATATGAGGAGAACGATGAGTCTCTGATCCCGGAAATCCGCGGAGAACTGGATGAATTCATCAGGGAATTCGACGAACTTAGGATCGGTACCCTATTGTCCGGAGAATATGATAAGAACAATGCGATCTTAAAGCTCAATGCCGGTGCCGGCGGTACCGAGAGCTGTGACTGGTGCGGTATGCTGTATCGCATGTATACCCGTTGGGCGGAGCGCAAGGGCTTTACCATCGAAGTACTGGACTACCTGGATGGTGATGAGGCCGGGATCAAGTCAGTGACTTTCCAGGTCAATGGTCTGAATGCCTACGGCTATCTGAAGTCTGAGAAGGGTGTACACCGTCTGGTGCGTATCTCTCCTTTCAATGCCCAGGGTAAGCGTCAGACATCCTTTGTATCTCTGGATGTTATGCCGGATATCGAAGGAGATCTGGATGTGGATATTGATGAGAAGGATCTGCGCATCGACACCTACCGAAGCAGTGGTGCCGGTGGCCAGCACATCAACAAGACGTCATCTGCGATCCGCATCACTCATATCCCGACGGGAACAGTGGTGCAGTGTCAGAACGAACGAAGCCAGTTCCAGAACAAGGATAAGGCAATGCAGATGCTGAAAGCCAAACTGTATCTGTTAAAACAGGAGGCAAATGCCGAGAAGCTGTCGGATATCCGCGGCGAAGTCAAGGAGATCGGCTGGGGCAACCAGATCCGTTCCTATGTATTACAGCCGTACACACTGGTCAAGGATCACCGTACCGATGTGGAGACAGGTAATGTGGATGCAGTGTTGGACGGCGGACTGGATATCTTCATCAATGGCTATCTGAAATGGATCAGCGTGCAGGGAGATAAGAAGAACACAGAGAATTAACAAATTCAAGTTTGTAAATGACACATTCCAGAAGGAGTGAAAGCTTTCTGGAATGTGATTTTTTATAAGGGAGAAAATTACATATGAGAAACGAAAACAAAGAGACAAACCAGGGCAAAAAAGCGATAGGAGAGTCCATGGGCAGCAGAATTGTGCTTGCCCTGATCGTTGTGGCTGTGATAGTTACGGCGGCAAAAGTGATCCCTTTGGTCCGGAATCGGGTACAGACTTCCCAATATCCGGTGATCGAGCTGGCAGATCTGCAGGGAATGGAACTGGAGAGCTTAAGTGATGGAAAGTTCAGTTTCAGCTATCCGGCAGAAGACTGGGAAGTGTGGGAGCAGGTGACGACGGATTATCACCCGCTTACGATCTTCTATAAAGGGACAGCGGATGACGGCTCCACAAGTATCTCGGTGGCGGAGAATGACACCGTGGTCACACAGTTGAAACCGGAACTTCTGCAGGTAATGTTGGATGGCTTAAAAGAACAGGCTCCTTATATGGTGATAAAGGAAAGTGAAATGCGCAGTATGGAAGGTACACCGGTGTTCTATCTGGAGGACAATATGTCACTGACCCAGGAAGGACTGGATATGATGGTAGATACCGGCGCGTGGACAGAGGAAACGATAGAAGCCATGGGCGGCCGTGAGGCACTTTTAAGTAACAATATTGCTTCGGACCAGATTCAGATCTATCAGTTGAAAAATGGAAAAATTTATGTGTATACCGGAAATTATACGGATGATGCGCAGAAAGATATGGTACTGGACACCATCACGGTGATAGCACAGACAATAAAGAGCACAGGCAATTAATGCCTGTGCTCGTTCTGCATCAGATCCAGGAAATATAAGGTCTGGGTCATGTTCATATATGGCACCAACCACAGAGTTCCGATACCGAAGCTCAGCAAACACAGAAATCCCAGCGGCAGGAAACTCATTTGTAAGCAGAACAGCTCCCATTTATGTCCTTTCATAATACGGAAGCTTAATTTCATCAGCTCCATAGCGCTATACTGGGGAAAATCCAACAGTAAATAGTAAGCCTGGGATAAACCAAGGGATAACGGAATATAGATACACATACCGATGACCATAAGCACAATGCACAGGATTGCCATGGTTATGGCGTCAAAGCCTTTCCCTGACCGCAGGAGAAAATAGCAGATATCAAACGGAAGTGTACATGCCGTATTCAGCAGGATCAGTACTGCGGAGATCCCGAGCGATTTTTTGAATAAGTATTTGAAGCCGTAGAACAGATTGGCAGTTACAGCAGGTCTGCTGCAGGCAGTATTCAGATAAAATAATGTGATGCCGGTCTGAAATACTCCGGTGAAAATCGACAATAAAGTCGTACAGGCTGTCAAAAGCAGATATTCCGCCAGAGATGTCTCTGCGCTTCCCCCCATAAGTGTCCGTACGGTAAGGATCATAGTGAAGGGCATGCTGACGGCAAAGGTGAGGGAAAATACGATCAGACTCCGGCAGATGGACAGCAGGATGGCATTGCCGTAATGCCCTGCCATCTGATCTCTGGCTTTTTCTTTGAGTTGGGCTCTGGATGCATATTGTATCATAGAAATCCTCTTTTCTTTTTATTATTGCGTTCTATTGGTTATTCCGGCTGCTCCGGGTTTTGATTTCGTAACCGCAGAATGCATCGGAAAACATAGGCATGTCTTACAGGTAAGATTGCCAGAATTCTTCCATATCGACACCGTACATCTGCTGGTACATCTGATCCAGCATATTCATATAAGAAGGATCTGTGAATACCGTGACAATGCTGCTGATCGTGATGAAGATACCGAGTGCCAGTCCCACACAGGACAGCCAGATCCCGGCAACACACATATTGTTCATGCGTTGCCCTCTTTTCCGGGTGAGCAATGCAAAGAGAATGCCCAGAGCACCGGTGGGAATGGACAGCAGTCCCGTGCAGCATAATACCAGGGAACAGATGCCGCAGACCATAGAAGCGATCGACAAACCCCTGTATTTCGGATCGATCTGTGGTATATTTTGATTCATTTCGTTATTCTGATTCTGATAATAATCCATAGAAAGCCTCATTTCCGGGCGGCATATGGTGAATTTGTCTGCCGCACTTATATTAAGTACTGTACCATTTTTCCACACAATAAGCAAATGAAATAAAAATGAAAAGATGGATAAAACATTGAGAAAACTTCCGATTTCCAGTATAATATACCCATGCGCAAAACAAAATGGCAACAGGCCATCAGGAGGAACTATGGATATTATACAGAAAATCAAAGAAGAACTTCAGGTAGAAAAATGGCAGGTGGAAGCAGCGGTGAAGCTGATCGATGAGGGAAATACCATCCCTTTCATCTCCCGTTACCGTAAGGAGGTCACCGGATCTCTGAACGACGAGCAGCTGCGTAATCTCGATGAGAGACTGACCTATCTGAGAAGTCTGGAAGATAAAAAGGAGCAGGTGCTGAAGAGCATCGAGGAACAGGGAAAACTTACCGATGAGTTAAAGGAGAAGATTCTGGCAGCCCAGACGCTGGTAGTGGTAGAGGATCTGTACCGCCCCTATCGTCCCAAGAGAAAGACCCGTGCCAGTATTGCAAAGGAGAAGGGTCTGGAACCTCTGGCAGAATATATTCTGCGCCAGGAGGCAACAGAACCGGTGCTTAACGAGGCAGCAAAGTATGTTTCCGAAGAAAAAGAAGTAAAGACTCCGGAGGAAGCATTGCAGGGAGCACAGGATATTATTGCCGAGATGATCTCCGACGATGCGGATCATCGTCTTTACATCCGCAATATCACCGTAGAGGAAGGCATTGTGACCGGTACGGCGAAGGATGAGAAGGCTCAGAGTGTCTACGAGATGTATTACAATTTCGAAGAGCCGGTGAAAAAGATCGCAGGCCATAGAGTATTGGCATTGAACCGTGGAGAGGCAGAAAAAGTACTGACTGTTAAAGTCAATGCACCGGAGGAACGTATTCTGCGTTATCTGGAGAAAAAGCTGATCACGAAGGAAAATGAATATACTACACCGGTAATCTGTGCCGCAGTGGAAGACAGCTACGATCGTTTAATAGCACCCGCTATTGAAAGAGAGATCCGTAACGATCTGACAGAAAAGGCAGAGGACGGAGCGATCAATGTCTTCGGTAAAAACTTAGAGCAGCTGTTGCTGCAGCCTCCTATCGCAGGCAAAGTGGTCTTAGGCTGGGATCCGGCATTCCGTACCGGATGTAAACTGGCGGTAGTGGATGCTACCGGAAAAGTGCTGGATACGAAAGTGATCTTCCCTACAGCACCGCAGAATAAGGTGGAGGAGTCCAAAGCTGAACTGAAGAAACTGATCAAAAAATATAATGTGGATTTAATTTCCGTAGGAAACGGTACAGCCTCCAGAGAGTCCGAGCAAGTAATCGTAGAACTGTTGAAGGAACTGGATCGTCCGGTACAGTATGTGATCGTCAACGAGGCAGGTGCTTCCGTATACTCCGCAAGTAAGCTGGCGACAGAAGAGTTTCCCAATTTTGACGTGGGACAGCGAAGTGCTGCATCCATCGCCAGAAGATTACAGGATCCCCTGGCAGAGCTGGTGAAGATCGATCCCAAGTCCATCGGTGTCGGCCAGTATCAGCACGACATGAACCAGAAGAAATTAAGCGATGCCTTAAGCGGCGTGGTGGAGGACAGTGTAAACAAGGTCGGTGTGGATCTGAATACTGCGTCCGCATCCCTTCTGGAATATGTCTCCGGCATTAACAAGACTATTGCGAAGAATATTGTAGATTACCGAGAAAATAACGGGCGTTTTGTAAGCAGAAAGCAGTTGTTAAAGGTGCCGAAGCTGGGACCTAAGGCATATGAGCAGTGTGCCGGTTTCTTACGGATCCCGGATGGTAAGAATCCTCTGGATGCCACCAGCGTTCATCCTGAATCCTACGAAGCAGCGGAGCAGCTGATGGCGAAGCTGGGACTGACAATGGAGGATATTAAGGAAGCCCAGAAACAGGCGGCAGTTAAGAAAGCTTCCGGCAAGAGCGGGGCACAGGCTTCCGGACAGAAGAACGGCAGTAATGCAGCCAATACAGCAAAGAAACGGGAAGAGCAGAAAGGTAAGACCGTAAGAGTGCATAATACCAATACCGCTATGGGCAAGGCTCTGGCAGCGGCCATGGGTGGTGTGAGCTTTGATAATTCTGCAGAAACTTCTACAAAGAAAAATGCACCGGCAGTACAGAATGCATCAAATGATGCAAAAGATATTTCCGGACTGGAAAAGCGTATTAAGAATAAGAAACTGCTGGCAGAAGAGCTGGGAATCGGCGAGATCACGCTGACAGATATCCTGAAGGAACTGGAGAAGCCGGGCAGAGATCCCAGAGACGATATGCCGAAGCCGATCCTGCGCAGTGATGTTCTGGATATGAAGGATTTAAAGCCCGGCATGATTCTGAAAGGAACCGTGCGTAATGTCATTGACTTTGGTGTGTTCGTGGATATCGGTGTCCATCAGGACGGACTGGTGCACATCTCCCAGATCACCGACCGCTATATCAAGCATCCGCTGGAAGCTGTCAGCGTCGGAGATATTGTGGATGTGCAGGTATTGACTGTGGATGTGGCGAAGAAACGTATCGGTCTGACCATGAAGATCCAGAAGCAGTAATGTTATGACCCGCCCCGATATGAGCATAAAAGTGGGATGATAATCCCACGATATGCG
>ERZ825670.3930-NODE-3930-length-11991-cov-11.448140_pt1 | contig 11991 bp, 8 predicted proteins | sample MGYA00519929_ERZ825670 | MGnify/ENA primary metagenome ERZ825670 (study PRJEB31778, sample SAMEA3449207) | human gut metagenome | biome: human gut; feature: human-associated habitat; material: faeces | place: United Kingdom | collected 2010/2012 ...
ACGAATCAGACATTAAGAAACAACTTTTGCTACTATCTTTTAAGTAGCCAACTCATTTTTTGAGCAGCTTATACTACAAATTAAATTATTAACGAAAAGATTATTTACAGAATATGAAAACATTTAGATTTTTTGCAACTTTATTGGTTATTGCTTTATGTGCAGGTTTTACTTCTTGTAGCGACGATGATGAAGAAGAAAATTCAGTCGAAATTTCTTTGGCTAATCTTCAAGGTACTTGGGATATGATTAAATGTTATGGTTGGGAGTATGATGACAATAATCAAAAGGAGAATTGGACAGAGGATGTCTCTGGAGAATATATCTTCTTTGAAGATCCAGACGGCAATGGAGGATATAGTGACGGTAGCCATACTTATTATTTTGCAAGTTCTATTAATGGTAATAAGCTTATTTTGAGAGATTCTGGTTGGTTAGCGGGTAAGTCGATAACGATAACTAAACTGACTAAGACAGAGTTACATATTACTGCTACAGATGAGAATTCAGAAGAAAACTATGAGATGATAAAAAGGTAAATCATCCTATCGTGCATAGAAAGAACAGCATTTGAAGAAATTCATTTGCTGTTTTTTTATTGATTTCTATGTGCAAACACGGAGAAATAGAGTTATCTTTGCATATAGTAATTAACGATAAATTTTAGTATTAATCTATCTTGATTGCATGGCGGTGTAAACCAATATGTAAACCAGTGGCAAAAAGAGGTCGTAAGACTATCGTATAAAAACTGCGAAAAGGGCGTTTAGCTGGCTGGTAGCTTTGAAGGCGTTAGCCTTCGAAGCCGAAGCAGAGCATCTGCCTTACAAGCAGAGGGTCGGCGGTTCGAATCCGTCAACGCCCACTATAAAACAGAGTCTTACGAAGAAATTCGTGAGGCTTTTTTTATTTCTTACCGCTTTTATACAAACTTTCTCTATCCTTTTGCTCTATAACTCAGGAAAAAGAGTTAATTTTGCAGTCTGATAATTATCTAAGAAAACGTATGGAACTTGATGTATTAACGGCCATATCTCCGATTGATGGTCGATATAGAGGCAAAACTAAAGCTTTGGCAGCTTATTTCTCTGAATTTGCACTGATTAAATACCGTGTACAGGTAGAGGTGGAATACTTTATCACCTTGTGCGAACTCCCTTTGCCGCAATTAAAAGGAATCGATAGCAATGTGTACGAAACTTTACGGAATATCTACCGTAACTTCTCTGAAGCAGACGCACAGCGCATTAAAGATATCGAAAGTGTAACTAACCACGACGTGAAAGCTGTAGAATACTTCCTGAAAGAAGAATTTGACAAGATGGGCGGAATGGATGACTACAAAGAGTTTATCCACTTCGGATTGACTTCTCAGGATATTAACAATACGTCTGTTCCTCTTTCTATCAAAGAAGCATTGGAACAGGTTTACTATCCGTTGATTGAAGAACTGATTGCACAGTTGAAGACTTATGCAACAGAATGGGCTAACATTCCAATGCTTGCCAAAACTCACGGTCAACCGGCTTCTCCTACTCGTTTAGGCAAGGAAGTGATGGTATTCGTTTACCGTCTCGAACGTCAGCTGGCTATGCTGAAGGCATGTCCGATTACCGCTAAGTTTGGTGGTGCTACCGGAAATTACAATGCGCATCATGTAGCTTATCCTCAATATGACTGGAAACAATTCGGTAATCGGTTTGTTGCAGAGAAACTGGGATTGGAGCGCGAAGAATATACAACGCAGATTTCGAACTATGATAACCTTTCTGCTGTTTTTGATAGTATGAAGCGTATCAATACGATTATGGTCGATATGAATCGTGACTTCTGGCAGTACATCTCTATGGAGTACTTCAAGCAGAAGATCAAAGCCGGAGAAGTGGGTTCGAGTGCCATGCCGCATAAAGTGAATCCGATTGACTTTGAAAATGCGGAAGGTAACCTGGGTATAGCAACGTCTATCCTGGAACATTTGGCTGTGAAACTTCCTGTTTCCCGTTTGCAGCGCGACTTGACAGACTCGACAGTGCTGCGTAATGTAGGTGTGCCTTTCGGTCATATCGTGATTGCTATTCAGAGTTCTTTGAAGGGATTGCGTAAACTGTTGCTGAACGAACCAGCTATCTATCGTGACTTGGATAACTGTTGGAGCGTAGTGGCAGAAGCTATTCAAACTATTCTGCGCCGTGAGGCTTATCCGCATCCGTATGAAGCTTTGAAAGCGTTAACCCGCACCAACCAAGCTATTACAGAAAGTTCTATTAAAGAGTTTATCGAAGAATTGAATGTAAGCGAAGATATTAAAAAAGAGTTAAGAGCAATCACTCCCCATACATATACGGGGCTTTAATTGTTTACTTATATAATAAACGTGTTTTTTAAATAGGCCGTGAGGCCAAAGTCTAATTTTATTCGAATAAAAAAATGAGCACAGAAAACGAAGAATGGCGCGAAAATTCTTTCAATGAAGAGAATACAGGTGCCGGCCGTGATGGTAACAGGTCTTACAACAGAGAAGGTGGAGAACGTCCGTATCGCCCTTCTTACAACCGTGAAGGCGGGGATCGTCCGTATCGCCCGCGATTTAATGCCAACAATGAAGGAGGCGAACGCCCGCAGCGTTCGTACGGTGACCGCTCTTATGGCGACCGTCCCCAACGTCCTTCTTACAATCGTGAAGGTGGAGATCGCCCGTATCGTCCTCGCTTCAATAACAATAATGAAGGAGGTGAACGCCCGCAACGTCCTTACAACCGCGAAGGTGGTTCTTATGACCGTCCTCAACGTCCTTCTTACAACCGTGAAGGTGGTGACCGTCCTTACCGTCCCCGCTTCAATAGCGGCGAAGGTGGTGAGCGTCCGTCTTATGGCGACCGTCCTCAACGTCCTTCTTACAACCGTGAAGGTGGCGACCGTCCTTACCGTCCCCGCTTTAATAACGGCGAAGGTGGCGACCGTCCTCAACGTCCTTCTTACAACCGTGAAGGTGGTGACCGTCCGTATCGTCCCCGTTTCAATAACGGCGAAGGTGGCGGCTATCGCAGCAATAACGGCGGTGGGGGAGGTTACCGTCCGAGATACAACAATGACCGTTCACAAGGAGGCTATCGTCCTCGTCCGCGTACCGGCGATTATGATCCGAATGCTAAGTATAGCGTAAAGAAACAGATCGAGTACAAGGAACAGTTTGTTGATCCGAATGAACCGATTCGTCTGAATAAGTTCCTGGCTAATGCCGGTGTTTGTTCACGTCGCGAGGCTGATGAGTTTATCACAGCAGGTGTGGTTTCTGTAAACGGTGAGGTAGTAACGGAATTGGGTACAAAGATCAAGCGTTCGGATGTGGTTAAGTTCCACGATGAACCGGTAAGCATCGAACGTAAGGTATATGTATTGTTGAATAAGCCGAAAGATACGGTTACTACATCGGATGATCCACAGGAACGCCGTACAGTAATGGATTTAGTGAAAGGTGCTTGCAACGAACGTATCTATCCCGTAGGACGTCTTGACCGTAACACGACTGGTGTACTCTTGCTGACGAATGACGGTGATCTGGCTTCCAAGCTGACACACCCGAAATTCCTGAAGAAGAAAATTTATCATGTTCATCTGGACAAGAACCTGACCAAAGCAGATATGGATCAGATTGCAGCTGGTATTCAGTTGGAAGATGGCGAAATCCATGCAGATGCGATCAGCTATACAGATGATTTCAAGAAAGACCAGGTAGGTATCGAAATTCACTCCGGTAAGAACCGTATCGTTCGCCGTATTTTCGAATCACTGGGTTATAAAGTAGTAAAACTCGACCGTGTGTTCTTCGCCGGACTGACCAAAAAAGGTCTGCGTCGCGGAGACTGGCGTTACCTGTCGGAAGCAGAAGTAAACTACCTCCGCATGGGTTCGTTTGAGTAATAAGTCAATAAATAACAACTTGACAGAGGACGGGGAAAGAAAGCAGGAAAGAATTCATCCTGCATTTGAAACCTCGTCTTCTTGTATCTAAAAAGAAAAAGTTAAATGGAAAAGATTGGTAGAACAAAAATTGTTGACCTGTTGAAGCGCACAGATATTGGCGCTATGGTCAATGTGAAAGGATGGGTTCGCACCCGTAGAGGTAGCAAACAAGTAAACTTTATCGCACTGAATGACGGTTCTACAATAAATAATTTGCAGATCGTAGTAGATTTGGCTAATTTCGATGAAGAGATGCTGAAACTGATTACTACCGGCGCTTGTATCAGCGTGAACGGAGAAATGGTAGAATCAGTGGGTTCCGGACAGAAAGTGGAAGTACAGGCTCGTGAAATCGAAGTGCTGGGTACTTGCGATAATACATATCCATTACAGAAGAAAGGCCACTCTATGGAATTCTTGCGCGAGATTGCTCACTTGCGTCCGCGTACCAACACATTCGGTGCAGTGTTCCGCATCCGTCACAACATGGCGATTGCTATTCACAAGTTCTTCCATGAAAAGGGCTTCTTCTATTTCCATACGCCGATCATTACGGCTTCCGATTGTGAAGGTGCCGGACAGATGTTCCAGGTGACTACGATGAACCTGTATGACTTGAAGAAAGACGAGAGAGGTTCTATCTCTTATGAAGATGATTTCTTCGGTAAGCAGGCAAGTCTGACTGTTTCCGGTCAGCTGGAAGGTGAGTTGGCGGCTACTGCTTTGGGAGCTATCTACACATTCGGTCCTACGTTCCGTGCCGAAAACTCCAACACTCCCCGCCACTTGGCAGAGTTCTGGATGATTGAGCCGGAAGTGGCTTTCAACAACATTACAGACAACATGGACTTGGCAGAAGAGTTCATCAAATATTGTGTGAAATGGGCGTTGGATAACTGTGCGGATGATGTGAAGTTCCTGAACGATATGTTCGACAAAGGCTTGATTGAACGTCTGCAAGGTGTATTGAAAGATGATTTCGTACGTTTGCCTTATACAGACGGTATCAAGATTCTTGAAGAAGCTGTTGCGAAAGGATATAAGTTCGAATTCCCGGTTTACTGGGGCGTGGATCTGGCTTCCGAACACGAACGTTTCTTAGTGGAAGAACACTTCAAACGTCCGGTGATTCTGACTGACTATCCGAAGGAAATTAAAGCCTTCTATATGAAGCAGAATGAAGATGGTAAGACAGTGCGTGCCATGGACGTTCTTTTCCCGAAAATTGGTGAAATTATCGGTGGTTCCGAACGTGAAGCCGACTATAACAAGCTGATGACCCGTATTGAAGAAATGCATATCCCGATGAAGGATATGTGGTGGTATCTGGATACCCGTAAGTTCGGTACTTGTCCTCACTCCGGTTTCGGATTAGGGTTCGAACGTCTGTTATTGTTTGTAACAGGTATGGCGAATATCCGTGACGTGATACCGTTCCCACGTACACCAAGAAATGCTGATTTCTAATATTTCGGTATATTTATGTAAAACTCGCATAATCTTCAGGTTATGCGAGTTTTTTTATGCTCTGAATTGCTGTATTCTCAAAATAAATCTTTATATTTGGAAATACGCATTCGAGAGTGTTAACTAAAATAATACAACAATGAAAAAGCTCTATTTCTTTACCATGCTTTCAATAATGTTGTTAGCGGTAACAGGTGCGACGGCCCAGAAGAAAACCAAATTCAAAGCGGCCGATTTGAAAGGTATTTGGCAGCTCTGCCATTATGTATCCGAGTCTCCCGATGTTCCGGGAGCGTTGAAACCCAGTAATACATTTAAAGTATTGGGTGATGACGGACAAATCGTTAACTTTACCATTATTCCCGGTGCGGATGCGATTATTACTGGATATGGTACTTATAAACAACTCACGGACGATTCTTATAAGGAAAGTATCGAGAAGAACATTCATCTTCCGATGCTGGACAATCAGGACAATATTTTGGAATTTGAGATCAAAGACAATGATTATCTCCATCTGAAATATTTTATCAAGAATGATTTGAATGGAAATGAGTTGAACACCTGGTATTATGAAACCTGGAAGAGGGTGGAGATGCCGGCTAAATTCCCGGAAGATATTGTGAGATAAAAGAGCGTGTACTTTTTAGTGGAGGCACGGATTTTGCAAAAGGCTGCATAGTTGTTTGGTTATGCCTGACAACAGCTTATTTGGTAAAATCCGTGCTTGTTTTTCTATAAAAGATAAAAACAAAGCACTTTTGGACAAAATCAAAGTTCGTAGAAATAGAAACAAAAATGAAAAAATAGATTTGCAAAGGGTCTGTTCGCGACTTGCTCTAACTTTGTTGCCAGTAATAGAATACAGTAACAAAATAAAGTGGAACAATGAAAAACAAACTTTTACTGGCGGTAGGGAGTATGGCGCTCCTGACTGCTTGCGATGCTTCAAAAGGAAATGAGATGGAATGGTTCGACCATGCAGTGAAAACAGCGGGACATCAGTTGCTCTATATGGCAGAACAATTGAAGAATGAACCGGATACCGCCTGTTTTCCCCGTTCTATTAAAGAAGGAAAGTACAGACTGGAGCACCCCACAGATTGGACGAGTGGTTTCTATCCCGGTTCCATGTGGCTGGCATACGAGTTGACCGGTGATGAGGCTCTCGCAAAAGAGGCGCGTAAATATACGAACCGTCTGCAGGATATGCAACATTATACGGGTAATCACGATTTGGGTTTTATGATGTTTTGCAGCTATGGGCAGGGCATCCGTTTGAAACCGGAGCCAACGGACAGTTTGATTCTGATTCATTCTTCAGAAAGCTTGTGCTCCCGTTTTCGTCCGGAAGTCGGACTGATTCGTTCGTGGGATTTCGGTGAATGGAGCTATCCGGTGATTATTGATAATATGATGAATCTTGAAATGCTGTTCTGGGCTTCGGAGCAAACCAATAATCCGAAATATCGTGAAATAGCCATCTCTCATGCTGACAAAACGTTGAAGAATCACTTCCGGGAGGACATGACCTCCTACCATGTGGTGAGCTATCTGGCAGATAGCGGTGAGGTAGAGTCGAAAGGAACCTTTCAGGGATATGCCGATTCTTCCGCTTGGGCGCGTGGACAGGCTTGGGGAGTGTATGGTTATACCATGTGTTATCGCTTCACTAAGCAGCAGAACTATCTGGATGCCGCTCATAAAATAGCGCGGTTCATTATCGATCACCGTCCGTCCGAAAATGACTATGTACCTTATTGGGATTATGATGCTCCTAATATTCCGAATGAACCGCGGGATGCTTCTGCAGCTGCCGTAACAGCTTCTGCATTGCTGGAGTTGAGTGGTTATGGCGACAAGAAACAAGGGGAAGAATATTTCCGTTATGCGGAGCATATCCTGAAACAGTTATCCTCTGATGAGTATTTGGCCCAGGAAGGAGAAAATCATGGCTTCATCCTGTTACATTCGGTTGGCAGTTTCCCGCACGACAGTGAAATTGATACTCCGCTCAATTATGCTGATTATTATTATCTGGAAGCCTTGAAGCGTTATAAAGATCTGAAAGAAAAATCAGAAAATCCGTCTTACTAACTTGAAGAGAAACCGTAAAAAAAATAAAATTCGGGGCAACCGCGTCTAAAATATGAATTCGTAACTGTCGGACTTTGGCGCGGTTACCCTGTTTTGAGCCGATACCGGTCCTTTATATGAGTTAAAAAACGGGATTCATTTATCAGATTGAATTGAAAATACTTATCTTTACGATAAATTCTTCAATATTAGCTCATGAAAGACCGACATTTGCTATTTAGATACCTATTCGGATTAACCGTTTGCATTTTATTTTTTCCTTTGGCTGTATCGGCCGCCGACAGCTTCATTCATTTTAAGCGATTATCCGTGGATGACGGGTTGTCGCAAAATACTGTGCTCGCTCTGACACAAGATCATAATAATAAGCTTTGGGTAGGCACCATAGACGGACTGAACTGGTATGAAGGTTCCCGTTTCGTTTCGTATTATAAAGCGCCGGATGATACGACCAGTCTGGCAAACAATCATGTCTATTCACTTCATACCGATTCGAAAGGTACGGTATGGGTAGGCACACAGGTCGGTTTATCCCGTTATAATATAGTAGGGAATAATTTCACCAATTATTCTTCACCGGACAATCAGCCGATGCAAGTATTGGCTATCGGAGAACCGGAGGAAGGCGACCGGCTTTTGCTTGCTACCAATATCGGTCTGGTGGTTTTTGATAAAAAGACCGGGCGGATGAAAGTGCAGCCGGAACTTGCCGGAAAAACAATCTATTCTGTTTGCCGGATGAATGACGGTTTCCTGTTGGGAACTTCGGAAGGTGTCTATTTCTATTATGTACGCAACGAAAACGTGACCCGGCTTCTTCTCCAATTGAAAGGAGAAACCATCTCCGATATGCTCTATGACGACAAAACCGGCAACTGTTGGCTGGCTTCATTGACAAACGGGGTGTATTGTGTGGATAACAACTTTCAAATAAAACATCATTATAACAAGCAAAATACTCCTGCTTATTTCCTTACGAACTCGGTCAGGACATTGTCCGGAGATGATAAAGGAAGGGTCTGGATAGGAACCATGGAAGGTTTGCTTATCCTTGAACCGGAGACGGGAACTTTCCGTATCTGCCGTTTTTCTCCTGAAGATCCGACTACTTTGGGGCATAATTCCATCCGCTCTATCTTGAAAGACAATCAAGGGGGAATGTGGATCGGTACATTTTATGGCGGGCTTAATTATTATCATCCCCTTGCTCCGGCATTCGGACGCTTGCAACATTCCGCCTGGCGGAATTCGTTAAGTGATAACACGGTGAGCTGTATTGCCGAAGACTCGGATAATGGCAATCTCTGGATCGGCACGAACGACGGCGGATTAAATTATTATAACCGGAAAACCGGAGTCTTTTCATATTACCGGACGGGTACTTCCGCCAACGCTTTAAAGTCGGACAATATAAAATGTATATGGACGGACAAGGATGGAAGTGTCTATATCGGCACTCATGGAGGGGGAATGAGTCGTCTGCATCACCGGAGTGGCAGGATAGAAACATATTCCTTTCCCCATTCTACTTCCCTGACTAACAGTTGTTACTCCTTATTGGACGGAACGGATGGAACGCTTTGGGTAGGCGGCATGAGCGGACTTTACCTTTTCGACAAACAGACCGGCGAACTTTCGCAGCATCCGTTGGCTAAAAAGCATAAAAAGTTGGAGAATGTATTGATATATACGTTGTTCCGTGATTCCAAAGGAAGAATCTGGATCGGTACGGAAGAGAGCCTGTTTTTGTATGCCGGCGGGAAACTGGAAGAACTGCATCTTTCCTCTTCGGCTTATCTGCATGGGTTGATACAGGCTTTCTGTGTACAGGAGGATAGCCGTCATGAAATCTGGATTGGTTCTTCCACAGGATTATATTGCTATAAGGAAGGAGCACCGACTGCCTGGAAACACTATACGATGAAAGACGGTTTGCCAAACGACTTTATTTATAATATACTGGAAGATGAACGGGGGCGTTTATGGTTGACAACTAACAAGGGACTGGCTTGCTTCAATACGGAGGAGGGTACTTTCCTCAACTATTCAAAGCAGGACGGATTGCCTCACGATCAGTTTAACTATTTCGGAGCTTGCAAAGCGCACGATGGTACATTCTTCCTGGGGTCTCTTGGGGGCGTTGCCTATTTCAAGCCATACGAATTGGGTGATAATCCATATTCCCCGGATGCGGTGGTAACAGGAGCCGTTGTCTTAAATCAGGTGATTACGGATATGAAAAGTGAACGGGTACGTTATTATCAGGACGAGCAAGGGCGGATGCTGGGTATGTCGTTCCCTTCCGATCAGAAACTTTTTAATATCCGGTTTGCCGTTATCAACTATTTGGCTGGTAAGCGGAACCAGTTTGTTTACAAATTGGAAGGCTTTGAAACCGAGTGGAACTACTCCCGTCATGTTTCCTTTGCACGGGCGAGTTATTCCAATCTCCCGCCCGGTGAATATGTGTTTAAGGTGAAGGCATGTAACAACAATGGAAAGTGGAGCGAGGCGACCACTGAATTTTTTGTGCATATCATTCCGATGTGGTATCAGACCTGGTGGGCAAAGACACTTTTCATCTTCTTTTCTGTAGGGCTTCTCGTCTTTGTGATCTATTTCTTTATTGCCCGTGCCAAAATGAAGATGCAAGTCCGGATCGAACAGATAGAACGAAACAAGATAGAAGAAATCAGTCAGGAGAAAGTACGTTTTTACATGAATATGTCTCATGAGTTGCGTACTCCGTTGAGTCTGATACTGGCTCCGTTGGAGGAACTTCTGGGACAGAGCAATCTGAAAGGTACTCCGGTACAGCAGAAGCTGGATTACGTTTATAAAAACGGTCGGAAGTTGTTGCACATTGTCAACCAGTTGCTGGATTTCCGTAAAGCTGAAGCAGGTGCAATGCCTATTCATGTTGCGCAGGTAAATGTAGAAGGACTGTTGCAAGATGCTTTTGCCCTTTTTAAAGAAAATGCGCAGAAGCGTGCTATCAGCTTTCATATAAAATCCGATCTGGAAGGACGATTGCTTCCGGCGGATCGGACGTATGTAGAGACCATCTTGATGAACCTGCTGTCTAACGCCTTTAAGTTTACACCGGACGGTGGAAGTATTTCGCTTTCCTTATGGACAGAGGGAGATACTTATGGTTTCACGGTAAGAGATAGCGGAATCGGTATGTCTCCGGAACAGCTAACCCGTATTTTCGAACGTTTCTATCAGGTAGACGGTCAGCGAAAGGGGACGGGTATCGGGCTGTCATTGGTGAAGATGCTTGTAGAAAAGCATCACGGCACTATTACGGTAGCAAGCGAACCTGCTCAATATACCGAATTTAAAGTCACGCTACCTGCTGATATGGCTGCCTTCACGGAGAAAGAACGTGAATTGCCGGCACATGAAGTCGAAACATCTGCTTCTCTCCGGGAGCTTCCGGTGGCTGATGAACATTTCTCTGGTGATGCGTCGGCTGTGGTTTCAGAAGAGAAATCGGACGACGGTCAGATAGAAGTTGGCAGCGAGGAAGAACGTCCTACTATCTTGTTGGTAGATGACAATAAAGAAATGGTGGATTACCTGAAAGATAATTTCCGGCAGAACTATGTGACGCTTACCGCCGGAAACGGCGAAGAAGCATTGGCTATTATGAAAGAGCACCGTGTGGACATTGTCCTTTCCGACGTGATGATGCCGGGTATTGACGGTATCAAACTTTGCCAGCTTATTAAACGAAATCTGCAAACCTCCCACATTCCCGTCTTGCTGTTGTCTGCCAAAGGAAGTGTTGATGCACAGACGGAAGGTATTCAGGCTGGAGCGGATGATTACATTGCCAAACCGTTCTCGATTCATTTATTGAAAGGAAAAATTGCTAATCAACTGAAAGCACGCCAGCGGTTGAAACACTATTATTCGAATACGATTGATATAGATACTGCTAAAATGACTTCGAATAATCTGGATGAGGAATTCATGAGCAAAGCTATTCAGGTGGTAGAAGAAAATATCAGTAATGAAGACTTCACCTCTGATGAGTTGGCAAGCCAGCTTTGTATGAGTCGTTCGTCACTGTATCTCAAGATGAATTCCATATCCGGTGAACCGCCTGCCAACTTTATCCGGCGCATCCGTTTTAATAAAGCGTGTAAATTGTTGCTTGAAGGGCGCTACTCCATTTCGGAGATTAGCGGAATGGTAGGGTTCGGATCTTCTTCTTACTTCTCTACCAGTTTCAAGAAGTATGTCGGTTGTCTGCCATCGGAGTATGTGAAGCAGCATACAAAGTAATTGTTTTGCGGTTATGCATTTGTTCACCACAGAGGACGCGGAGGAAACAGAGGTGAATCTTGTTCATGCGGGTGCAGAAATGAATGAGAGTTTTTTGTCTACTATAAAGTTGAAAAAGGTTCTTCGTCAAATTTGGTGGTACTTCTTCTATTGTGAATAAATAATCTTCGC
>ERZ825670.3931-NODE-3931-length-11991-cov-3.468331_pt1 | contig 11991 bp, 9 predicted proteins | sample MGYA00519929_ERZ825670 | MGnify/ENA primary metagenome ERZ825670 (study PRJEB31778, sample SAMEA3449207) | human gut metagenome | biome: human gut; feature: human-associated habitat; material: faeces | place: United Kingdom | collected 2010/2012 ...
CGCCGCCGTTTTTGGACATGACGGTGCCCTCGAACATCTGCGCTCTCACGCGGTTTCCCTCCTTGACCTTGACATACACCTTCACGGTGTCGCCAATCTCAAAAGCGGGAATGTCCTGCTTCATCTGACTTTCCGTCAGAGCCTTGATGTAATCCATCTGGATTTCCTCCTTCAACGATAGACGTTCTTGCCCTTGCGCAACGCAAGACAGAGGACCGCCTTTTATAATGCCCTAGTAGTTTACCACAAATCTTTGCCGTTTACAATGCTTTTTTCGCAGCTTGCCCGCTTTTTTTCACGGAAATTCGAAAAAAGGGGTTTTTGAGAGCGGTGTGCAGCGCGCGGCAGGCCGGCGCCCCTTCGTGCGCCGAAAGCCCCGGTATCTCCCGGGCAAAGCCGGGAATACTACCAGGAGATTTTCGCGAAGGGAGCGGACGCTTTTTGGGAATTGTATTGATTCGCAGCATCATCCTCTATCTTGCCATTATACTCGCGCTGCGCCTGATGGGCAAGAGGCAGATGGGAGAGCTTCAGCCCACCGAATTTGTCATCACGCTGCTCATTGCCGAGGTGGCCGCAGTGCCCATGCAGTCCCAGCTGGCACAGTGGCCTTGCCAGATCAAGCTGGTGCCGGTGAACGCGCCCTACTTTGACGGTGCCAAGCTGCTGATCGCCGCCGACTGCACCGCCTATGCCTACGCCAATATCCACGAGGAGTTCATGAGGGGCCATGTGACCATCATCGGCTGCCCGAAGCTGGATGCTGTGGATTACAGCGAAAAGCTGACCGAGATCATCCGCAGCAATGATATCAAGAGCGTGACCGTGCTGCGCATGGAGGTGCCCTGCTGCGGCGGGCTGGAGCACGCTGCCATCACTGCTCTGAAGAACAGCGGCAAGTTCATCCCGTGGAATGTAGTCACCTTCTCCACAGATGGCCGCATCCTCGACCGGTAAAATGACAGAACAAAAGCCAGAAACGACTGCTGCCGTTTCTGGCTTTTGATGTTTGCGGAAAGATCAGCCCGCGTTCTGTACGCTGTTGGCAGCGGTCTGCACGAACTGCAGCACGCTCTGGATGGTATCGCGGATCTGCACCAGCGTCTGGATGTCTTCGTCCTTCATGCGGGATGTGGGCGCAGTGAGCACCACGGTCTGGGCACTCACGGTGCCAGTGAGCTGGATGCTGACCCCGTGTTCCGGGATGGTGAGCAGGATGTGCACCGGGATGGCATCCGCAAAGAACCTGCTCTTTTCCAGCCCGATAACAAGTACCGGTGCATTGGCGCTGGCATCACCGGTATCCAGCTGAAAATAAAGGTAGCCGTCCTTTGCGTTTTCCGGCTGTACGCGCTGCAGTTTTTTCTGCGGCAGCTCAAACTCGGTCATGTCCTGCAGGCTGGTGGCTGTGGTGTCCACACCCAGCAGGCTTGCCAGCTGGGCCTGCGAGATATAACTGCCAAGGCTCCAGTCCGGCAGCAGAAGGCTCGCCAGCGGGTAGCTGCCGGTGATGGAAGAGCGGATATTTTTGTACAGCTGCCCGACATCGTATAAGGTCTCGCTGCTGCTGATATACACCCGGGTGAGCGGGCCTGCCGGGATAACGGCATCCGGGGCCGAGATGCTCAGCTGCAGTGCGTCCGGCGCATACAGGCCGTTGACGGTGCCCTTGGTGGAGCCTGTCTTTTGCAGGATGGTGTAAAGGGCAGGGGAATCGGCTGTGGATGTGATCTCATAATCAAAGGTAAAGGCCGCGCCTGCCTGCAGCGCTTTCACCCGGCGGGCTACCAGACTGTACCCGGTTACAGCGGCCACGACTGCAAGCAGTACAAGGATGAGCACTACGATCAGGACCACATAGCCCGCGCCGTGCTTTTTCCGTTTGGAAGATGCCATAAAAAATCCTCCCTCAGATGTTTTATTCAGCATAGCGGAACAGCGGACAAAAGTCAAGGCAGAACAGAGAAGCGCTGAAAAAACAAAAAATCCGAAACCGTAAGGTTTCGGATTTCTGGCGGAAAGATGGGGATTCGAACCCCAGAACGCTTTTGACACGTTACACGATTTCCAGTCGTGCGCCTTAGACCAACTCAGCCATCTTTCCATATTCAGTTCCGCGCCTCAGCGCCCTACTATAATACCTGAAAGAGGAATATTTGTCAAGGATTTTTTCGAAAAAATTGCAAAAGTCAAGCATTAAATGCGCACAATTTTTCACTTCTTGTTTTGTCTAATTTTGACAAGCCAACATGGCCGCCGTCATGTCCCATGGTCGGCAGCCTGCGTGTTTTCCTGTTCTGTTCCCCGTGTTCCGCTCCACTCACATCCTCTCCCTTTGATTGTCCTCTGTGCTGGTTTCTTCCTGTTACGCGATCAGCCCGATCTCCCGCAGGCACTCCCGGAACATGACCTCGCTGCTCTTGTACCCTAAGATTTTTCGAGGATAGTTGTTAATCCATTCCTCCGTGGCCGCGATCTCCGCCGCGCTGACCTTGGAGAAATCTGTGCCTTTCGGATGCCGCCGCCTGATCATGCTGTTGGCGTTCTCGTTGCTCCCCCGTTCCCACGAAGAATACGGATGGCAGAAATATACCTTGGTGCGCGGGATGGTCTTGTTGACAGCGCTCCGCTCCAGCTCCTCCGCCGCCGAAAATTCTGAGCCGTTGTCAAAGGTGATGCTTTTGAAGATTGCCCTGAACCGTCTGGCACCGCATTTCCGCTCCAGCGCATCCAGCGCCTTGACCACGGTTTCCGCCTTTCTGTTCGGTATTCCTATAATGATGTCTTTTCGCGTCTTGCGCTCATTCAGGGTCAGCAGGGCGCTGGTGGTCTTGCACTTGCCCTTTCCGCTGTACACGGTGTCGCCCTCCCAATGCCCGAACTCCTCGCGGCTCTCCACCTCCGGCGGGCGTTGCTCAATGCTCTCACCCGCAGAGGCCCGCGCCTGATCTTTCTTGGTCTTGACCTTTTTGTATTTCTGCTTCACCTTGCCCCGGCGCGGCAAATCCACCTGTGTGATGTGGAGAAAGAGACCCTTTTTGATGTAGCTGTAGATCGTCGTCACGGAAACAGAGGTCTCGAATGTCCGCCCTTCCAGCATTGCATATCCAAGGACAGCGGCAGGGCTGCACTCCCGCTCCGTGATTGTTGTCTCAATGTAGTTTGCCAGCTCGTGATCTTTTCCGATCTTCAAGTCCGGCCCTTTCTCCCGCAGATTGCTTTGGTATCGCGCCTCCGCGATGTCCGGGCTGTACGCCGTCACCATTTCCCACGTCTCCCCGTCCAGCCGCTCATACTCCCCGCGCTTCAACTCCCGGTAGATGGTGGAAACGTGGACGCGCAGCTTCTCCGCGATCTGTGGCGGCTTCAAGCCCCTGCGCTGCCACTTCTCAATGCGCAGCCTGTCGTTCTTGGTCAGATGCTTAAATGTTCGTCCTCCGGTCTGCACCGTAAAGCCTCCTCTCTCGCTCACCCGCGCAGGGCGGTGTCGGCGTTCCTGTTCCGCTCTGTCGCTTTTTGTCTTATTATGATACCCACAAAACCAGCATTGTGCAACAGCATTTTTTCGGCGTATGCGCACAAAAAATCCCCCGGCTGCTATATCTATGAGTATAGCAGCCGGGGGTAATTTCAGTTATTCAGTTCCTTTTCCCCATCCGTCTTTCCGGGGTTGTCCTCCACAAAGATGCCGCCCAGCGTACCGATAGTGCTGTCAACCGCGATGTCCAGTTCCTTAACCGCCGCCTCGATCATGGCCTTTACCTCCGCCGTGACCTTAATTCCCTTTGCTTCAAGCATCTGCACCACATAATCGTACTTCGGGATGGGCAGCGCACCGGCCTCGCGCTGCTTCTCCGCCGCCTTGACCAGAACGGTGACAATGCCGTACAGGCGCTTGTCTTTCAGCCAAGGGATGCCGGTCTTGATCAGCCACGGAACGGCCACGCCGGTGAAGAACAGGCCGAGGATGGCGAAAATGGCCTCAATGACAATGTTGATGATGTCGGGAATGATCTGTGTCATGGTGTGTACCTCCTTACACTTTCGTCAGATATTTCTTGTCCACGTTTCCTGTGATTGCGCCGCTTTTCAGCGTGGAAACTGAAATGCGGTCGCCGCTGATTGCCCGGACATACAGCTTTGCGCTGTACACCCACGAGGAAAACTTGCGCGTGGTGCCGTAGACTGTGGCAGCCTTGTCCATCGTCACCTGATCGCCCACGGCCAGCGCCGCCGCTTCGGTCTTGATGTCCGCCGCGTCCACCCAGCCGTACACGGTGCTTCCGCCGCCGCTCACGGCGACAAGGTGATACGGATGCCTGCTCACAAGCGGCTGATACACCTGCGTCACCTTGGCCTTGCCCGGCTTGCATGGTTTGCCCACGGTGCTGTTTGCGCCGGTGTAGTGCCTCTCGCCGGTGAATGTCACGATGTCGCCCACCTTGCACCCGCCGCCCTTGGCCGGTGCAGCGTCCGCCGCAGTCCCGCCGCCGGTCGCCTCCTTTCCGCCGTACTTCGGTACGCCGTAGCCGCGAATGTACCGTCCGTTCACAGAAATGGTGCGGCGCTTCACGCTGTCTGAGTAGTTGCCCTCAATGACGGTGATGCTTGTCCCGCTGACCTTTTCCACGATGCCCACATGATCGGCGCTGCCGGTGCAGTCTCCCACGCCGCTGTCCTGCCAATCGTAGAAAATATAGTCGCCGGGCTTCGGCACATAAGCGTCGTTCTCCTGCCAGCTCCCCAGCTTCTTGAACAGCTCGATGTGCTTTCCGCAGCCGCACTCCGTCGGGATGATGTCGGTCATTCCCGCCGCGATGGCGACGGCGCTTGCGAACGTGCTGCACCATGCGTCCGTGTACTTCACGGCGTAGCCACGGGCCAGCGGCTTGTGACTGTTGTACAGGTCGATGATCTTCCTGTGGCTCCCGTCGCTCTCTTTGCATCCGATGTAGCTCTGTGCGATGCTCACGATCTTCTGCCGCTGTTCCTGTTCCGTCATGGGCTTTCCTCCGCTTCCTGCGGCGCTCCCTGCCGCATACTTGACGTAATACTTCTGGCCGAACGCAGCTCGCCGGGCCTGCGCCGCCTCGCTCTGATCTGCCGGGCGCTCAAATTTCAGCAGCACCGCGTCCGATGCTGCCCGGACGCTTCCAGCCGTTTTCAGCACGGCCAGCACCGCCTTATAGCCCTCCCGCAGCTCTTTCATCAGGAAATCAAGCTGCATTTCCAGATCGCCGATGCTCTTTCGGCAGCATTGGGCATAGTCCAGCAGCTCTGCCTTGCGGGAGCAGTATGTCCATTGAGCAAGGCCATAGCCCGCCTTATCCGTTACGAAGAACTGATACTTGCCGCTGTCCACCGCCGCCGTATAGCTTGCGTCGGTCACGCCAAGCCTTTTTTCATATAGGTTCTCCACGTTGTTCGGGATAAGGCCGCTCTCCGCATACAGGTTTCCCATCAGACCGGCGGTGCCGAAGTCGTTCAGCCCCGCGCCTTTCAGATAATTCCAGATTTTCTCCTCGTTGTTTTTCCCTGCCAGCATGATCTATCCCTCCTCACGGTTCCTCTGTCTGCTGTGCAATCCGTTCCGCCTCCTCCTTTTCCCGTCTCATGTCCGCAAGCTGCCACCGCCTGTCCTGCTTCTTCTCCTTGGTGGTCTTTATCCAGCCGAGGATGCCGCACTCGCCGCCCAGCGTGGCGAACACGCAGGTGATCAGCGTATCCGGTACAGAGCCGTACACGGTAAACAGCGCGATCATGGCTATCGTGAATACCGTCAGACACAAAAAGACGATCAGCAGAATAAAGTCCATGGTTCCCATGCGCTTCTTCCGGCCTTTCGTCTTTGCCTGCGTTCGCTTTCCCGCCATGTCAGTCCTCCTTGATGTGCGGATGCGCGTTTTTATTCAGGTGCTTATTCAGTTTGTCCAGCGCATCCTTGCACGGCCCGTTGCACCCCTGCTCCACAAGCCCCTGCAACGCGCCGCGCAGGCCATAGCAGATAAGCGTCTGCTCCTCCTGAATGGCGTTGATGAACTCGCTCTGCTTTTTGTTGCTCTCAATGACCTTGTACACGGAAACAATGGCGGCGACCAGCGCTCCGATTGCTCCCAAAAGGCTGGCCGCCTTAATGATGGTGTCCGCGTCGATGTACATTTTCCTGTCCTCCTGCTTTCACTCCGGCCATTCGTCCCCGCCAATGGCCCTGCGGTATGCCTCGTCGGCCTCCGCGATCTCGTCTCTCCCGGTCACGGTGTCGCCCAGCTCCGCAAGGCGTGTCGCCAGCACCCGGACGGTACGCGCCTGCATTTCCACAAGCGCCTCCAGCTCTGCGATGATCTGCAAATGGCTGCTCACGCCGTCGCCTCCGTCCAGCCGTATACCCCCGGTTCCCACACATTGGCATCCGCCGTTGATGTCCAATGCTTTCCATTGTGGCTCACCTTGTCGCCCTTTGCGTAAGCGTCATGCGCCCCCACCGGCTGGCTCCATTCCGGCCATTCTTCCGCCGGGTCAGATGCCGCCGACCAAAGCGACACCGCCTTGTCCGGTTCCCATCCAGCCTGTGAGGTGTGCGCCTGTACGCATTTGTACAGCTTGTCCCCCCAGTTGCGTAGCTGCCCCACCGTGTAAGCAACGCCGGTCTGCCACGTTTCAAACAGGCTCTTATGCTCCCCCGCAGTCACAGCGTCGATGCTTCCGCTCTCCGCCAGCGTCACAAAGGCGATCTCCGTTGCTTTTCTCGTTTCTTCCATCACCTTTATCCTTTCCACATACCGGTAATGCTCGCTGATGGTATAGAAGTCGTACCGCGTCCCGTCCTCGTCCGTGTCGCTGTGATAGTGCCGGTCGATGCGGCAGCGGTCTGTGATGCTGCTGTCGTCATACTCCCGCACTGTGGTCAGGTATTCACCCTCCCGCAGCGCGGGGCCGCCCACAATTTTCAGGTTTTCCCGTTCTACGCCGCCGATAACACTTGTTCCGTAGACGTATTCCATCTTGCCCGCTCCTTTCTTGCGTGTTCTCTGACCACGCATTTCAATTTCCGCTGCAAACCCGCCTCCACATAGCTCTGGAAAAAGTGGACGTGATTGCAGTGCTTCATCTGGCCCAGTCTGGATAAAAGCCCCTGCGCCAATGCGGGCTTGATCGCGTGGTGCCGCCGCATGGCACGGCGGCAGGCGGAAAGAGAATGTTTCAGGCGCACCATGTTTCGTTTCCGCAGCAGGGTATACCCTCGCCCGAAGCGATACCCCAGCGCCGCCACCGTCCGCTTTTCCGTCGGATAGAGCTGCCACTTTCCGTTCAGCCGCAGGCCGTGTGCCGCCAGCCATTTCTCGATCAGCTCCCGCAGCCGCCGCAGCTTCCGCTTGTTCCGCCCGAACAGGGTAAAGTTGTCCATGTACCGCAGGTAGTGGTCGCACAGACCGCTTTCCCGTATCAGCCGGTCAAGCGGTTGCAACACCGTGTTGGCAAACCATTGGGAAAAGTAAGCGCCGATCAGAATGCCGTGCTTCATCAGCCGTTCGCATACCTCCAGCATTCGCCGGTCTTTCACCAGCCGCCGGAGCCGCTTCATCACCGTCTCCGCTGTCAAACTGTCGTAGAAATGGTGGATGTCCAGCTCCTCGGCGTACTTCGTCCCTTTCGGGTCTGTCCGCATCCACTTCTTGATGGCCCGAACGCCGTAATGGATGCCCCGGTTTCGGATGCTCCCGCAGCAGAAATTGTCCATGCCCCGCATCATGATCGGCTCCAACACCTGAATGACCGCGTGATGCACATACTGGTCAGGCCACAGTCTCGGCTCCGATATGTCCCGCCACTTGCCAGCGCTCTTGTCCCAGCGCCGCGCAAGCCTCGGCTCGTTCGCCTCGTAACCGCCTGTAATGATCTCCCGCAGCTCTTTTACATAGCGGTCAACGTCCGCCTCCACCCGTGCCACCGTCCGGTTTGGCCTGTGGTGCGGATGGAAGCGGTGTGTCACGTTCACAGCGAAGATCGCCAGCCGCAGGTTTTCTTCCGATACCAGCTTTGGAAATAGGTTGTTTGCTCGTTTCATCAGGAATGTTTTCCTCCTTTTAGCCTCACGGTCTTTCCACCGCCCCCGCAGGTTGCGGGAGTGTACTAAACCGTGTCCTGATGGCTTATCTGCACCAAGGGGTGCCGAGGATGTCCGCGCCCCGGCGTGGGTCTTTGCGTTGCCGGGTATGGAGGTGGGTAGCCAGTCCATAAAAGGACGCGGCAGCCGATGTTCGCGTTCGAGTTCGAGGTGCTGTTGTAGTTCACGTAGAACAGCCCGTGGTTCCCGTTCTGGTTATAGTTACCGCCGAAGTGCAGACACGGGTTGGAAGCATTGAAGTTCCAGTTATCCGCCGAACCGAGAAGCAAGGCACCGACTGCGTGCGCGGTCATCCCCTGTATTTTCAAGCCGCCTGTGCGGCTGAAAACCCGTTAGCCTTTTGCGCGGCCTGCGGGCCGCAGGATACGCAGAGGGGGATGCTTCCCCCTCTGCACTCCCCCGTCAGGGGAGTTTTTGGAGGCGGCAGCCGATGTCCGCGTACGAGTTGGACACGCTGGTGTAGCTCACGCAGAACAGACCGTGGTACCCGCCCTGGCCATAGCCACCGCCGAAGAACAGACACGGGCTGGAAGCATCGAAGCCCCAGTCATCCGCCGAATACGTCATCTCACTCCCGCCCGATGCCGTGGGATAGATAACCCATTCCAGCCCGGCCACCGTTGCCACGGTAAAGGCGCTGGGCCATCCGCTCGACGGAACGCCCACGGCGGTGCCGCCGCTGTTGTCGCTGAAACTGCTGGGCGTGTTGATGATGTTCAGGCCGTTGCTGTTGTAGTAGCAGCCGTCGCCCCAGTCATACACGTTGTCCCACAGGCCCTCGATGTAGCGATACTGCGTACCGAGGCCATAGCTGTCCCGGCTCGCAAGCGTCGTTCCGGTGTGATAGGGCATACTGTCCGTATAGCCCATATTCTCCGTTGCGCTGTTGTTGCCGCAGCCCTTGCCGATGGTTTTCTGGCTGTTCCAGTCCGCGAACTCCACAAGGTACAGCATCCAGATCGTCATGCGCATCTGAATGTCGCTCTGCCAGATGTTGCTCCCCAGATTGTGGATGCTCGTGCGGGCCGTACTGCGTGTGATATTCGCTTTCGGTTTTACGCCGGACTGGCTCTTGTAGTTGTTGGTGTTGCAGTGATAGCGGCCAATGTACACAATGTTCCGCTCTCCCTTGCCGTCCCCTCGGTCGGCGTGGGCTGGGGAGACGTGAAAGCCGTCCGTTTCCTTATCCGCGATCTGGAGTTTCAGGCTGTTCCCGCTCTTTGTCCACTTGTACCAGAACTTCGGGATAGCCACCAGCTCACCAGCCACCGCATCCGTCACGCGCACCATCCCGCTCCACGGGTACAGGTTGTCAAATGGGCTTCCGTAACTGGTTGCCCCCGCCCGGTACGGGGTCGGGTTCACGAAGCTGGCGGCCTCGTCCGTCCGGCTCCACACCGTCGTGCTGGTTCCATCCCACACCACGCCGTAGATGTGCCGATAGGCCAGCTTCACATTTACCGTCTGTCCGTCCGCCGTGATGGTTGCGGTATCCTCCGCCGTCTCTCCGCTCTTGGTGGCGGTGATGGTGTAGGTGCCGCTTTCCGTCACGGTGAAGTCCACCGTCCCCGTTGCAGATGCCGTTTTGCTCTGCGTCTTGCTTCCCTTGGTGCAGGTGACGGTGGAGCCGCTGTCAATGCTCACGCGGATGGTCGCTGTGAAGTAGGATAGCGTCGCCGTGTACTGCTGCACCACAGAGACCGTCACCGTATCCGTGGCAGTCTGCCCGTTCTTGGTGGCCTTGATGGTGTATGTTCCGTAGTCCTCCACATCAAACGTCCATTTTCCGCCGCTCTCCGTTGCGGTGTATACCTTGGTTCCCAGCGTGGCCGTCACCGTGGAGCCGGTTGGTGCGGTCACAACGATCTGCGCCGTCATGCCTACCTGCGGCAGACTGTCCGCGCTGAGCTTGCCGTCTGCCCCCAGCGTCGGGATGCCGTTCGGCACGTTGATGGGGAGCTGATCGGTGTCCATCTTCCCGTCCGCGCCGAGACCTGCCACGCCGCCCGGCGTATTGACAGGGAGCTGGCCGGTGCCAACCTTGCCGTCCGTTCCGATGCCCGCAACGCCGCCCGGCGTATTGATGGGGAGCTGGTCGGTGCCAACCTTGCCGTCCTCTCCCAGTCCGGCCACGCCGCCCGGTGTGTTGACAGGGAGCTGGCTGACCGGCACCTTTCCGTCTGTCCCCAGCCCCGCCTTTTTGGCAAGAGCCGCCGCCACCGCACCGCTGGTCAGCAGCTTGTCACTGTTCTCCGTCGGCACCGTGTCGAACGTCTGCGCCGTAACGCCGCCCTTGCCGTCGCCTTTCAGGATACCGCTGGCGGTGATCTTGTCCTGCTTGTCCGTAATGGCCTGACGGATACCCTCGTGCGCGTTTTCATCCTCGTTGTGTGCCTTGATGGCAGCCGCCATGCTTTCCGCTGTCACCAGCGCCGAAGCGTCGATGGTCACCTGCAGCGTCCCGCCGCTGCCCGTAAACTCCAGCAGCCCGTAGAATGTGTACACATAGTCCGGCACGTCCGTCTTGCTGGGGATTTCCACGCCCGCGTCCGTATCCGTCTGAAATAGTGCGATCAGCCTTGCCGCGCCGCTGTCCAGCTTTGCCCAGATGCCGAGCTGGTTCAGGGGGTATCCCGTCGCCAGTGGTGTCACTTGCAGTTGCAGCTTTTGTCCCTGCGCCGTCGTCTTGTTGGATAGGATGCTGACTGTCTGCTTTTCACTCACAAGCGCCGTCTGCGCCAGCATCGCCGCCTCGCTCACGCGGCCTGTTCCCGCCGCCGCGCGGGTGATGGTCAGCGTCTTTCCCGCTGTCCATTGTGCCAGCAGCTCACTGCCGCTGTTGGTGATAACGCCTTTCCATGCCACTTTTCGTTTCCTCCTGACTTAGAATTTCGATGCGCTGCCGAAGTCAACCACCGCCGCGCCAGCCATAGCCGCGATGCCGTAGGCCGTTGCGGTGCCGCCCGCATCGTAATATTCCACTTCCTCCAGATGTGCGCTGAACCGCTTGGCAGCGGCGAGCCGACGTTCGATCTCCGCGATGGTCATGGCGGCGAACTTCTGCCGTTCCTCCACGGTGGTGATGTTTACCCGCAGTCTGAACTTTCCGTGGGAGCCGCCGTACTCGAACCATTCCTCCAGCTTTGTTCCCGGATAGATCGCGTCGGCCTGCGTTCTTGCAGCTCCCGCAGTTCCCATTGTTCGCCGGATGTTCAGCGCCGTCTTGACGATGCGCCGCTTCTGCTCGATGTCGTACCCTGTGTCGTACCAGTCGATCTTCCAGTTCACGGCCAGCGCGTCCAGCACCTCCTCGGCCACGGTGTCGATGGCGGTGTATATCTGACTTCCCGCGATATAGCCCATCGTCTTTTGGTGCAGCTCCAGCATCGCCATGGATAGGGCCTTTACCCACGGCTGTTCTCCCAGAATGCGCGGCAAGCCGTCGGCGATTTGGGCATTTTTCAGGCTCTTAATCATCCTCCAGCCCTCCATAGGTGGCGGCGGCCCCCGTGCATTTCGGCAGCTCCGTGGTGTCGATCACGGTGTCTACGGGGGCGGTCAGCGTTACCCGCTTGGCCCCCGCTTCCCGCAGCCGGGCGATCAGCTCCGTCGGGTTGATGTCTCGCCCCAGCTTTCTTTGCCATGTCTGGAAGTCCGCCACCGCCGCCGCGATGCGGCTTTGTATCTCACTCACGCTTCGCTGGTCGCTTTCCGCGATCCAGTATTTCACGGTGATGGCGTATTCCACCTCGTCCGGGGCCAGCGCCGTCACCTTGTCGCACAGCGGGCGGATGGTCTCGTCGTCCAGATAGGCCGCCATGGCCGTCAGCTCCGTGCTGTTGGGGACGCGCAATCCGTTCTCGTCC
>ERZ825670.3933-NODE-3933-length-11989-cov-4.719457_pt1 | contig 11989 bp, 10 predicted proteins | sample MGYA00519929_ERZ825670 | MGnify/ENA primary metagenome ERZ825670 (study PRJEB31778, sample SAMEA3449207) | human gut metagenome | biome: human gut; feature: human-associated habitat; material: faeces | place: United Kingdom | collected 2010/2012 ...
GCAGTATGAAGGTGGTGCGAATGGCATTTAACCTGTATTGCAACGGCACACCGAGTGTAGATGATTACGCAAAAACAGAGGAACAGGTAAACGAGTGCAGGCAGTATACAGTGGAGGATTTGTTCTGCTGTGCCTATGCACCTTTCTTTTGGCAGGCGATACAGATCCGCTATCCGGAGTATGCGACTTATAACCGGGAACTGTATGCCTTATTTGGAGGAGCAGACTAATGTTAAAAGTCAGATTGATGGGAACAAAGAATGATATTAAATGGTTTGGGAAGATTTTGCAGAGAAATCCCAAGATTGAAGTAACAGAGTTTTCAGATTTATACCCGAACAAGGGTACAAAGAAATTCCACAGGGCTTATGTGGAAGTCAGAAAAAGCAACGTAAAAGAAAATCAGTAGAAAGCAAAGGAGAATTTATCATGTGTAGAGTTATAGCAATCGCAAATCAGAAAGGTGGAGTCGGAAAGACCACCACAACAAGCAATTTAGGAATCGGACTGGCAAAACAGGGAAAGAAAGTTTTACTGATAGATGCAGATGCACAGGGCAGTCTTACGGCAAGTCTTGGTATTCGGGAGCCGGACAGACTGGAAATTACACTTGCAACCATTATGGCATCCATTATCAATGATGAGGAAATAAAACCGGAGTACGGCATTTTAAGACATGAGGAGGGGGTGGATTTCATGCCGGGAAATATCGAGCTTTCCGGTTTGGAAACCTCACTTGTGAATGTTATGAGCAGGGAGACGGTGCTTCGTACCTACATAGAACAACAGAAAGACCGCTATGATTACATTCTGATTGACTGTATGCCATCACTTGGCATGATTACGATAAATGCTTTTACCAGTGCGGACAGTATCTTGATTCCAGTACAAGCAGCGTATCTGCCGGTAAAAGGTCTGGAACAGCTGATTAAAACTATTGGAAAAGTAAAGAGACAGATCAATCCGAAACTGGAGATTGAGGGAATTTTGCTTACAATGGTTGATAATCGTACCAATTATGCCAGAGACATCAGCAATCTGCTGATTGAAAATTATGGAAGCAGAGTGCGGATATTTGAAAACAGTATTCCAATGTCAGTAAGAGCTGCGGAAATTTCTGCGGAAGGTGTAAGCATTTATAAGCACGATCCGAATGGCAAGGTAGCAAGTGCCTACCAATCACTGACGGAGGAGGTGCTTGGCAATGAGTAAGACAGGAAGTGCTGCAAAGGTAAAGTTAAACAGCTTTGATGATTTATTTGGAACGGAGCAGCCACAGACAGGAACAGAGCAGGTACAGGAAATCGCATTGTCAGAACTGCATGAGTTCAAAGGACACCCGTTTAAGGTACTGGATGATGAAAAGATGCAGGAAACGATGGAAAGCATCAGGGAGCATGGAGTATTGATGCCAGGCATTGCCAGACCAATGAAAGATGGCGGCTATGAGATTATTGCCGGACATCGCAGGAGACACGCCTGTGAGCTTGTCGGACTTACTACAATGCCGATGTTCATCCGTGATTATACGGATGATGAAGCTATAATTATCATGGTGGACAGCAATATTCAGAGGGAAGATATTCTTCCGAGTGAAAAGGCAAAAGCTTATTTTATGAAATATGAAGCTGTAAAACATCAGGGTAAAAAAGGAAAAGGCAACAGTCTGGATGAGGTTGGGGAAACTGCAGGAGAGAGTGCAAAAACAGTACAAAGATATATTTACCTTGCCCACTTATCGGATGCACTTTTAGATATGGTCGATAAAAAGAAAATTGGAATCGTGCAGGGTGTAGAGCTGTCATTTCTGACAGAACAGCAACAGGAGTGGGTGCAAGTTGTTCTTGAAGAAACAGGGGTGATCATTTCAACAGTACAGGCATCAAGGCTGAAGGAGTATGGAAAAAGTGATGAACTGACATTACCGATGGTAAGGCTGATCCTGACAGAACCGAAACCGATAGAGCGAAAAGTAACCATCAAGGCAGACAAAATCAGCAGATATTTTCCAGAAGATTATTCCAATGAGCAGATTGAAAATGTTATCTATCAGCTATTGGATGAGTGGAATAGTTCAAACAGTGAGAAATAAGCAGCAAAGGAGGCATGAAAAAGTGGACGAGAATACAAAATTTGATTACTACTATGGAATTGAAGCAGATCAGTTCTCTTTTTATCGTGTCCCCCGGTTGCTGATTAAGGATGAGCGGTTCAAGGGGCTTAGCAGCGATGCCAAGCTCCTGTATGATTTGCCTGTGTATCTTCTGCATACGGACGGTTCCGAGACTACTGTATCCGATAGAAAACAGATTACAGAACATGACGGGATGTGTGGCATTGAAAAAGGGGACTGGCTGAATGAACGAAAGCTCCAGATGATGCAGGAAGAACTTTCAGAGAGTGATTCCAACAGGGAAGCACAGCTTTTGTATGGAAATACCGATAAATATGGCATTTATCAGTTGAAGGATGATCCTGAACTGGATAAGTTTCGCTTTGAAGGAACGGAAAGCCTGAAGCGTATGGGAATAACCAAAGATAATTTTGATGCTGTATTGCCGGAAAATTATAAGCTCGTGTATATGGGAGAACTGACGGAATTGCAGGGACAGACACAGTCGGAAACATTGGAAGCAATCTATACAAAGTTCAATATTGATCATCCGGCAGATTACAAGGCACATTCCCTGTCGGTCAGCGATATTGTGGTATTACATGAGAACGGAGAAAACAGCGCACACTTTGTAGATTCTTTTGGATTTACAGAACTGCCGAAGTTCATGCTGACACTGGAGGGAAAGAAAAATGAGATAGAGACGGAGCTTGCGGTTCATATCGCAGACCGTTATATCCTCATGCATGAATGTGATGAGGGATACGATTACTCCATTCTGAATGAGCAGTATCATTTACTGGATGGCGGTGTCTACGATAACCCAGATATTACGATTCAGCGTGCAATGGATATGGTGATTGCGGATTTGAAAGAACCGAGGTTTTCAGCGGTCACAGAGCAGTATTATCGTGATGAATTTTTGCAGGGCGAGGTGTATGCAGGTTCCGAAGCAGAGATTGTTGATTTTGAGGAACTTTCGGAGAAAGCCGAGGAAGTGGAACAGACAGATTTGGAAGCAAAGCAGGCAGAATTCAGAGAGAACAATCCGGATGTGGTTGCAGATTTCCGGGCAAAGACAGAAGAATTGTTTCATAGTCTGGACGGACAGAGTGCGGACGATATAGAAAAAACAGTGTATGCTTATGTGCAGTCGCAGATTGATGAATACGGTCTGGATGCGAAAATCGTGGATGTAGTGGTAGCCGGGAGCCGATGCAGAGGTATTGAGCAGGAAAACTCGGATTTGGATGTGGTTGTGGAATACACAGGCTCCACCAGAGAAGATGACCTTTTCAATATGCTTCATGAGGACAGCATTTATATTGCAGGCATACAGGTAGATATTAACCCGATTACAGAGGGCAGAACCGGAACATTGGAGACTTATCTTCCAGAGGTGGAAACTTACCTGCAGGAGAAGCTCTCGCTTTTTCTTTGGTGTAAGGTGTTGTTTAATCTTAGCGAGCAGACCATTTATACTCCTATCGTCGTAAAACGGTCAAATCTCGTTAGGGAACACCCTAAGACCTGCCAAAAAAACAGATAAATTTTATTTTACTAAAACATACTTTAGTAAAATGCATAAGACGTATTGACATCGATTCTTTTGGAGAGTATAATATAGTAAATCGTAATTTACTAAACGGAGGTATGCGTATGTTTATCGGAAGAGAACGAGAGCTTACAGCGTTACAGAATCAATATAATAGCAGTAAATTTGAATTCACTGTAATCTACGGTCGTCGTCGTGTCGGTAAGACCGCAATCATAAATGAATTTGTAAAAGATAAAGATGTAATTTATTTTACGGGCGTCGAGAGCAATGAAAAACAGAATCTCGAAAACTTCAGCCAAAGTATAATGAGTTACAAATCTGATTTGCCGCAAGGCAGTGAATTTACATCTTTTCAGGATGCATTGGAATTCGTTTTCAAATTGGCACAGGAAAAACGAATCGTCCTTGTAATCGACGAGTACCCGTATGTTGCAAAGGCTTCAAAGAGCCTCGCCTCTACCCTGCAGCTTATGATTGATAAGCATAAAGATGCTTCAAAATTATTTTTAATTCTCTGCGGTTCGTCGATGTCCTATATGGAAGACCACGTGCTTGCATACAAGGCTCCGCTTTACGGCAGAAGAACCGCACAGCTTAAAGTCCAGCCTTTTGAATTTATGGAAGCGTGCAAGCATTTTCCAAAATTCGCAGCAGAGGATAAGGCTATTGCTTATGGAATTGTAGGTGGAACTCCACAGTACCTGCTTCAGCTTGACGACGGCTTGTCTATAAAAGAAAACATCAAAAAGATATTTTTAAATCCGTCTTCATTCCTTTTTGAAGAGCCGACAAATCTTCTCAAACAAGAAGTGCGCGAGCCTGCGATTTATAATGCAATAATAACTGCTATCGCAACCGGTGGTACAAAACTTTCGGAAATTTCAAGCAAGGTTGGCGAGGACACAAGTGTTTGCGCAACCTATATCCGCAACCTTATTTCTCTTGGAATTGTGAAGAAAGAAACACCGTACGGCGAAAGCTCCGGCAGAAAAACAATCTACTCAATTGAAGATAATATGTTCCGTTTTTGGTATCGCTTTGTGGCAGAAAACACTTCGGTTATTTCAAGAGGTGCGGACGAGCTTGCTTATAAGAGAATAGAGCCGTATTTGTCCGATTATATGGGAGCTGTTTTTGAGGATATTTCAAAGCAGCATCTTTGGAATGAGCTTCTGAATGATAACTGCCCCGTTAATTTCACCGACATCGGTCGCTGGTGGGGTACAAATAAAAAAACAAGACAGCAGGAAGAAATTGACATTATGGGGGTACAAGACAAAACTACCGCCCTTTTCGGCGAATGTAAATGGACGAATGAAAAAGTTGACCTTGCTGTTCTTGAAAAGCTCATCGAACGAAGTGAGTTATTCAATTACAAGAATAAGCACTTCTATCTATTTGCTAAATCAGGATTTACTAAAGGTTGTATTAGAAAAGCGGAAGAAATGGGTAATGTAAGGCTTGTTGAATATAGTGAAATGTTAAAAGAGGTAAAATAAAATGGCTGACATAAAGTTATTTAATATAAATAAAACCGTAAAAGAATATCAAAGCGGAACAGTCACGCTCGAAAAAGAATTGCAGACTGTAATTGAAAACAATATGAATACTTTTTTCGGAGTCACCTTCCTTGCTTCTGAATATCGTACCACCGATGGCGGACGAATGGACAGTATCGGTATTGACGAAAATCATTGTCCAGTAATCTTTGAATATAAACGTTCAATGAAAGAAAATGTCATTAACCAAGGGCTGTTTTACTTGAACTGGCTGCTTGACCATAAAGATAGTTTTAAAGTTCTTGTTATTGAGAAACTCGGCTTAAAAGCTGCTGATGATATTGATTGGACTATGCCTCGTGTTGTGTGTATTGCAGGAGATTTTACTAAATATGATGAGTCCGCAATCAAGCAGATGAACCGTAACATCAGCCTTATTCGTTATAAGAAGTTTGGCGATGACCTCTTAATGTTTGAACAAATCAATGAAAATATCGCTGCTGCGATTTCTGAAGATACTTCTGTTAGTAAACCAAAATCTTCCGATAAAACTTTTGAAGAACAAATTAATGGTGCTGACAAAGAGATTAAGGTTCTTTATCAGAATTTGTCCAACTACATTTTAAGTCTTGGCGATGACATCAGCGAAACACACCTAAAGTTGTATGCTGCATTTAAGAAAATCCGCAATATAGTTACGGTGGTTGCATTGAAAAAGAAATTGGTTATCAACTTACCAATTGATGTATCAACCGTAACTTTTGAAGAAGGATTTTCAAGAGATGTTACTAACATAGGCCACTGGGGTTGTGGTGCAGTTGAAGTACAATTAAAAAACAAAGCTGATTTTGAAAAGGCGAAAGCACTGATTGACAGAGCTTATAATGAGAATTAATGGAGGATACAAAAATGACAAATCTTGAAAGAGCGATAAAAGACGGTTATGCTTATATTACAGGAACTGACAACAAGCAAAAAATTACATATGTTTCCTCTGATAATCATACTGAAAACTATAATGACCCTGAAGAAAAGGTTCGTGCAGAGTTTTGGGCTGAACTTATTTACAAATACGAATATCCTGCAAACAGAATCAAGGTCGAAGTGGTTATACCCGACAGACTGCCGACAGACCGTGCGGATATTGTTGTGTTCATCGATGATGAATGCAAGCGTCCCTATACAGTTGTTGAGTGTAAAAAAGATGGCGTAACAGACGCAGAGTTTATGCAAGCAATTGAGCAGGGCGTAGGTAATGCTACTTGGGTAAAACTTCGTGCTGATTATGTTGTTATTATTGCTGGTGGTACACGTCGTGTTTTGGATGTGACTGATAATTTCGGTGCTTTTGAACGTGAACAAAATATTCTTGCGGATTTACCAAAAGCATATGGAAAACCTCAGGAATATCGTTTTTATAAAGGCGGAGTAAATCAAAAAGGCGAAGATGCCTCGGACATTGCACCAGTTGCACGAGAAGACTTGATTATTGCAATTAAAAAGTGTCATCAGACGCTTTGGGGTGGCGGAAGGCTTTCGCCTCCAACAGCTTTTGGGGAGCTTTGCAAACTGATTTTTGTAAAAATCAGCGATGAACAAAAGCCTCGTAAGAATGGCGAGCCATATCAATTTCAAATTAAAACCCACGAGCCGTCTTCAAAGTTAGCAGAGCGAATCAATGCACTTTATGACGAACAAAAAGTCAAAGACCCAGAAGTATTTACAGAATCTATTAAAGTAGATGACCGTGTACTTCGTACTGTAGTTTCTCATTTGGAAGCAATCAACCTGAATAAAACGGATCTCGATGTTAAGGGTGTAGCTTTTGAGCAGTTTATGGACGGCTTCTTTAAGGGCGATTTTGGTCAATATTTTACACCTCGTCCTATTATAGAATTCTGCGTCAAAATGATGAAACCACAACACGATTGGGATGTTCTTGACCCATCTTGTGGCTCAGGCGGGTTTTTGTTGCACGCATTAGATTATATGCGAGGACAGGCCAACGAGTATTATGACAAGGGCACTGTGGATTACTTTAACTATTGGCACGATTTTGCTTCGAAACATCTTTACGGAATTGAAATCAATGACGAAATTGCTCGTGTTGCAAAAATGAATATGATTGTTCACGATGACGGACATACCAATGTTATCAGCCACGATGCCTTAGATAGCATTGATAAAATGCACAGTCATAATCAAGGCTTCGCGAAGGATAAATTTGATTTAATTCTTACTAATCCACCTTTTGGTTCAACAATCAACAAAACAGAAAAGCCGTATCTCACAACTTACGAATTAGGTAAAACTAAAGATGCAAAGGGCAAAGAAAAAGATCGTCCTCGTCAAAGCTCGGAAGTGTTGTTTATCGAGCGTATTTGGGAGTTTTTAAAACCAGGCATTGGAAAAGCAGCCATTGTTCTGCCCGATGGTATCATTACAAATAGCTCTATGCAATATGTTAGAGATTTTATTTTGGAAAAGTTCCAACTTCTTGCAGTTGTGAGCTTACCTCAGTGTGCTTTTTCACATTTTGGCGCAGGCGTTAAAGCATCTGTAATTTTTGCGCGTAAAAGAAAAGCAGACGAAAAACCTGATGAAAATGAAGAAATCTTTATGGCGGCACCGGAACTTATAGGTTATGATGCAACAGGACGTAAAACAGAGTCGCAGTTTGACGAAATAATCCAAAAATATGAAGAATTTCAAAAGAATGCAACCCCTTTTTTCGTATAACCCCCGGTAAAGGTGAACTTTGCACCTTTGCGGTAAAGCGGGGGAGTATTCATAACCGCTTTGATGTAAAAAATGCATTATTCAATCGCTATATTGCGGATACAAAAATCGCCACTGAGTCATTAGGAAGTCTTTGTTCAGAGGAGCCGTGTTACGGAACTTCTGCAACTGCAATTGTACGAAATGATGAATCTCAGCCAAAATATATTAGAATTACGGACTTTGATGATTTCGGAATTGATACAGATCACGAATATATGACGGCAGAATCGTATTCAGAAAAGCATTTCCTGAAGTCAGGTGACATTTTATTTGCTCGTACTGGTGCTACGGTTGGTAAGACATATTATTATGACGGAAGTATTGGAATGGCAGTTTTTGCGGGATATTGTATTCGTTTTAGATTTGATACAAAGAAGGTTTTGCCTAAGTTTGTATATTGGTGCACAAAGACATCTAGTACAAAAGTTTTTAAATAAATGGACTATATTTCTTTTCTGTAGTATACTGTTCTCATCAAATCAAAAGGAGCATTAAACTATGGGAAGAAAAGCATCCACTATTAATCTTAGCGAGGACGAACGTTTATATCTTGAAACTCAGATGCGTGCAAGAACAATTCAAGCCCAGACAGTAATTCGGGCAAGAATTTTACTACTCAAAGCAGAAGGTATTTCAGTTGACCATATTGCAGACAAAGTAGGAATGAATCGCAAAAGCGTCATGCTCTGTATCAATAAATACCTTGAGGGTGGTGTGGAAAATGCTCTGTTTGATGCACCCGGTCGTGGCAGGAATGCTGAAATAACCGATGATGAAAAAGCCTGGATAATAAATATCGCCTGTCAGAAGCCTGTCAATCTTGGATATTCAGCAGAAGTATGGACGCGTGCTCTTCTTACAAAACATATTAATAAATTTGCCGAAGAAGCAGGTCATACAAGGTTGTCAACAATCAGTCAGTCAAAGGTCCGCACAATACTGGAAGAAGCGGATATTAAGCCTAACAAAATAACTTATTACTGCGAAAATCGTGACCCTGATTTTGACCAGAAAATGCATAATGTTCTTCTTGTATATAAACAATTGTCTTTACAGTTTGACGAGAAGGGACAGCTCATTCCGTTTAAGGAGGATGAACAGGTTGTACATGTACTTTCCTATGATGAAAAACCCGGAATTCAGGCAATTGCCAATACCACAGAAGACCTCTTGCCGGATGAAAATCACAAGACGGTCAGCCGTGATTATGAATATAAACGTCTTGGAACTATTTCACTGCTTGCTGGAATCGACTTACAAACAGGGGAGGCAATTCCGCTTGTAAAAGATAAACACAGCAGCAAGGAATATATTGAGTTTCTAAAAATACTTGATTCAAAATATCCGGAGACTGACCGGATTCGTCTGGTATTGGATAATCTGAAAGTTCATTCTTCAGAGGAAACCCGAAAATACCTTGCGACAAAGCCGGGAAGATTTGAATTTGTGTTTACTCCCAAGCATGGTTCATGGTTGAATCTTGTTGAGGGATTCTTTAGTAAACTCACACGTCAGATGCTAAAAGGCATACGTGTAAAAACTAAGGATGAACTTGTGCAGCGTATCTATAGATACTTCGATGAAGTAAACGAACAACCTGTCGTATATCACTGGAAGTATAAGCTTGAAGAAATTAATTCAAGTGAAGAGGTGGTGGTTGATACGTTGCCAATTCAAAAGTCCAGTTAATTAATAACGGTTATACTAGGTCTGATTTAAATTTGGCACTAAAGTTTCTTCTTTGTCTGGACATACTGATGAATCCTCTCTTTCATACTGATTTTAGTATATCAGATTCATTAAAAAATGTCCGAAAAAGTGTCTTAATTTATGAGACCATTATAATTAAACCAATAGCAGGTAATCGCACAGACTACCTGCTATATATTTTTTACCTTATTAAATTGAATCTCTATTCATCCATCAATAACAGATCTGCTTTTAATTCATCTGTCAGGACGATCGCTTCACTCTCGCCCTGGTCAAGACCTGTGGCTCTTTTTAATATACTGGCGGATTCCGGATTATTTACAGGCTTTACAACGATCATACCGCAGCCTCCTTCTTCTTGAGTTCTCTGAAAGTATTCAGTTCATCATCCAGATCATCCATCGTCATATCAAAATAGGAATATCCCAGCTTATCATACAGATCAATCAACTCTGATTTTCTGATTCCCAGAATTTCAGCCGCACGACCATGAGATATCGTCTGATTCAGTATATATGGATACAGCAACAGTGCATTTCGAGTAAGCTCTGTTTCCGGGTTCATAGTTACCAGATATTTTGACATTCCTACCGGAACTTTAATGGTTACAGATTCTGTTGTTACCATAATATCACGTCCTTTCCGTTAGAAATCCATGTTCGTCTCTTTTCCTATATTATATCCATTATTTGGATTTTCTACAACTGATTTTTTATCTGCTCTACTGTTCCATTTTTACTGGCAATCTCTTCCCTGGTTTCAAAATAATCTGTGCTGAAATAATGTTTGCTGCTTTTCTGCTCAAATCACGATAATCTTTTGCTTTAATTATTCTCATGTTCTCCACTCATTATTTTTTTATTGTCCGCCTAGAAAATATCGATTGCATTAGCCACACCGTCCTCTGCATTCGATTTTGTAATAAAATCAGCTTTCTCCTTTACTATGTCCTGTGCATTTCCCATAGCTACACCAATCCCTGCATATTCAATCATTGAAATATCATTTAATCCATCCCCGCATGCAATTAACATTTTTCTGTTATATTTTAAATATTTCAATAATTTTTCTAATGCCTGTGCCTTATTCACATTTGCTGGCATTATTTCTAGAAAAAACGGTTCGGATCGGTAAATACTAAGTTGGTTTCCAAAGTAACTCTGTAACTTCCTCTCAAGTTTTTCTAAACACTGTTCTTTTCCTGAAACCAAACATTTCGTTATTGGAAAATTCACATATTCTACAAATCGAATGTAGTGCCATTTTAGTACCGCATTATTCGACTCTGCTTCCGGTCATTTTTGACCGATTTTTTATCATTGTAGATGGTTCCATTGGCTCGAAAATGGATTTTCACCTCTTTTTCCCCTGATTTAGCACGCCAATTGACACTACCAAAAGGAATGAGTTCATAATCACTTTCCAACCACGATTTTATAATAGAATCCATTTGGGTAAATTACAAGAAATATTTTCACTTGTACTGGAATCCTTATAAAGCAATGCATCCGCATCACTGCCAGCACTGCAAAGCCACTTGCCAAAACAACAGTAAAATAACAGTACCAAATGCAACAGCCAAGAAACACTTACAATTTCTTCTCTACCTTTTGCAACTCATCCAATAATGCACTTCTTCTAGGATACGTTGCCTTAAATTCATCCACAAGCAGCTTGGCAGTAGCATTTCCTTTCCACTTAATCAACTGTAATAGGTCCTTACATACTTTCTTATATAATCTTCTATCTGTTGCCTGCGCACATTGTTCTCTTATGTAATTTGCACACAATTCATAAATTTCATTCGGATAATCCATTACAAGAAATTGAGCATAATAGAACAAATTATATGGATTTTCTGTAACGGCTTCTAATAGCAACTTCTTTTCGTTTTCCTTAACCAATACAGACCGATAACATACTGAATATTTGCATTGCTTTAATTCTTTAAGTAAAATTGGCTTCTGACTTTCCCATATCCCCTGACTTTGATACAGCCGCTTTAAAACATCCCAAAATCCTTCATTACCTAGCAACAAGATTTTCTTTGCCTGCTCAATCTGCTTATCTGTTATGCCTGACTGCATATAAACATCAAATAGTATATTATTCCAATCCTCCGGAGTGTTTCTGTAAAAGCGACCGTCCTCTTTCTTTATCTGTTCAAGGCACAACTTTTCTGCTTCGTTATAATTCCTCGCATCTGTTGCATCTTTAACTGCAATTATGCACATTTCTCTTATATACAGATTTGCATATAACTCGTCCTTAACTGCGTCTGCACCTCCCTTGTGGTTGTGGTCGAAGCGGCGGTTGAAGCCTACCTGG
>ERZ825670.3936-NODE-3936-length-11986-cov-3.410276_pt1 | contig 11986 bp, 10 predicted proteins | sample MGYA00519929_ERZ825670 | MGnify/ENA primary metagenome ERZ825670 (study PRJEB31778, sample SAMEA3449207) | human gut metagenome | biome: human gut; feature: human-associated habitat; material: faeces | place: United Kingdom | collected 2010/2012 ...
CCGATTCTCGGATCCAGGCACACACCATCAATAATTGCCTGGGTATCCAGCCCTTTCATCTCTGCATAAGTATCTAACTCATTGAAATAGGATACACGTAGAGCGAGATAGGTGTTTGCAAAAAGCTTGACCGCTTCTGCTTCCGTAAATCCCATAAACAGCGTATCAATATTTTCCTTTTCTGCGCCCTCCTGCAACAACCGTGCAAAAGTATGCGCCGCCGCATCTACTTCTGCATCCGACTTATCTGTACCAATAATAATACGGCTTGGATACAAATTGTCATACAGCGCCTTGGACTCCCGCAGAAATTCCGGAGAAAACAGAATCCGGCTTGTCTGATATTTCTTTCTTACTGACTCCGTATAACCAACCGGGATCGTCGATTTGATTACCATAAATGCTTCCGGATTCACCTTCAGCACAAGTTCAATCACGGCTTCCACCGCTGTGGTATCGAAGAAGTTCTTCTGACTGTCGTAGTTTGTCGGCGCAGCAATGATGACAAAATCCGCATCGCGGTATGCTGTCCCTCCATCTAAGGTTGCTGTCAGATGCAACTCCTTCTCTGCCAGATACTTCTCAATATAATCGTCCTGAATCGGAGAAATCTTATGATTGATCTTCTCCACCTTCTCAGGCACGATATCCACCGCTGTCACCGTATGCTTCTGAGACAACAGGGTTGCAAGTGACAATCCGACGTAGCCGGTTCCTGCAACCGCAATCTTTATATCTTCAAATGTTCTCATATTCGAAATCCTCCTGTAACACGTCTTTTCGAATAACTATTTACTCACTCCGCAATGCTTCCACTGGATCCTTCTTTGATGCTACACGCGACGGAATCAGTCCACCGATCATCGTCAGCACAACGCTGATGACAACCAAGAGCGCACCACCTGTAACCGGAAGCTTCGCAACGCCGGTCAGTCCTGCAAAATGGTGAATGACTGCATTGATTGGGATGTTCAGGAGCACGGTAACTCCAATACCGATCAAACCTGCCACGAAACCAATGATAATCGTCTCCGCGTTAAATACACGCGAGATATCCTTCTTCGATGCACCGATGCTTCGCAGCACACCAATCTCCTTCGTCCGCTCCAATACGGAAATATATGTGATGATACCAATCATGATCGAGCTTACCACGAGCGAGATTGCCACGAACGCCATCAGCACATACGAAATCGCATTGATAATCGTACTGATGGAAGACATCATCGTTCCTACCATATCTGTGTAAGAGATTTCCTTCTCCTCTTCGCCGTTTGCTTTCACCATATCGTTATATTCTTCGATCACGTCGATGATCTTTTCCTTCGACTCAAAATCGATCGGATAGATGCGGATGACCTTCGGATCATTCTCATAAGCGATACCAAGTGTGACAAGGTTGTCATCATAGGTCGCATTCTCAGCGGATTTCAGATCGGACAGCGACATGCTGTTTGACACACTCTGCGTCTGTTCCGTCATCGTCTGCATAAACTGCTTCAACTGATCTGCCGGAAGGCTCGCCATATATTCATACAGCTGATCCTCTGTCATGTCTGCGATTCCCATCTCGCTCATTGCATCCTGCGCCTGCTGCTCAGCTTCCTTCTGTGCCTCCTCGTTCAGATCTGCACCAAATTCATAGCCGGTAAATACATTCTTATCTGGATCATCCAGCTGCGCCTTGCCAACTTCGCTGTCTCTCGACAGATCCATCAACTTCTCCACCAGTGCATGCGTATAACCAATCGTTGTTGTGATCGAATGTACTGTTGCATCCTCATTCGGGCGGACGATACCAACCACCTTGATATCCAGACCATTTTTGATCTTATCTTTCAGGTAATCAGCATCATCGCTCTTATCCACATAACATTTCTCTGAATCATCGTATTCGTAAAAATCGGAAGATGGAATTACCTTATAGGTGAGGCTCAGCAGGTCATCATAGGTGTACGAGGTGTTTGGATACGTCTTCGTCTCACCCTTCAATGCCGCACGCATCATCTCCTGCATCTCGCTGACATCCCGGATGCCAAGCGAATACAACTCATAATCGCTGATCTCGTTATCCTTCGTCACGACCATCACGACTTCATCGTAATTCTCCGGCCAGCGTCCGGCTACAACATCATACTGGTTCTCGAGCAGCTCCTGATTGCTGATCATCTCGGACCAGACATTCGTCGTACTCCGCGTCCCTGTCATACCCAGGTTATCCATCTCTGACATCGAACCAAATCCGATACTGTCAAAGACGGTACTTGGATTGACCTGATAGACTTCTTTCTCTACATCACTTTTGTAAGCGTTAATCGTAATGCCATAGGTGTACATGATATCGCTGGTGTAGTCCTTCATCTTCTGACCGTCACCTTCCTCGATATAATCCTTGAAGGATACCATGTCGTTAACCTTGACTTCACCAAGCATATTCTTCATATAATTACCGACAAAGTTGTTTGAATACACCTTGTCCATATCATGCTCTTCTTCACTCTTCATCTCGGTGCCGAGCATAATTCCCATCATTGCGGACATGTCAATGGACTCATCCGTGATCTCCAGCGGGTAGGTAGAAAGAGTATCTTCCTCCACGCTCTTGATATAATTCCGGAATCCATCGGACAACGATAAGATCAGCGCGATTCCGATGATACCGATACTGCCTGCAAATGCGGTAAGCAGGGTTCGTCCCTTCTTTGTAAGCAGGTTGTTAAAGGACAGATTCAGCGCTGTAAAATACGACATCCGCTTATGCTTTAAGTCCTTCTTGCTTAATTCCTCATACGTTTCCTTCGCTGCTTCCTCATCGGAATACGGCATGCTATCATCTGTAATCTCACCATCCAACAGCTTAACAATTCGTGTACTGTACTGCTCTGCAAGCTCCGGGTTATGGGTAACCATAATAACGAGACGGTCTTTTGCAATCTCCTTCAGAAGATCCATAATCTGCACGCTTGTCTCTGTATCAAGTGCACCGGTCGGTTCATCCGCAAGCAGAATCTCCGGATCATTGATCAGTGCACGCGCGATTGCCACACGCTGCATCTGTCCACCGGACATCTGATTTGGCTTTTTATGGATCTGGCTACCGAGTCCAACCTTCTCGAGCACTTCCTTCGCCCGGCGTCTGCGCTCGCTCTTCGAGACACCCGACAAGGTCAATGCCAGCTCGACATTCTGCAGCACCGTCTGGTGCATGATCAGATTATAGCTCTGGAATACAAAACCAACGCTATGGTTCCGATAGGTATCCCAGTCCTTATCCTTGTATTTCTTTGTTGTTTTTCCCTTGATTATCAAATCGCCATCGGTGTACTGATCGAGCCCTCCCACGATATTCAAGAGTGTTGTCTTTCCACAACCGGAATGTCCAAGAATCGAAACAAATTCATTTGCCCGAAAATTAATACTGACTCCCTTTAATGCCTGTACCTTTGAATCGCCCTCTCCATAGTCCTTTACTATGTTCTTCAGTTGCAGCATGTCATCTTCCCTTCATTTTCTTTCACTATAACAAAAGCGATTTCTTCACCCTTCGGGTTCCCGAAATCGCTTTCATACTCTTACATCATGTATTCAATCATCTTGTTGACTGCTTCGCCAAATTCCTCTGACTTCTTCTGTGCATCATCGAAATCCCTACCGATAACGCCATAATAGAATTTGATCTTTGGCTCTGTACCAGATGGACGGACGCAAAGCCAAGCGCCACCTTCGAGCTCGTAATATACAACGTTCGACTTCGGAAGTCCGGTTGGAACAACCACCTTATTCTTCATGTTTGTCGCTGTATCGTTGTCGTAATTACGTGCCCAGAGCACTTCTAAGCCTGCAATCTCCTTTGGTGTATGAGACTTTAACTGATCCATGATACTCTTAATCTTCTCCAGACCTTCGATACCCTTTAATGTCAGTGTATGGATCGCATCTACATGATAACCATACTTCTCATAAATATCGATCATGGCATCCCACAAAGTCTTGCCCTGTGAACGGTAATATGCAGCTGCCTCACAGAGTGCCATCGTTGCTACGATCGCATCCTTATCTCTGGCATGTGTACCGATCAGACATCCGTAGCTCTCCTCAAATCCGAAGAGATATGTGCCATTATGTTTTGTCTCAAACTCCAACATCTTCTGTCCAATGAACTTGAATCCGGTCAGAACCTCTACGAGCTTCACGCCGTAGCTCTTCGCCATCTCATTTACAAGGTTCGTTGTAACGATAGACTTGATCAGTGCGCCATCCGCAGGCAGTCCCTTTGTCGCCTTGATCTGGCTAAGCTCATATTCTGCAAGCAGACTTCCTGACATATTTCCGGTCAGGCAGTGATACTCGCCATCCTTATCCTTTACATACACACCGAGACGGTCTGCATCCGGATCCGTCGCGAGAACGAGATCTGCGTCATGCTGCTTTGCAAGTGCAAGTGCAAGCTCGAATGCTTCTGCTGCCTCCGGGTTTGGATAGCTTACAGTCGGAAAATCACCATCTGGCAATTCCTGTTCTGGAACAACATATACATTCTCAAAGCCAAGTTCACGCAGAATTCTTCTGGCTGGGATATTTCCCGTTCCATGCAATGGTGTATATACAATCTTTAATTCTTTTCCGTATTTGTCGATGCACTCCTGATGCAGTACAAGCTTCTTCAGCTCTGCCATATATGCATCATCGATTTCCTTGCCGATGACTTCATACAAACCTTCATGGATTGCTTCCTGCTTTGGCATTGTAATGGCATCCTGTACAGAGATTGCCTTTACCTCACGCATGATACCCGCATCATGTGGAGGTGTAATCTGTGCACCATCCTCCCAATATACCTTGTATCCGTTGTACTCTGGTGGGTTGTGGCTGGCTGTTACGTTAATACCTGCCACACAACCAAGGTAACGGACTGCAAAAGAAAGCTCTGGTGTTGGACGAAGAGACTCAAACACATATGCCTTGATACCGTTTGCTGCCAGACACAAGGCTGCTACATCTGCAAACTCTGGTGAACAATGTCTGGAATCATAGGCAATCGCAACACCCTTTGCCTGCTTCTTACGCTGTTTGATATAATTTGCAAGTCCCTGTGTCGCCTTCGCAACAATATAATTATTCATGCGGTTCGTACCGGCGCCAATAATACCGCGCAATCCAGCTGTTCCGAATTCAAGATCCGTATAGAAACGCTCTTTGATTTCTTTCTCGTCATCCTTGATTGCTGCCAGCTCCTGTCTTGTTGCTTCATCAAAAAACGGGTTTGTCAGCCATTCTTCATAAACCTTTTTGTAATCCATGTCCATGATGTTCCTCCTACTATTTAGTCCAGCACGGATATCAGATCCGCGTAGCTATATTCATCGTCTTTGCCGTTATCTTCGGCTTGTATTGTATAACTTTTTATCAAATAACCGGCTTTGTATAGCGTGATCGTATGTGTTCCCGCTGTCTTCCTGATCGACACCGGTGCGATTCCGACATAATCGCCGTCGAAATATACGCCCACACCCTCCGGTTTTTTAATCGTAATTTTATTGCCCTGCTCCGCGGACTCCGTCGTCTGCCCACTCTGCGTCGTCGCAGTGGTCGTCTGTGATCCCTGTGTCGTTGCAGTCGTCTGCGTCGTAGTCTGCCCGGATGCAGTTGTCTGTCCCTCCTGCGTCGTTGCCTCAGTCGTATCTTCCGTTGTCTCTTCGGTCGTTTCCTGCTGCAAGGTTACGCGCAAGGTTTTCATCGTCTCTGTGATTTTAAAACTTCCACGGAAGCTGTCATAGCCATCCGCTGTAATGCTTAATTCATGATCGCCGTACAATCCGGTATACGTCCGGTTCGCGATCACCTCTCCATCAACCTTGATGACTTCATTCGCATCCTCCGGCGTCACAGCAAACGTTACCGTTCCGGATGGAATTGCAATATCTGAGATATCTACATTTAACTCGCGATCCTTTGTCACACGGATACTCTTCTCTCCGGAATATCCATTTTTACTGATACGAAGTGTATAATCGCCTTCCCCGACTGCTACCAGCATATCGGCAGTAACTGGAACAATCACATCTTTTCCAATCTCTACAAATCCGCCAACATATGTCCCCTGATTTAACAGCCGGACATACCCGTGCCCCTTCGTAATGATCACGGACACCAGACTGCCATTCCACAAGGACAGCGTCACCTCATCCTCTGTGTTTACATCCACGAGAGAAAGCGCCTGATCCCCATCAAATACCTGTGCATAATCCGATACCGGGAAACGATTTCCATTATAGACAGCGGTATGCTCATCCTGCCGGTACAGGAACTTCTTAATCTGTGTATATGTCTTCACCTTCGCGTTCTTCGCGATACTGACCAGCTTCTCTGTATCCACATAATACACAATATCCACGACATTTCCACAGGCAACATTGTCAATGCCGATATCCGCGCCCGTCGTATCTGTCACGCGCACACCGCCATGATACTGCAATGTTATATCTGTACCATCCAGCACTGATACAAAATGCATCTGATTATTTTCCATGTCCATGCTCGTTATGATTGCCGTCATGGAAGCCTCTTCATGATCTGCCGTGACTTCCTCCGTGTTCTCATAGACCTTGACATCATTCTTCTTTTTTTGCCCACAGCCCACGAACACGAACGCAAGCATCAACACAACGATTCCATATTGTATCTTCCGCTTATCCATAAAACCACCTTAACCTCTGTATTATACAAGATTATTTTGCAAATGTGAAGATTATATATTCATTTTTTCGAGATATTATAGGAAGATAATTTTTCAAGCAACGTCTGCTTCTTCTCTTCCTCTTCCATGATCCGGTTCAACTTCTCGACCATTTTCGGAGAAATGCGTGTCTTCGAACCATTCATATATTGATTTGAGAGCTTATAGAATTTTTCAGGATACCGGTAGAGTCCACAAATATACGCAACGTCCATCTGTTGCAATGGGATTCCCTGCTGGTACCGTTCTAAGATCGCAGTGAGCAGTGCAAACGCATATCCATTTTTTTCCACGGTTTTCCGAATGAAATAATACAGATCCTGCAACTGGTTCCCGATATGATATTTTTCAAAATTAATCGTTGCGATATAGCGCGCATCGGCTGTCCCACATACAAGGACACTATGATGATTGTAAGTGCCATGACAATATCCCATATGTTCAGATTTGCCTGCCGTCCCCGCCTCTGCCTGTTCACAGTTCAGCCCCTGCTCATAAAAGTACGGAAATGCCTGCATAAACAAAGATTCAAATTCCCGTTTCGGACTCTGTTTCACAATATAATTATGTACTCTCTTCATTTCCCGGTTCCGACGCTTGACATCATTCTTCTCCCGGATCTGCATATCGCGATCAACTTCCTGCCAGACCGTACGTCCAGCCCGATGCAGGGCAACCAGATTATCAACCGCAAGCATGATTTCATTTTTGTTGCTGACACCCATCTCACGACCGTCAAAAAACATCCGCATCACAAACGGATTCCCATAACGATCGTATGTAATCAGTTCATCCTCCACATTTTTCACAAGCCGGTCAATATGCGGAAAGCCTGCCAGATACATATGCTCCTTAAAATCATACTCTGCCTGCAGCCGTTTTTCTCCGGCTGTCGTTGCCCGGATCTGGCGCACCCCCTTGTCCGTCTGCAGCAGCATCGCTCCCCGTCCCCGTCCTATGTGATCCAATCTCACATCGTACATCTCGAATACTTCCGACATTTTTTCAGCCACAAAAAATCCCCTCCCAACATCAGTCTTGTTAATTGTATGCCGGGAAGGGCGGATTCATTCCGATTGATCGTCCGCATCTATAGATACGATTCCTTTACAATCGCCAATAATTGTTCTCTTGTATTCAATTCCGGTTCTTCAAGTACCCGGTCCAGCAGTGCCTTCAAAATGCGTCCCATATCCGGCCCCGGTTTTACACCGATCGCGATGAGATCTTTTCCACTGATTTCAAGTTCCGACAGTTTCAAACATTGCTTCTGTTCTATGATCTCTGCATACATCGCTTCCATATGCGCGATCACCTGTCTGCGCTGTTCGAGATGATACGCACTCTGACCTGCCATATCGCCCTTTCGGATCTCCAGAAAATCTGCGAAATGCTCCGCGCCAAGCTGTGCCACAAACCGGCGGAAGCTCTTCATCCGGTCCGTCCCCGGAGAGTCCATAATCGTGATTTCTCACCAGTCTGCAAACCTGATCGATCGTATCGTTATCAAGCTTTAACCGACGCAGAATCGTGCGCGCCATCTTCGCAGAGAGTTCCTGATGTCCATAGAAATGATCGACTCCTGTTTCGTCTGTCGTCTTACATTCTGGTTTTCCAACATCATGGAGCAACGCCGCATAGCGCAGTACAGGTGTTGCTGATACTGCCCGCATCACCTGCAGCGTATGATGACCGACATCATACAGATGATACGGGTTTTTCTGTGGCGTCTGCATCATCCGGTCGAACTCCGGCAGAAATATATTGGTGAGTCCCAGCTCGTACGCTTCTTCCAGCCGTTCCGGATGCTTCGAAACGATCATCTTCGTAAGCTCAGTACAGATCCGTTCTGCACTGATATCCTTCAGGAACTTTGCCTGATCGCGCATCGCTTCCCGCGTCTGATCTTCAATTACAAAATCAAGCTGTGCCGCAAACCGGACTGCACGCAGGATACGAAGTGCATCCTCGTCGAACCGTTCTGATGCCTCACCCACGCAGCGGATGATTCCTTTCTCCAGGTCCTCCTGTCCACCGAAAATGTCGATCACACCCTGTTCCGGGTTATATGCCATTGCATTGATCGTAAAATCCCGTCGTTTCAGATCCTCTTCCAGGCTCGCTGTGAAGCACACGGATTCCGGACGACGGTGGTCGGTATAAACACCATCCACCCGGTATGTCGTCACCTCAAATGCATAATCGGTATGACTGGCAGGCGATCCTCTTCCATCGTCCAAAATCTCGCGATCCACTAAGACCGTCACCGTTCCATGCTGGATTCCCGTATCGATCGTGCGGTGGAAAATTGCCTTGACCTCCTCCGGTTTCGCCGAGGTCGTGATATCCCAGTCATTCGGCTGCTTGCCGAGCAGGCTGTCCCGCACGCAACCGCCAACAATATATGCCTCATACCCATGCTTATTTAATTGTTGTAAAATATATGCCGCCCCTGTCGGAATTTCTATTTTCATGTATTTCACCCAAATAAACAACTACCCCGCTGATGTCAGCAGGGTAAATGTTCTGATTTTTATTTTTAGTATGCCTTTCCAAAATAAACCATGTGTTTCGCAGGCTTGCCACAATGTACACATACATCACCAAGCTTTTCCTGTGCAAACGGGATACATCTCGTTGTTGCACCTGTCTCGTCCTTGATGGCTGTCTCGCAGGCTTCCTCGCCACACCACATAGCCTTGATGAATCCCTGCTTCTTCTCCAGAATATCTGTGAACTCATCCCAGTTTGTAGCGACATGTGTATTCGCATCACGATGTGCCTTTGCCTTTGCATACATATCATCATGCATCTGTGCAAGCAATGCCTCACAAGTCTCTGCCAGCTTGTCAAATGGCACGATTGTCTTTTCTCTTGTATCACGGCGGACAACAACTGCCTGTCCTGCCTCGATATCCTTCGGTCCAACCTCAACACGAAGTGGAATACCCTTTACTTCCTGCTCGGCGAACTTGAATCCAGGACTCTTATCAGAATCATCAACCTTCACACGGAAGTTTGAAGCAAGCACACTGCGAAGCTCTTCTGCCTTCTCGAGTACGCCCTCTTTTTTCTGCATGATTGGAACGATCATGATCTGAGTTGGAGCAACCTTCGGAGGAAGCACCAGTCCGCTGTCATCACCATGTACCATGATAATGGCACCGATCATTCTTGTTGTCATACCCCAGGATGTCTGATGTACATACTGAAGCTTATTATCCTTATCTGTATACTGAACGCCAAATGCTCTTGCAAATCCATCACCAAAGTTGTGGCTGGTTCCTGACTGCAGTGCTTTTCCGTCATGCATCAGTGCCTCGATCGTATAAGTTGCCTCAGCACCTGCGAATTTCTCTTTGTCTGTCTTACGTCCCTTGATAACCGGAATTGCAAGCACGTCCTCGCAGAAATCCGCATACACATTCAGCATCTGGATCGTTCTTGCCTCTGCCTCTTCTGCTGTTGCATGTGCGGTATGGCCTTCCTGCCACAGGAACTCTCTCGAGCGAAGGAATGGTCTTGTCTCCTTCTCCCAACGCACAACGGAACACCACTGGTTATATACCTTTGGAAGATCACGGTAGCTCTCGATCTCTTTAGAATAAAAATCACAGAACAATGTCTCGGATGTTGGTCTGACACACAGGCGCTCCTGCAGTTCATTCAATCCGCCATGTGTGACCCATGCAACCTCCGGTGCGAATCCTTCGACATGATCCTTCTCCTTCTCGAGCAGGCTCTCCGGAATAAACATTGGAAGGTATACATTCTCTACGCCGGTTGCCTTGAAACGCTCATCGAGATTCTTCTGGATCAGTTCCCAGATCGCGTAGCCTGCCGGTTTGAAAACCATACATCCCTTTACGCTTGTGTAATCACACAGCTCTGCTTTACGGACAACGTCCGTATACCACTGTGCAAAATCCTCATCCATCGCTGTAATATGCTCTACTAACTTCTTGTCCTTTGCCATTTCTCTTGTCCTTTCTATTTCCACTTTATTCAAATTCATCCAAATCGAGTACCGCGAACGCTTCGCCCTCGGGTTCTTTTTTAATCACAATTTCCTCTCCGGTAATCGGATGTGTAAATTCCATCCGTGAGGAGAACAGACCGATCTGCTTATACTTGCGCTTCGTCTTCGCGAATTTCGGGTTATATTTCGTATCACCCCAGATACCACAGCCCCGGCTCGCAAACTGTGCCCGGATCTGATGATGTCTGCCTGTGACAAGCTCAATCAACACATAACTGAGCGTTCCATCGTCCGTATCCATGACATCGAGCACCTCATAATATAGCTCTGCGCGCTTGGCACCCTTTTCGCCTTTTTTCACGACTTTCGTTGTGTTCGTTTTTCCATCCCGCAGAAGATAGTCTACCATCTCGCCTTCAAAATCCGGAAGCTCTCCGGTTATGACCGCCTAATAATATTTCGCGATCTCACCATCCTGCTGCATGTCCGAAAGCTTTGCTGCTACCTCTGGAGTTTTTGCAAATACCATCACACCCCCTACGGGACGATCCAGCCGGTGAATCGCAGCTACATACGGCTCTTCCGCCTGCTCCGATTCCTCTTGGTCATACAGGTAATGCTTGATTTTCGTAATCATATCTTCATCGTTGCCTTTGTCGCCCTGTGACAGCACACCATACGGCTTCACGCAGGCAAGCAGATATGCATCCTCATATAAAATCTCTAACTTCATAAGTCCTGTCCATTTCCGATATAATTCCTATATCTTAGCTATATTTACACATAACTAAAAGGAATTATACAAGAGTTGCCATCTTTTTGCAACCAGCGGACACAGAAAGTTTTTGATCTTACCGGTGTTTTTTGAAGATTCCCTTTTTCGTTTTCGTTGCTGCTACCTCTGCATTTGCCTGCTGGATTTCCCGCAGCACCGTGTCCAGTCTCCGGTACCGTGCTTCCTCGCGTTCCTCTTTCTCCCGCATAACTGCATCAAACTGCCGCATCACATCCGCGGTCACTTCCTCCTTAATGGATGTCGTGATAATATCCTTGTTCTCGCGCAGGGCAGTTGCGATCACACGGTTCATCACGCTTTGCAGTTGTGCCTGCTTGAAGTCGACAACCTTATCCTCATCCCCCACCATCTTCTGCATACGTTCTAACATCGAATCCTTATCCTCATCCATCCGGGTATGTACGGGGCGAAGCTCCACCGACGATGTGCGCTTGATGTTCGCTTCCGGTTTGCATGGTTTATCCTCGTTGTCTGT
>ERZ825670.3940-NODE-3940-length-11981-cov-4.461261_pt1 | contig 11981 bp, 12 predicted proteins | sample MGYA00519929_ERZ825670 | MGnify/ENA primary metagenome ERZ825670 (study PRJEB31778, sample SAMEA3449207) | human gut metagenome | biome: human gut; feature: human-associated habitat; material: faeces | place: United Kingdom | collected 2010/2012 ...
TTTGGATATGAAGCATATGAATTTATAGATATATTAAGTGAGAAAAATATAAAATATTGGGAGATATTACCAATAAACCAATGTAATAAACATCCATATTCTCCAATAAGTTATTATGCGTTAGAAGAGGATTATATTTCTTTAGATAAACTAAAAGAACAGGGATTAATACGAGATGCAGAGACAAGAGAAAATAAAGATAGGGTAATATATGATAATTTTAAGGAAAAATATTATAAAGAAGCATTTAATAATTTTGAGGAAAATAAAGAATATAAAGAGTTTATACAATTACAAGAAATTAATCAATATGCTGAATTTATAAGTGAAAAGACAGAGAAATCTAAAGAATATCATTTATTTATTCAATACATTTTATATAAACAATGGATGGAATTGAAGCAGTATGCTAATTCAAAGAATGTCTACATAATTGGGGATATGCCAGCATATCCAGTGTTTGAATCTGTAGAAACAAAATACCATCCAGAATGTTTTGAAATGGAAAATGGAGAATTTTTATTTGAAGCAGGAACACCACCAGATTATTTTAATGAGAATGGACAAAAATGGAACAATCCAGTATATAATATAGAAAATATGAAAAAAGATAATTACCAATATTTGATAAGGAGATTTAAATATTATTTAAAAATTTTTGATAAAGTTAGAATTGATTATTTTAGAGGCTATGATTCATTTTTTAAAATTCCAATAGGAAAAACAGGAAAAGAAGGATTTTATGCTGATGGAGTAAGTTATGGCTTTTTTAATGAGCTATTTAAAGACAAGGATATACATATAAAAGATTTAATAATTGAAGATTTAGGAGAAATTCGAGAAGAAACCGTTAAGTTGAGAAAATATTATGGATTTACAAGACAAAAAATATTACAATTTTCGATTGATTTAGATAACTTGTATGATAGAGACAATGAAGACGAAAATGTATTAGTTTTTCCTGGTAGCCATGATTGTAATACCATCTATGGCTGGTATAAAACCCTTAATGACGATTATAAAAATAAATTAAAAGAATTTTTAAGGAAAAATGAATGTTATGATATAAATGTAAATATTGGAATTATGCAATATTTATCTAAATGTAAAGCACAGATGTCAGTTATTATGGTGCAAGATATTTTAGGACTAGATGAAAATTCAAGGATAAATATTCCAGGAACAGAGAGTGATAAAAATTGGTCTTGGAAGCTGATGAATTTTGATAACTTAAAAGAGAGAATAAAAGATTATTAAATAAATATGGAGGGAATGACTAAAAATGAAAATAATATTTTGTGGTCCACCTCATTCTGGAAAAAGTGTATTTATTGCAAATTTAATAGACAAATTACCTTCAGATGCTTATACAATAATTAGAGCGTGTCCAGATGGAGAAGGTACATGGAGCAATAATCAAAATCAGAATGAAACAAGTATAGTAAGGAAAAAAGGAAAATTCACAAAATCATTTATAGATAAAGCTTGTCAAGCAATAGATAAACAAGAAAACAAAATAATTCTAGTTGATGTTGGGGGAGTTATGTCAAAAGAGAACGAGCAAGTTTTTAAACATTGTGATAGTTTTGTTGTACTAAGTAGTGATGATACAAAGAAACAGGAATGGTTGGATTTTGGACAAAAATTAGGATTACAATGTGTTGGGTGCTTAGATTCTAGTCTTGAAGGAAAAGAAGAAATATATTCAAGGGAACCATTTCTTTCTGGAAAAGTAGTTGGACTTGAAAGAGGACAATTATTAAAAGATTCATCAATAATAGAAGCGATGGTATCAGATATAGTAAAAAAGAGTAAGTATGCAGAACACTCAGACGTAGAACCTAAAGGATTTGCAGGGGTAATGATTGATGACACAGAGCTTGGATTTGAGTTGGGATATGGAAAAGAAATATTAACAGAAGATGGAACACCAATAAAAAAAGTAAGGTGGAAAGAGAGTGCTATTCCTCTTATATATGAATCAATAAAACAAAAGATTAAACCAGATGAACCAGTTAGAATAAATGGTGTAAGAGCAAATTTTGCATTAGCAGCGATTTGTAAAGCAGCAAAACAACAAGGAGCTAAAGATATTAGTGCATATGATATTAGGTCAATGCAGTACATACCTATTAGAAATTTACCAAAGAAAAAGAATGTAAAGTCTTCAGAAGGACTAGCTTATAATATATTAGAAAATAGAGAAAATATTTTTATGGATATAGATATAACAAAAGAGGAATATTCACTTGAAGATTATAAAAAATGTATATTGCCACAAATAAAAGAAAAGAAGAATTTGTATTTATCAGGGAGGTTGCCACTTTGGTTATTAACTTCAATTAGCAATAGTTATGATGCAAATAGGATTTTCACATTTCAACCAGGAAAAGGTTTTACATGTATATCGTCAATAGATGAAAAAGAATTGGGAAAAATTGTTGATGGAGTTAATGGTTTAGACATCAATCAATATTTTGAAGATAAAAAAGAAAAACAAAAAGCAAAACTACCAACATCTATACAGAAACGAGGATTTTTATCAAAATTAAAAGAAATAGTTACAGCTATAAAGACACCAGTACCAAATGTTAAGATAGAAAAAAGTGAATCTCCAGTTGTTAGTACAGAGAATAGAAGTGTTGAAGAAGAAAGCAAAAGTGCAGAGGGGAGATAAAATAGAATTGAAATATATAATTGGAGGGGAATAAATGAAGACAGATTTAGAATTATATAGAGTGTTTTGCGAAGTAGTAAAATATAAAAATATTTCAAGAACTGCTAAAAGTATGTATCTTTCTCAATCAGCAATTACACAATCAATACAAAAGCTAGAGGGATTGTTAGGAGGCAAATTATTTTACAGAAACAAAAATGGAGTAGAATTGACAGAAGAAGGAAGAAACTTATATGAATATATAAATGATAGTATAGAAAAAATGAATAATGCTGAAAATATATTTTCAAAATATATAAACCTTGAAAAGGGGAAAATAAGAATTGGTGGAGGAAACTCATTAGTGAATTCTCTAATTATAAATCCTATGCTAGAATTTATAAAAAAATATCCAGATATAGATATTGCAATAAATAGTGGTATTACAGATAGTCTAATACAAAAATTAGCAAATGGAGAACTAGACTTAGTTGTATTAAATCTGCCATTTGAATTAAATAAATATTCAAATATTGAAGTTATACCATTAAAGAAATCAAGATATTGTTTCTTTTGCAGTAAAAATTATGCTAAAGAAAAAAATATAGAAAATATTGATAAATGTAAATTTATATTACCAAAAGCATATTCATCAAAAAGCAAAATATTAAATGAATACATTAAAGAAAATAATATTCAAATACATTCAAATTATGAAGCATCCAGTACATTAATTATGAAAAGAATGGTTATAAATAATGTAGGAATTGGATTTGCAAAGGTAGAAGCAATAGAAGATATTCAGGATAATATTAAAATTATAAAAGAAATTAATAAAGACACATTAGAAGAAGGGATAGCAACACTAAAGAAAAGTATGTCTAACAAAGCAACTGTGGAATTAGTAAAAGAAATAAAAAACCACTATAAGAAAAACTAATAATTAAGATTAGAATAATTAATTTTACAGATGCTTAAAAATATTGTATAATTTATTCAGTTATATGAATAAGGAAAGGATAAAAAATGATACAATCATACCAAAAACTATTAGAAATGGAGTCTGTTGCATCATTAAAGTTAGAACAAGATAAGAGAGCACTAGATAAGGTTAGAAAAATACTATATCAAGATAAAAGTTTTATTACTGATAAACTAATTACTTATTTAAAAAGAGAGTTAAATATTGACTATTTTAGATATAAAGTTATTGATATTGATGGAAATGTAGCAGATATAATTGTAAAGAAAGATAGTGAATTATTTAATGATAAGATAAAAGGACAAGATTATTTAAAATTTAATGTAGAGGAACTAATTGACAAGAGAATGTTTGATAATGAAGATGAAATTATTATGATAGACTTAAATTTTGATGAACATTTAATTAATTTAGGTTATTTATGTGATTCGTTAGCTTATGAATATTTATCTTATTCAGAAAAGATAAAAGATGAATTATCAACATTTATTAATTATGTTATAAATAAAAATATTTATAAAAAATAAGCAAAAGATGATTAATTAGTATTAAAGAAAAAATGGAGGTATTATTTATGAAAGAACAAGTAAATTATGCAAACAAACAACAAGTTCTTCAAGCAATTAGAAATGGAATAAACTTAGAGGACTTGGAAACAAATCTTAGTAATGATTTGAAAAATGATAAAGATGTAATAATGGCTATTGCAGAAGTTAATGCAAAGACTGCAATGATATGTATAGGAGAAGATATTGAATTAGATGAAGAACTATGCAATAGTTTAATGCCAAATGTTGAAAAAAAAGGAGACATTTTAGATTATATTATAGTTACCAAATATAAAGACTATGTAAATAAATCAGAAGAAATGAGGCCGCATAGATTATTCAAACCTCATAATTCACAAGGTTATGACATAAAGTTAGATTTTGATAAAAAAATGACTTTAGAAGGTAATGATTATATAGCATCAGCAGTGAGTTATTTATTTTCTGACGGGCATAATGGTATTAATAAAGATTTATTTGGAGAGGATTTTGAATTTTATATATACACGGAGGATAAAGGAAAATCATCTTTTCGTATAGATAATCTTTTATTTCAAGATGGATGTAAATATATATCTAAAGATGGTACTGAGAAATTATATCAAGGGGGAGATTCAATAACTAAAGAACTAGTAGAATTACAATCTGAAATTGCTCATAAAGCATCTAATAAACTGATTGATGAACCGAAAGAACAAAAAATAGATCCAATACTTGAAGAATACTTATTTGATCAAATTTTAGGAAGGGACTATGACTATAACGGTAGCTTTCAAATTTTAGAGGGATATGATGAAAAAACAATTAATAGAAAGTTAAGTACACAACAAATTGCAGATTTAGCTGAATTTATTAAAATGTATCCTGAAATATGTAATTCTGCAATGAATCTTGCAGTAGGATATTCTGGAGAAACAGTAGGAATAGTAAAACTATTGAATCATTATAGAGCTGAAACAGAGAAGGGATCAGAAGAAAGAAAAATCATGGATAAACTAATAGAGGTTTTACCAGAAGGTTCTATACAAGAAAGGTATGAATATTTTCGTGATTATGATGAAATTGAAGAAGTAGAAAATGACTATGACTCAAGTTTTAAAGTTAAAAATAGACAAGCTGTAAAGGCGTCAGATGCTGATGTAATTAAAGCTATGGACAAATTCTTTTTAGAAACTGGTTTAAAAGAGCCTGAATTAGAATTCAGACACATTGATCCAGAAAGTGTAGATTGGGCTAATGCTAGTCAAGTTATGCAATATGCAGAAATATATCCAATATCAAAATATCGTGGTCGTTTAGGTGATAATCTTAGAGATGATGAAGATTTTATAAAACATTTAATGGATGAATATGGCGAATCTGCATTAGAATTAGGAAGTTCAAGAGTTCAAAGTATAATTTATAAAGAAAAAAATGAAAAATTTATGAGTAACATTATAACAAACCCAGATAATGAAATAGTATATTTGTCTGAAAATATGATAAATGAACATAGTTTCATTGATGAACCTAATGAAGAAAAAAACACAGATTATGATATGATAGTTGCATATGATAAAAAAGGAAATTTATTGGATGTAATTCCATATCTAAGGTTTTTAAAGATGGGTGGAGATGTAAGTAGAATTGATATAATTGGAAAGTTAGATGAAGAAAAATATTATGATGAATATACAGAGATGATTAATAATGGTACTCTATCTGTAGCATCAGCTAGTGATATTCAAAATTTAAAAGAACAAAACAAATTGAGATATCCAAATCTGGAACATGAAGATTCAAAAGAACACGAATTTGATCAATTTAATTGGGAGAAAGAGGCTAAAGAAATCATAAATAGAAATTACAAGGAAAAAGTTGAAAGAGCTGTAAGCAGACAAGACAAAAAAGAAAAAAAGTTAAAGAATTCTAAAAAACATAATGGAGATAAAGAACATAGTGCTGAAAAAATATCTAAATTTTTAGAAGAAAATGCAAGAGAAGGCCAATATGAGGAAACACAAGGAACATTGGCAGGTGGCCAATGGATTGACGGACAATATGTTGAAAATGATGACCAAAGATAAATGGAGGGATAAAAATAATAATGAATGAAGAATATAGAGAAGCTATTGCAGAAACTTTAGATGTATTAGAACATACAAGAAGTGAAGATGTTGATAAAATATCTAAAAGATTTATGGATTTTTTAAGAAAAAATGCTTCTAAAACATATATATCTAATTTGGATCATACCAAAAATATAGAAGATATGAAATTAAAAGATAAAACTATAGGTATTTTAGCTGTGATAAATAAAAAATTTTGGTGTAATGCCAAAGAAAAGACAGAATTTGACAAAAAGTTAAAAGAGAATGAAATAAAGTATCAAGATGAGCTAAGAAAAAAATATAATCCTGATTCTTTGTTTAAAAACAAACAAAAAGGATTAGAAAAAGAAAATGTTGAAGAAGTTAAAATGATAGAATATAAAGAAAACTCAATTTTTTCTAAAATCAAGAAAATTGTTAAAAAATTGTTTAAACATTAAAAATAGAAGTATCCCTACAAGATTAGGGATGCTTTTTTACATTGCAAAAAGTGCTATAATATGCTAGAATACTTTTAGAGATAAGAATATATAAGAAAGTATAAAAAAATGGCTTTTTTGGGAAGAGGAAATATGCCATCGATAAACTCTAACAATAATATAGATGGTGACCAAGATAATAATTCTGGTAATTGGAATCAGGAGGATTTTTTTAGACACTATTCTTTTCACCACAGAATTTACTACTATGTTCCATTAGATAATACATATGTAGCCATGTCAATAATATTAACATTTATAATTTTAATAGTTGGAGTGATAGCATATGTGGTTACATATAAGTCTACAATTATAGACCCAATAGAAAGTGTAAAAAAAACATTTCTAAATGTTCATTTGATAATAACATTTGTATTATTAGGTGCAACTATAATAACAAATTTGTCTTCGAAAAATGAATCAATACTAATTAAAAGACTAATGATTATTTTTGTGATTTCTATAATTACAATGTTAGTGTTTTTGGGAATAAAGTTACACTTAGATACAACGTACACAAAAGAGCAATTTGAACAGTTATATACAGGCCAAAACATTGGTGAAGATTCTGATACTAAATCAAAAATAGACATGAGTTTAACTGGAATGAGTATAAAATCTGAAAAAGAATATTACGTTGATCAATGTATGAAATTATATAATATTTTTAAAATAAAAACATATGCAACACTGGGACTTCATCTTCTACTTAATATTCTTCTAATATTTCAAATGCAAAAAGTAATCAAAATTCATAATAAAAAAATTAGGATGAATAAGGATGACCTAATATTATTTGATGAAGAACAAAATATACGATATTAAATTGTTCAAAAATTAGAAAATAATAAAGAAACAGTAAAGGGGATTTATAAATGACTGATGATGAAAAAAAGTTTATAAAAAAAGTTAATATGGATAAAGCAAATAATACAACAAAATTTCCTATTATATTGATAATTATAAGTATATTAACATATGTTATGCCTCTTATAATGGGACAATTTGATTTTGGGATAGTTTTTGAGATAGTTTCACTAATATTTCTTTTGATTTCAAAAAGCTATATGGGAAAATATGATGAAATAAGATCAAAGAGATATCTTATTTGTTCAATGGTACCAATTTGTTGGATATTAATATATGATTTTATAATTTTATTATCTACTATAGAGGATTAGGCTGATATTATAATATTAGGCTATGAATTCTTTATAGGAGAATTATTATCAATACTTTATATGCTACTATTGTTTGCAATAAATAAAGATTTAGAAAAAGCGGACAACCCAATTAAATACAATGAAAGTGCAGATTGGTTTTATGAAAAATATGATGCAAATGAAATAAAAAAATAAATAGGACTTGAGGAATATTATATACTCTCTCCTTAAGATTTCATATATTTCCTTATTACTTATTAAAAATTTCTATAATATCAATAAATTTTCCATTTTCATTCCAGAATTTATCACGCACAAGTGATAAAATTTCTTTTGTTTCGTTTAAAATGTCTAAATCGTTATAATTTGTCTCTTTTGTGATTGATAGACCATAGACTTTATCTGCACTTTTTTCTAATCTTTCTATAAATTTTTTATTGATTTTATTATAATATCTATCAGGTATAAATTTCAATATTTCTAAAGCTTCTTTACAAGCCCTACTATACCTTGTATCATTACTTCCATTAAGGATTTTTTCCATTACTAAAACATAATTTTTAGGGTTTGTATTATTGATTTCATTGTATTTTAAAAATAAATTATATTTTTTATTAGCTAAATTAATTTCTTCTATTTTATTTTCTATTACTAAATCTAATAATTCAGTATCCTCATCTTTATCTATCATTGCCATTAAAATTAAAATTTTTTTCCAATAACTAACATCATATTCTATTAAATCTGCTAAGATTTCTTTTTTTTGTTTTAAAGTTAGTTTTGATAATTTTTCAAATTCCATACTACTCCCTTCCTTTTTGTGATGCGTTCTTTCTAATTCATGTTTTTCTCTTTTTTCATATTTCCTCCGTTATTCGCATTATTATACCATAATTTGTCATTTTTTTCAAGGAATTTGTCTATTTTAAGCCCAATATTAAAAATCTATGATATAATTATAAAGATTTTTCTATTAAATAAAAAAAATTTCACAAAAAAGACATATAGTGTGTGTATAATATAAGCATATAATAAAAGCCATGAAAGATATCAGAGTGGTCTTTTTGGGAGGAAAAATAGATGGAAGGAACATATATTTTAGTAGTAGATGATGAATCAAGAATGAGAAAGTTATTAAAAGACTTTTTGTCAGTAAAAGGGTATCAAATATTAGAAGCGGAAGATGGAGAAAAAGCAGTAGAAATATTTGAAGAAAATAGAAATAAAATAAAATTAATATTATTAGATGTTATGATGCCAAAACTTGATGGATGGTCAGTATTAAGAAAGATAAGACAAGAGTCAAATGTGCCTGTAATAATGTTAACAGCAAGAGGAGAAGAACAAGATGAATTATTTGGATTTGAACTTGGTGTTGATGAATATATTTCAAAACCTTTTAGTCCCAAAATTTTAGTAGCCAGAGTTGAAGCAATTTTGAAAAGAGCAAGCCAAAAAGAAAAGAATTTAAAAGATTATGGAGGAATTATAATAGATTCTGAAGGTAGAACTGTTAAAGTTGACGGTAAACAAATAGAGCTAAGTTTAAGAGAGTATGAGTTATTAAAATATTTGGTTGATAATGCAAATATAGCGTTATCAAGGGATAAAATATTAAATAATGTATGGAATTATGATTATTATGGAGATTCAAGGACTATTGATAGTCATATAAAAAAAATAAGGCATAAATTAGGAAAAAAAGGTAAATACATACAAACCATGAGAGGTGTAGGCTATAAATTTGAGGTAAAATAGCTCATGTTTTAGGTAATTTTAGGACTTGAATTATGCGTAAAAGAAAGGAAAAAATGTATAGCTTGTGGGAGTTAACAGGAAGTAAAAAATGAAAAAGTTAAAAAATAGTTTTAAATCTGTTCGTATAAGGTTATTTGTTACATTATGTACGGTAATTATATTTATTATAGTATTTTTAATATTAATAAATAATATTGTTCTAGAAACATTTTACTTATATTCAAAAACAAATACCATAAAAAATTTATATCAAAAAATAAATGATTATTACAATAGTTCAAATCAAAATATTAATTTAGAGGATGAATTAAAAAATATTGCAATAAAAAATAATATTGATATTTTAATAAAAGAAGAATCTGATACAATAGTAATTACTACTAATAAAGAGTTCTTAGGTACAATAGGAAAGACGAATATTAATACAATTATAAATACGGAAAAAAGCAATATCATTTATATGAAGAATCATGTTGTTATAAAAAAGATAAAAGATGAAAAAAGTGGAATTAGATATATAGTTTTATATGCTACATTAGATAATAGTTATAAATTATATATTAGAATTCCAGTTTCGGCAATAGAAGAGAGTGTAAAGATATCAAATGAATTATTAGTTTTAATTGGTGGGATAGTTATTCTAATTTCAGGTATTTTAGCATCAGTTATTTCTAGAAAGTTTACTAAACCAATTTTAGAATTAAATAATATTGCAAATAAAATGGCAAAACTTGATTTTAGTCAAAAGTATAGAATAAAAGATACAGAAGATGAAATAAATGAACTTGGGAAAAGCATAAATTCAATGTCAGACAAATTAGAAAGAACTATAAATCAATTAAGAGGAACTAATGTTGAGCTTGAAAAGGATATTGAAGAAAAGTCAAAAATTGATGAAATGAGAAAGCAGTTTATTTCAGATGTATCACATGAGTTAAAAACACCTTTGACCATTTTAAAAGGTCATTTAACGGGAATGCTTAACAAGGTCAAAGGATATGAAAATCAAGAGTCGTATATGGAGCGGTCGCTGGCCGTTGTTGAAAAAATGGAAACATTAGTGAAAGAACTGCTCTATGTATCTAAAACAGACGGAAAACAGAGAACAGAATATAAGACGATTGATTTTGCAGAGCTTCTTCGGGTACAAATAGCTGATGTGACCGATTTGCTGTCTGAAAAGGAAATCTCCCTTTCCGTGGATATTCCTGACAAAATCCTGTGTGATGCAGACCCGGCACAGATGGAACGAGCCATTCAAAATGTTTTGGTAAATGCCATTCGCTACTCACCGAATGGCGAGGCAATCTATATATCCTTATCGAACGATAAAAATACCGTTTCCTGCAAAGTTGAAAATACAGGCGTCCATATTCCAGAGGAAATGATACCCCATCTATTTGAAGCATTTTACAGAGCGGATACCTCCCGTAATCGTAATACTGGGGGAACAGGCTTAGGACTTTATATCGTCCGCAAAATCATGGAACTGCACCACGCAAAATATGGTATCCAAAACACAAGCAGAGGTGTGGTGTTCTGGCTTGAAATGCCGCAAGAAAGAGGTGCTATCAACTCCATCTAAACTCCATATTCCTTGCAAACTATATCCAAATCATTTTGTTATCTTATAGCTGTCCTCAAGAGGACAGCTATAATTTTTGAAAGCGAGGCAAAGCAAAATGGTAAAAGCTAAATTCGGAGCATTGGCTCTGACGGTATTGATGGGACTGGGTGCAGTAAGTCCCTTGCATGGGGTCACAGAAGCTCATGCGCTAAACGCACCTGTTGCCAATTCTGCACAGCAGAAAACGGTCGTGTCCACAACGGATGATTCCGATGGCGTTATGAGCTACAAGGACAAGGAGAGCGGAAAGACCTTTGTCAGCGAGGACAATGGCGCAAGCTGGATGTCCGAAGAAGATTATAATAACAGCCATCCCGCAATCAACTACGAGTGGTGGACTTATGACGAGTACAAGGAATGGCTGGAACAGGAAAAGAAAACTCTTCAGGAAATGGCCGACGAGCACGCAATGGCCGAAACCAGCGAGGGCTCTTTCGAGTGGACGCAGGAAATGACAGACCAGTACATTGCCGAATATGAGCAGACCCTGGAGGACATCAAAAATGGGCTTCTCGTATCTAAGTCTGTGAATGGGGACGATGAGTGCATGACAACTTTCAATCCTAATTGGGTAGGCAGCACTACCGACTAACAGCCTATCATGTTGATTTAGAAACTGCCACACGACGGCAAAAGAAAAAAAGCCGTCGTACAGCAGACACATTTTCACGCGCCTAT
>ERZ825670.3942-NODE-3942-length-11976-cov-4.061740_pt1 | contig 11976 bp, 9 predicted proteins | sample MGYA00519929_ERZ825670 | MGnify/ENA primary metagenome ERZ825670 (study PRJEB31778, sample SAMEA3449207) | human gut metagenome | biome: human gut; feature: human-associated habitat; material: faeces | place: United Kingdom | collected 2010/2012 ...
CCATCAGCAGCTGGGCGCGTTCCGGCACCTCGCTGACGAGGCCGTGCAGCATCTCAGGGCCGGTGACGTGGACGATGAGGGGATTGTCCTGCGGGCGTCCCTTCGCCACAAAGATCTTGCTCACGGCCTCGCCGTTGCGGGCATCGGCCGCGATGCCGTAGACTGTCTCGGTAGGCAAGGCTACCAGCTCGCCCTGCCGCAGAAGCTCGGCTGCGCGGGCAATGCCCTCTGCGTCAGCCGGGCGGACTTCAGTATTGATACTCATACGAATCATCGCTCTTTTCTTCTGTAAAGCAATTATTCTTTACAGCTTTTCGTGCGCATTTCACGCATATTTATGTGTTTAACTTCTGCAGTTTCTCGGCCTGCTCACGGGTGGCGAGGGTGTCGATGATGTCGTCCAGATTGCCGTCCATGATCTTGTCGAGATTGTGTACCGTCAGGCCGATCCGGTGGTCGGTGCAGCGATCCTGCGGGAAGTTATAGGTGCGTATCTTCTCGCTGCGGTCCCCTGTTCCCACCTGACCAGCGCGGTCGGCGTTGATGGCGTCCTGCTGCTCCTTCTGGAACTGACGATTGTAGGAATCGACCTGGGAAGCGATCAGTACGGTCTGGGCCGCCTGCTTGGCGGATTGGGAATCCAGACTGTCGATCATGGAAGACAGTTCGTCACGCCTTGCTTCGCCCTCCTGGCGCAGCTTGTCCAAAGCGTCACGTTCGCTTTGCGCGGTTTCGGCGGCGGTCTGTGCGGAAGCGGCCTTCTCATCGGCCTGGGTCTTGAGCACAGCGATCTGCTTTTCGATGGCCGCCAAGCGCTCGCCACGATTCTTCGACGTGCTCAGTGAGGTCGCGGCGGAGGAAGCCGCATTCGCCTCGTTGCGGGACAACGCGTCCCGGGACTGCATGGAATTGACGAAGTCCTGTGTGCTGGTGGCACCCGTCACCACGCTCATCACGTCGGAAGCATTCGAGCCGTGCATCTCGTCACGGGCCAGCTGGGCCACGGCGGCGTGCGCGTCATCGTAGTCCTTGCCGGTCTGCTTGATCTGCTCCTCAAGCGTCTCCTTGTCTTTCTGCGCGGCGGAAAGACGTCCGGATGCGGCATCGGCCTCGTCCTGAGCGGTGGCGGCATCCTCGTTGGCCTGTGTGACCTTGGCCTGCGCGGCGACAATCTTGTTGTTGGTCAGATCGTCCAGCTCAAGTACCTTATTCGCCAGGTCCTGGCTGGCACCGGCCAGCTGCTGCTTGAGTTCGGCCTCGCGCTGTACCGACGCGGCGTGCTGGTTCTGCGCATTGATCAGGTCGGAATAGGTGTCTGCCTGGGCAGGCTGTGCCGAGCTGAACGCCAGACCTCCCACACAGGCTGCGGCGGCCACCAGTGCCGCCAGTGCGGGCTTGATCACACGTACGTTCGTCATATGTGAATAGTCCTTTCGCTCACTTAAGCCAATACCATAACATGCGAACCTGAGAGGCTTGCACATGATGTCATCACATTTCTCGCGGGTAAGCCGGTCGCGTTACGCCCTCAAATAACGCCGCAACGAGATGGTTGAAGCGATGATGGACAGCAGTATCGCGCCCACAACCAGGAACGGCGATATCACCAGTACCGTGAGCTGATTCACATAAGGAATCCATGTAACGGATTTCGCCAGCCAGCCGGTGACGAACACGTTGACGATAGCCGAAAGCATCAGGCACGAGAGCACCGAGCCGATCAGCGAGGCGATGGCGCCCTCCAGAATGAACGGCAGACGAATCGTCCAGTTCGAGGCACCCACGTACCTCATGATTTCGGTTTCGGTTCGTCTGGATGCGGCGGACATACGAATGGTGGTTCCGGTCAGCAGGATGGCGACCACCACCATCACGCCGGCGAGCACAGCCGTAACCGCCGTGGCTCGGTTGAGCACGGCGAACACCGGGTCGAAGATCTGGCGCTGATCGGTAACGTCTTCCACACCCTCCTTGCCAGAGAGCACTTCGGAGACCACCTGATATTTGGTGGGGTCCTTGAGCTTGAGCCAGAGGGAGTCCTGCATATCGTCCGCGGTCAGCGTACGGCCTTGGAATTCACCGTTCGGGTACTGCTTGGTGAAGGTGTTGTCGTAGAAATCCTGCTTGCTGACATAGTCGATGTTGGAGACCACGTCGTTGAGTTCATCGCGAATGGTTTTCTGCAGTGCCGTGATCTCATTGGCTGAGGGCGATTTGCCGGAAGCACAGTTCGCGGACTGGCTGGTGCCGTCGGGACATAGCCACACCACGACCTCGACCTTGTCGTACCAGTCGCCCTTGGCTTTGGTGATCTGCGCCTGAGTAAGCACCGAAGCGCCGATGAACAGGAATGAGATGAAGGTGACCAGCGTCAGCGACAGCAGCATCGACAGGTTACGGGTGAGGTTGGCCCACGTTTCGGACAGAATGAATCGTGCTCGCATGATGATCCCCCTTACTCCTTCGCGCCCTCAGCGGGTTGATCGTCGGATGTTTGGTCTGCGGCGGACTGCTCGTCGGCGGACTGCTCGTCAGCAGGCTGCTCGGCGGCGGACTGCTCGTTGGCCGGCGGTGCGGGCGGCTCCGGCGGTGCGGGCGGCTCCGGCGGGGCCGGCGGCTCGGCGGCGGATGACACGGACGTATCGGCAACCGCGGCGGTCGCGGCGGTCGCGGCGGACTCGTCCTTGAACGGGTCGAACGCCTGGGTGCTTTCCAGGGCGGCGGCCTGCTCATCCAACGGAATGCCCTTGCCCCAGGTCAGCGTGTCTTCCAGCGGCGCAAACGTCTCGCCATAGCGGCCGGTGCGGCCGGAATGCACGGAATTGGCCAAACGGGCGATGCCTTCAGACGGCTCGTCACTGCCCTCGATGGCCTTGGTCGCCGCCGCCAGCACATGATGGGCGGTGTCGGACTTGGCTTCGACTTCGGCATCCGGGAAGAACAGGGCGGAATCGTAGGAGCCATGAGCCTCGTCACGCACGATCTTGCCGTTGTGCAGTTCGACCACGCGCTTGCGCATCGAGTTGACGATCTCTTCGTTATGCGTGGCCATGACGATGGTGGTGCCGGTGCGGTTGATGGCGTCCAGCACTTCCATGATGCCCAGCGATGTGGTCGGGTCGAGGTTGCCGGTGGGCTCGTCGGCCAGCAGAATCTGCGGGTGATTCACGTAGGCGCGGGCGATGGCCACACGCTGCTGCTCGCCACCGGAGAGCTCATGCGGATAGTTCTTTTCCTTGCCGGTGAGTCCCACGGTATTCAGCACCTTGGGCACCAACGATTTGATGGTGGACCGCCGTGTGCCGATCACCTCAAGGGCGAACGCCACGTTCTCCCACACGGTTTTGTTATTGAGCAGCTTGTAATCCTGGAACACGAAGCCCAGCGAACGGCGGTACTGCGGCACTTGACGGTTGGTGATGCGCCGCAGATCGTTGCCGGCCACGCGAATCTCGCCGTTGGTGGCCTCTTCCTCGCGCAACAGCAGGCTCAAGAGCGTGGTCTTGCCGGAGCCGGACGCACCCACAAGGAACACGAAATCACCGCGTTCGATATCGAGGTTGATGTCGTCAAGCGCCGGTCGGGTGCCTTTGGGATAGATCTTGGACACATTGTCCAGTGAGATCAGTGCCATAATGCTGTTTACTCCTCGGTTTCGGCGGCGCGGCGCTGTTCATGGCGCCAGCGGATGCCGGCCTCGATGAACGCGTTGATGTCGCCGTCGAACACGGCCTGAGTCTGGCTGGTTTCGTAGCCGGTGCGCAGGTCCTTGACCATCTGGTAGGGGTGCAGCACGTAGGAGCGCATCTGATCGCCCCAGCTGGCCTTGATGTCGCCGGCGAGCTCCTTCTTCTTCTTGGCCTCCTCCTCGTGGCGCAGCACGAGCAGTCGGGACTGCAGCACGGCCATGGCGGCGGCACGGTTCTGAATCTGCGAACGCTCATCCTGCATGGTCACCACGATGCCGGTGGGAAGGTGGGTGATGCGCACGGCCGAGTACGTGGTGTTCACGCCCTGGCCGCCGGGGCCGGAGGAACAGTAGGTGTCCACGCGGATGTCCGTATCCGGAATGTCGATATGGTCGGTGGCCTCGACCAGCGGCACCACTTCCACGGCGGCGAAGCTGGTCTGGCGGCGGCCCTGGTTGTCGAACGGGGAGATACGTACCAGACGGTGGGTGCCGCCCTCCACGGACAGACGGCCGTAAGCGTAGGGGGCGTCCACCTGGAAGGTGGCGGACTTGATGCCGGCCTCTTCGGCGTAGGAGGTGTCCATGACCTTGGCCTTGAAGCCGTTACGCTCGCAGTAGCGCAGGTACATGCGCAACAGCATCTGCGCGAAGTCGGCCGCGTCGACGCCGCCGGCACCGGAGCGGATGGTCACCACGGCGGAACGTTCGTCGTATTCGCCATCGAGCAGGGTCTGGATCTCCATCTGGTCGAGATCCTTCTGAATCTCGCCGATTTCGCTTTGCGCCTCGTCCAGAGAGTCCTGGTCGCCCTCCTCGTGGCCGAGTTCAACGAGCGTTTCCACATCGTCGATGCGCTGGGAGGCGGAGTTCAGACGCTTCAGCTGCGATTCCGCGGCGGACAGCCGGCTGGTGATCTTCTGGGCGTTTTCCGGATCATCCCACAGGCCCGGGGCCGCGGCCTGCGTTTCGAGATCCTTGATATCGGCCTTGAGCCGGTCGACGTCCAGCGCCTTGGCGATGGATTCGTATTTGGCGCGGGCTTCGCCGATCGCCTGGGTAAAGTCAAATTCTGCCATCGTGGTTTACCTTACTGTTGATTCTTTGAGATTCTTTGGGAAGTCACGTCCTTGTTGACAGCCTTCGCACATTCCTCTGGCGTTGGCGGGCATTGCCGCGCCACACACGCATCCGCCTGCAATCCATGCTGCCAGAAGGTTCCGGGCCTGCCTTGCCGATAGCCGGCCGGGCGACCTCACAAATCCCTCGCATCAGACGTGTTCAACTGCGGGCACGAATATGCGAAGGCAACGTCAAAGCCCCGCGTAAATCGCCGGGATGATCAGGGAGCCGAGCATGGCCACAGCTATGACGACACACACCACACGCACGATGGTGCGGCGGCGGTTCTCACGCTGCTGTCGGCCGTCCTGATAGTTACTCACGAGACCAATAGTGTACTCACCGCTTACGACCGCAGGACTTGCCGCCGACGCCAGCCCTGCCGGCGGGCCCCCACGGCCCTTTCCTTTGCGCTTTCAGCGCCGCCAGATGGTGTTTCATGGCCACCAGCATGATGTGCGAATCCTCAAGGCCCAAGTGGCGTTCGTTGTGGGCGGAATCAAGCGCGCCCTGACGTTTGGCGTAGGCGTCGAGCGTGTTGTCTCCGTAAGGATGCTCGTTGGTGGGTACCGCGCCGGGGTCCCACTGCCGGCTCATCGGCAGGGTATCGATGATGGTGATGCGCCCGGCACGGTAGCTTTCCGCGTATCCGGCGACGTTCAGCATGAACCAGCTATGTTCGAAGGTGGCGTTATGCGCCACGTACGGCTGCTGGGTAAGCCGCGCGAGCAGGCCGGCCTGGGCTTGGGGCCATTCGTCGAAGAGTCGGTACCCGGCCTCGCTGCTGCGGCCGCGTACATCGATGCCGGTGAGTTTGGCGATGAGGGCGTTGCCGAGCGCCGCGTTTTCCGGCGGCACGCCAAAAGCGAGGCGGGACTGGCCGTAGGCGTCGCCGGCGGCGTAATAGCCCTGCTCATAGGCGTATGTCTCGGGTTCGCCGGCCGGGCGCGGACTGGCCATGTTCATGAACTCGAAGCCGACGTCGATGATGTAGTCACGTGCCGGATCGATGCCGGTGGTTTCGATGTCGATGCCCATCACCGCATCCACGTCGCGGCCGGGCAGGTAGGCGTCGCGCCAGTCGGGCTTGGGATGGTGTCCGGTAGCGTTGCCAGACGCGGCGGCACCACCCGGCAGAGCGGCACCACCCGGCGAAGTCGCGCCGGAGAGATTGGCGCGGGCCATCGCCGCATCGCCCGCCCGCTTCTGGAAGCGCTGGGCCTTACGCCGTTCGGCGCGTGCGTCAAGAATCGCTGCCGTACGATCTTGGACATCGTCCAAGGCGACTGTTGTGGGGAACTTGACATCGCTGTTTTCGGCGGCAGTGTTTCCGGCAGATGTGCCACCAGCTTCGCCGCTCAGATCCAGCATGCCTTGGTCATCGTTCGACGGGCCGCTGCCGGAGTACGGCTTGAGCACGGCAATGGTGGCCCTCCCCCGCCGTTCGCGACTGACCGCCCATAGGTGTTGCTGTTCGCCCAGATGCAACAGCGTGTTGATGTTGTCGTTGAGCCGACGATTGGCGTAGGCGAGCGCGCGAGGCAGACGATAGGAGCCGATGAACCGGTCGAAATCGGTCATGAATGCGCTGTTGCATTGGGCGATGATCGATTCCAGACGCTCGCGTGTGGCGTAGTCGGCCTTCAATGCGTCGTGGATGGACTGTGGGGTGGATTCCGGTATTGTGCCGACGCCATGCGCCAGGTCCAGAGAACGCACCCAGTCCCAGTCGATGGTGGTGCCATCGGCGTCCTTGGGCATGGACGCCGCCCATTGGGGAATGTCTCCCTTGGCGGCGTCGAACCATGCACGGTCGGTCATAGTGCGAAACCGAGCTCTTCAGCGGCCTCGGTGGGCACCGGGTCTTCGCACCAGTAGTCCTCGAGGTTCTCGTTGGTGGTCAGCGAACGGATTTCGGCGCGATCGATATACAACTCGCCGCTCAAATGATCGGTTTCGTGCTGGAAGATGCGTGCGGGCCAGCCGTGCAGCGGCTCGCTGTGGTGTTTGCCGTCTTCATCATCCCATTCGGCGGTGATGTCGAGCCAACGCTTGCGCACAGCTTGGTATCCGTCGAAGCTCAGGCAGCCCTCGTAGAACGAGGCGGTTTTGTCGCTGGTGGGTTTGTAGCTCGGGTTGATGATCACGTGGAAGGGGAATTCCGCGATTTCGCGCGGATCATCCTCGTCGTCGCGCACGTGGTCTTCGACCACGGCGAGCGCGAGCCCCAAGCCGATCTGGGTGGCGGCGAGCCCCACGCCGGGTGCCTCCAGCATGGTGGTGTGCATCGTATCGATGAGTTTGGCGAGCGTACGCTTGGAAAGCTGGCCATTATAGGCCACTGTCCGTTGGCGCAACACCGGTTCGCCGGCCTGCACGATGGGCAGGAGCTTCTCCTTGCCGCCGGTTTTGATGAGTTGTTCGACATCACGGTTGAGTTCGAGGTCGACTTTGGCGTTCTTTCCAAACATTGTTTTTTTCCTTAGGGAAGGGTGCTACAGCGCGAGTTCTTCGGCGACGATCTTGGCGAGGCGGGTGCAGACTTCGTCGGCGTAGGCTTGGGTGGCGGCCTCGGCCATCACGCGCACGAGCGGTTCGGTGCCGGAGGGGCGCAGCAGCACACGGCCGGTGTCTCCCAGCAGTTCCTCCTCACGGGCCACGGCATCCTGGATGCGCTTGTTGGTGGAGGCGGCCTTCTTGTCCACGTTCGGCACGTTGATGAGGGTCTGCGGCAGCTGCGGGAAGTCGGCGGCGAGCTCCTTCAGGCTCTTGCCGGACTTGACGACCTCGTTGCACAGGGTCAGTGCGGTCAGGGTGCCGTCGCCGGTGGTGGCGAATTCGCGGTTGATCACGTGGCCGGACTGCTCGCCGCCGAGCGAGTAATCGCCCTTGAGCATTTCCTCAAGCACGTAACGATCGCCCACGGCGGTTTCCACGGTCTTGATGCCCATATCTTTCAGGGCGAGCTTCAGACCGAGGTTGCTCATCACGGTGACCACGAGGGTGTCGTGGTTGAGCTTGCCTTCGCGCTGCTTGGCGCGGGCCAGAATGCCCATGATCTGGTCGCCGTTGATCATGTTGCCGTCTTCGTCCACGGCGAGACAACGGTCGGCGTCGCCGTCGAAGGCCACGCCCATCACGGCATCGGTGGCCTTGACCATGGCCTGCAGCTGCTCGGGGTGGGTGGAACCGGCGTTCTTGTTGATGTTGTAGCCGTCCGGCGAGGCGTTGATCACGATTACATCCGCACCGGCACGGCGCAGGGCTTCGGGAGCCACCACGGAAGTGGCGCCGTTGGCGCAGTCGGCCACGATCTTCAGTCCCTTGAGCGGCTTGGGCTGGGTTTTGTCATCGTTCAGCGGAGCGATGGTGGCCACCAGATGATCGATGTACAGGTTGGTGGCAGTGGTCTGGTCGTGGCTCACGCGGCCCACGCCGGCACCGGTCGGGCGGTCCCAGTCCTGGCCGAGCACGGCCTCGATGTCGTCTTCCTTCTGGTCGGGCAGCTTGAACCCGCCGCGCGCGAAGAACTTGATGCCGTTGTCGGGCATCGGGTTGTGGGAGGCGGAGATCACGGCACCCATCTCAACGTTGAGCACGCTGGTCAGGAACGCGATGCCCGGGGTCGGGATGATGCCTGCGTCGATCACGTCGAATCCGCCGGCGGCCATGCCCGCAGACAGGGCGGAAGCCAGAAAATCGCCGGACACACGGGTGTCACGACCCACGAGCGCGCGGCGGCGCCCCTCAGGCTGATCGTCTTGGGTGCCGGCGTCGCCGAGCACACGCACGGCGGCATCGCCCAAATCCAACGCCAGACGTGCGGTCAAATCCCTATTGGCCAGTCCTCGAACACCATCGGTTCCAAACATCTTCGGCATATGAAGTTCCACTCCTTGTATCGCGTTACCCGCACCATCGTAGTCGTTGTGCTCCACCCTAGGACCCGACTCGGCAAAAAACCGCCACGGAATCTGCTCCAGAACCGGAAATCAGCATTCAACAGCCGCAATGGCATCACCCACAAACCCGCATATTCATCTTGTTCGGCGGATGAATGATGAGATACATTCGTTAGCGGGCATGCCGGGCGGACCGATGCACTCCGGCACGGGAACGAAGCCATCGCACTAGTAAGAACGGGCCGGCAAACGCGCCTGTAAACAATACAGCGGCAAATACGACGAACGGAACTACCCAGCGTACATCGATAACCGGCAAAGCAACACCAAACAGAACGACGGCGAGGAACACGCTGAGCCATGCGATGAACATGCCCAACGGCATCTCCTCTACCGGGGTGGTCTCGGCCATGAATGCAACGATCTATTACTCCGATGTTGTGGTCAGTATGTGCGGCAGTTGCTCGTCGCGGTTGAGGAAAGAACGCGTTTGGCAGCGAAGTAGCGTATGCCGACCTTCCTCAGTGCGGGCGTATACCATGGTGCAATGCGTCAGGCAGCGGTCCAACTGCCGGCTCAGTATCTCGGCGTCCTGCTGGCGGCGGGCAAATACGGACGGGCAGGGGAAGCTCACGCAGTAAGCGCGCACGCCCCATTCCTTACCGATGATGACATATCGCGGATTGTTGATGGGCGCGAGTAGCTCCTTCATAACGCCGGCGAACAGCACCTGCTCGCGCCGCGAACCGCCAATCAGCATGACACGCAATGCCGTGAATCTGCGACGTGTCTGGCGGATCGAGGAAGTCGTTCACCGCTTCGCCTGCCGCGCTGGTTTCTAGGCGCTCAGGTTCCGCAGTCGCCAAATGCCAGACATTGGCCACCTTATCGGGGTCTGCGACCACGCTGCGGTTGACGGCCATGCTGTATGCTTCACTGCATCAGTGTAAGGCACGAATCAATAGGTTTTGAGCCCCAGATCGATGGTAAGAATGATGCCGGCGATTACGGCGGCGGCGCGCATGATGTTTGCGGGAATCTTGCGGGTGATGGACGGGGCGATGTACCCGCCGATGAAGCATCCGATGCACAGCATGATGGCGGCCGGCCAATCGACCGCGCCTTGGATGATGAATACCACTGAGGCGCTGATGTTCGCGCCTGTGCCGATCAGGGTTTTCAATGCATTGATCTTGTGGAATGGGCCGATTTTGGCGGCATCAAGCACGGCGAGAGCCAAGGTACCGGCGCCCGCGCCGAAGTAGCCGGAGTAGATGGCGACCGCCGCTACGCCCAGCCATACCCACCAGGAATCCTGACTCATGGGCTGCACGAGTTGTTCCGGCGGGCAGTGAGGTGCGGTAGGGGTGGTTGCGCGCTTGGCGGCTTCAGTGGCTTCAGTGGCTTCGATGTGCTTGAGTTGCGCGGTGGCATCCGCGGCGGCTTGCTTGGCCTGCATGCGGCCGCGCGGATTGATGGCGATGATCAGCGAGCTCAGCAAAATCAGCACTGGTGCGGCAAATTCAAAGACACTCGGGTCGAGTTTGAGCAACAGAAACGCACCGGCCACCCCGCCGAATGCGCCGATGACCACATACGTAATGGAGCGTACCGCTTGGCCTTTGAGTTCTTTGCGCGCACCCATCACGCCACCGATGCCCGTGCCGACCACGCCAACGGTGTTAGAAGCGTTTGCCAATACAGGCGGAATGCCGAACGCGAGCAGGGCCGGGTATGAGACCAGTGACGATGCGCCTACCGCATAGCCCACGAATCCTGCGCCGATTCCGGCCAACAGAATCAGCAGTAATGAAGTTATGGAAAAGCCCGCAATCATTCCCCGTATCCTTGTCGCTCATCGACCGGCATATTGCCGGCCTTGAGCGAGAATACGCTGTTGAGGATTGGTTGCGGGTTTTATGTTGGAATGTGGACGTAGCTTCTCGCGGAAGCGACTCCCCTCAGTCGCCTGAGGCGACAGCTCCCCTCGCGCCCGAGGGGAGCCAGAAGGAAATCAGAGCGCTTCGTTGTATTCGCGAACCTTGAGGGTGCGGTGGGAGGATGCCACGTTTTCGACGATCAGACGCTTCAGGGCATTGTCGGCGGCAATGTGCTCGTCCAGCCAGGCGTCACCGAGCTTGACCAGCGTGGCGGGATCGGCGTAGCCCGGGTACAGGCCGTTGAGCAGGGCGTCGGCCATGTGGTAGGTCTTGTTGGCCCAGACCCAGTCCACAGTCTCGAAGTACTTGGCGGCGAACGGCTCGGCCAGATCGGAGCGCGGGGTGGCGGAGAAGCCACGGGCCACGGCCTCGAGCTGGGAGTTGGTCAGCTCGTCGTTGTGGAGCGCCTGATCCCAAGCCCATTCCTTGGCCTCAGCGGTGGCCATGGAGGCACGGGCGCCGTAGGCGAACTCGCGGTTTTCCGTGGTCTCCTTCTTGGCGAGCTGCGCGTCCACGTCGTCGTTGGTCATCTCGTTGACGGAGGTGAGCGCTTGGACGATGGTCCACGTGAAGTTGTTGTCGATTTCGAGGCCTTCAAGACGCACGGTGCCGTCCAGCAGACCGTGTGCGTTGGCGGCGAATGCGGCGTCGCCCTCCTCACCGTAGCCCAAGTAGGCGGTGACGAGCTGGAACTGGGTGTCCGAGCCGGCTTCGGCGGCGTTGGCCAGAGTCCACAGTTCGGCGGCCACGTGGCGCAGCACATCGTCGCGGCGGGCGGGCGCCACGTAGTGGTGGGCGGTGGTGCTCATGCAGGCCAGCGCGTAACGGAAGGTGGTGGATTCGGTTTCCGTGGCCAGAAGACGCAGGGTCATGTCCACGAAGCGTTCGGCCGGGAATTCGCCGTCACGGGTCATATCCCAGAAGGCGAGCCAGGTCACGGCGCGGGCCAGGGCATCATCGAAACGATGCAGGTTGGCTTCGGCGAATGCCTGGGATTCGGCGTCGAAACGAATCTTGGTGTAGGTCAGGTCATCGTCGTTGACCAGCACGAATGCCGGGCGCGGCTTGCCGGCTGCGGCCTCGACGATGGTGGTTTCGCCATCTACATCGAGTTCGAACTGCTCGGTGCGCACGATCTTGCCGGTTGCGGCGTCTTCGTTGTAGAAGCCGACGGCCAGGCGATGCGGGCGCAGCACCGGGTGTTCGGCCGGCGCGCTCTGGGTGAGCTTCAGTTCGGCGATGGTGCCGTCCGCGTTTACGGTCAGGCCAGTGGCGATCGTGTTGATGCCGGACTCCTCCAGCCACTTGGCGCTCCACGCCTTGA
>ERZ825670.3947-NODE-3947-length-11957-cov-6.207696_pt1 | contig 11957 bp, 13 predicted proteins | sample MGYA00519929_ERZ825670 | MGnify/ENA primary metagenome ERZ825670 (study PRJEB31778, sample SAMEA3449207) | human gut metagenome | biome: human gut; feature: human-associated habitat; material: faeces | place: United Kingdom | collected 2010/2012 ...
AAAAGAAGAAATCCGGGCTCGAAAAAGCCCGGAAACGGTTGATGCGCCTGGCTTTGCGCCAGACGCATCTATACCGGTAACTCTTTATGGTGGAGGCGGCGGGAGTCGAACCCGCGTCCGAAAGCGCTTGAACAGGACTTTCTCCGGGCGCAGTCAGGATCTAAGCATTCCCTCCGCGTAAGGACACCTGACAGACCTTACGCTTCAGTAGAGTCATGATGCGTGTGCGGGTCAACTCTTTCCCGCCTCACGGACGCCGCGTTCACGACGCCTTCCCCGGCCCGCGGCCGCTCCGGTTCAGACGGCTGCCTTAATTAGGCAGCGACAGCAACAGTGTTGTTGTTCTTTAATTTATAAGTTGCCCGTTTTATGGAGGCCAGGCGCCTCCGCCCGCTTATCCTGCCTCCACACCCCCGTCGAAACCGGTACGCCCCCGTGTGAGCGGTGTGAACGGCGTTCCCTTCACACCGCGAACGGGATGCTTGCTTCTTTAGGTCTGCGAAAGCAAATGAAAAATGTCTTAGTGCTTCTCCGGCGCGGGATACTCCACGCCCTGCGTGTCCACGCGAATGGACTTGATGGTCTGCGGCTTCTTCGGCTTATCCGTAAACATATCGCGGTTGACGCGGGAGATGTCCACCGCGGCCTGCGCGTTGTCCGTGATCTTGCCGAACGCGGCGTACTGCCCGTCGAGGTGCGGCGCATCCGCGACCATGATGAAGAACTGGCTGCCGGCGCTGTTGGGCGCCATCGTGCGCGCCATGGAGAGCACGCCCAGCGTATGCTTGAGGTCGTTCTTGTGACCGTTGGCGGAAAATTCGCCGTCGATCTCATAGCCCGGGCCGCCCATGCCGTTGCCCTGCGGGCAGCCGCCCTGGATCATGAAGCCGGGGATGACGCGGTGGAAAATAAGGCCGTCATAAAAGCCGGAATTTGCCAGCGCGATGAAGTTGTTGACGGTGTTTGGGGCCAGCTCGGGATACAGCTCGCCGGTCATCACCGCACCGCTCTCCATCTCGATGGTCACAATGGGATTGGACATATCGTTTTCTCCTTTATCGGTAGTTTTTCATGTGGCGGTCGATCTCGCGCTTTGCGTCGCGCTGCGCGGATGCCTCGCGCTTGTCGTAGTTCTTCTTGCCCTTGCACACGCCCAGCTCGACCTTCACGCGCGCGTCCTTGAAATAGACCGAGAGCGGGATGAGGGCGTAGCCGTCCTGCTTGACGAGCGCGTGGAGCTTGTTGATCTCACGCTTGTGCAGCAGCAGCCTCTTGGGGCGGTCGGGATCGTGGTTGAAGATGTTGCCCTTGTCGTAGGGCGAGATGTGCATGGAGTAGACCATGGCCTCGCCGTTTTTTACGACGCAGTAGCTGTCCTTGAGGTTGAGCGTTCCCGCGCGGATGGACTTGACCTCCGTCCCGCGAAGCTCGATACCGGCCTCGAGACGGTCCTCCACAAAGTAGTCGTGATAGGCCTTGCGGTTCTGCGCCGCGATCTTGATTCCCTTTTTCTCCACGGCACAGTGCCCCCTCTCCTTCAAAGCGGATTTCAGTATACCATGATTCTGCCCAACGTACAAGGGCTGTAATCAAAATGTAATAATTTTGATTTCTCTGTTGAAATTCTCGGTGCTTTATGGTGTAATATAAGGTGGTTTTTTACCTGTTTTAAGAGGTGATCCGTCATCGGCGATTTTGTCCATATCCGCGTCAGCGCGCCGCTGCTGCGTGCGCTGACGCTGCTTCTGATAAGCTTTGCCTGCCTTTCCGTGCTGACAGCCCCGGCCGCTCCGCCGGTCACCGAAGAGAAGGCCCGGCCCGCGGGTGAGCTGAGCGCGGAGGAGATCCTGGCCTCCTCCCGCACCGTCATGCACGGGCTCGGCCAGCTGAGCGGGACCTCCGTGCTCAACTGCCGCGAAGGCTTCGATCGCTACTACGCGCGCGGGGCGCGGGTATTTGAGGTCGATCTGCGCATGACGAGCGACGGGCAGGTCGTCCTGCGGCACGACTGGCGCGGCGGCTGGCAGGAGGGGATCAGCGAGCTGTCGATCCCCACGCGCGATGCGTTTCTCGCCGCGCCCCTTCTGGAAAGGTACACGCCCATGAGCTTCCGCGACCTGCTGCTCCTGATGGAGGAGTATCCGGATATCTGTATCGTCACCGACACCAAATTTACGGACGCCGAGGTCGTGACCGCGCAGTTCACCGCCATGCTGAACGACGCGCACGAGCTGGGGCTCTCGTATCTCTTTGACCGTATGGTCATTCAGGTCTATAGCCCGCTGATGTTCCGTGTGGTCGATCATCTCGGGCATTTCCCGCATTACATCTATACGTTCTACGCCGAGGGCTTCAACGGCACCGAGGAGGCCCTCCGCGAGCGGCTGACCTTCTGCCGGAAAAACGGCATCGAAGGCGTGACCATGTGGAGCTGGCTGTGGCGGCCGTCCTACGCCGTCACCGCGGAGAACAGCGGCGTGCGCTGCTATGTCCATACAGTAAACGACAGAGAAACGGCCGAAGCCCTGCTGCAAAGTGGAGTAAGCGCTGTTTACACCGACTATCTGGTGCTTCATGAGGATTAAGGAGTGATATCCATGGAATTAAAAGAAACCTTTGTCAGCCGTCAGGAAATTTTCCACGGGCGCATCGTTGACCTGCGCGTGGACACCGTGCGGCTGCCCAACGGCCATCTCACCACGCGCGAGGTGATCGACCATCCCGGCGGCGTCGCCGTCGTCGCCATCGACGAGAACGACAACGTGCTGACCGTGAAGCAGTACCGCTATGCGTTCCAGACCGTGCTCGAGGAGATCCCCGCCGGCAAGCTCGAGCGCGGGGAGGACCCCGCCGCCGCCGCGCGGCGCGAGCTGAGCGAGGAAACGGGCGCGAGCTGCGAGACGCTCACCCCCCTCGGCGAGATCCTCGCCTCCCCCGGCGGCTTCACGGAGGTACTGCACCTTTACATGGCCACGGGCCTGACCTTCGGCTCCCAGCACCCGGATGAGGACGAGTTCATCAACTTCGAGCGCGTCCCCTTCGATGCGCTGCTCGACCGCTGCCTCTCCGGCGACCTCCGCGACGGCAAGACGGTCGCGGGCGTGCTGAAGGTCTACGCCCTGCGCACACGCAAAAAGGAGGAGAAATGAGCATGGAGCCGAAAAAAACCGTCCTCATCGTCGAGGACGAGATGAACATCGTGGACATCGTCCGCTTCAACCTCCAGCGCGAGGGCTACGCCACGCTCGAGGCCTACGACGGCGAGGCAGGTCTCGCGCTCGCGCGCGAGAAGAAGCCCGACCTCATCCTGCTCGACGTGATGATGCCGAAGATGATGGGCTTTGACGTCTGCCGCGCCCTGCGCGCCGAGGGCGACAATGTGCCTGTCATCATTCTCACCGCCCGCGAGGAGGAGGAGGACAAGATCCTCGGTCTGGAGATCGGCGCGGACGACTACATCACCAAGCCCTTTTCCATGCGCGAGCTGATGGCCCGCGTGAAGGCGAACATCCGCCGCACGGCGATGGTCTCCGGCGCAGCCGCCGAGAGCGGCATGAGCGCGGGCGGCGCGCTGACCATCAACACCGAGAATTTTCAGGTCTACAAAAGCGGCCGCCCCATCGAGCTGACACAGCGCGAGTACGAGCTGCTCACCTTCCTCGCCAGCCACCCCGACAAGGTCTTTTCCCGCGTGGATCTGATGGAGCAGGTATGGAACTACGGCTATGTCGGCGACGATGTGCGCACCGTGGACGTCACCGTCCGCCGCCTGCGCGAGAAGATCGAGGACGATCCCGCCTCGCCCCGCTACATCCTCACCCGCCGCGGCGTGGGCTACTATTATTCCACGCTGTGATCTTCCCCATCCGGACAGAAGGGAGGCTTTGCCGTGTTCCGCTCGCTGCACATGAAATTAGTGCTCATCATGCTGCTGCTCATCACCTCGCTCATGGCGGTGGTGGGCGCGTTCCTGATGACCAGCGTGACTAACTTCTACATTGACGACTTCTACTCGCAGATGGGCGAGACCTTCGGCGAGAGCAACGCCGACTTCGTCAACTCCCTGCGCGCCGAGGCCGCGCAGGAGGGCGGCGTGGCGGTCATGCAGTCCATGCTCGAGACCTATTCCGGTACGCTCGGCATCGACTCGCGCAGCCGCAACTACTACATTCTCGACGCCGCGAGCGGCGAATGCCTCGCCGCGAGCGACGAGCTCGGCGGCGAAAAGCTCGAGCAGACCGCGAACCTCCTCACCGCCCGCAACGGACAGGTCGGCGACGAGAGCGACATCGCGGCCGGCTACATGGACGTTGCCATCCCCATCTCCGGCGGCGACAACAGCTATATCATCTACATCCGCGACAACCGCAGCACGGTCTCCAGCCTCAACAGCGAGCTGCTCATCATCATTCTGCAGGCGCTGCTCGTGGGTCTTCTGATCTCCGTGCTGCTGAGCTTCCTGCTGAGCAAAACGATGATCAATCCCATCGAAAAGCTGACCGAGGGCGCCGAGCGCGTGGCAAGCGGCGACTTCAGCGAAAAGCTCGAGGTCGACTCCACCGACGAGATCGGCATCCTCACCACCACGTTCAACGACATGGCAAGCGTGCTGCACTCCACGCTCGAGGCGGTGGAGGACGAGCGCAACAAGCTCGACACGCTCTTTCTCCACATGACCGACGGCGTGGTCGCCTACGACCGCGACGGCGCGCTCATCCACTGCAACCCCGCCGCGAGCGAGCTTTTGGAGCGCAGCGCGGACGAGTGCGTCTACGCCGACCTCTTCGAGCCGCTGTGCCCCTTTGAAAAGGTGATGGCCATGCAGCGCAGCGACTTTGTCGCCTCCGAGCTGACGGTCGGCGAGCGCACGGTCGAGCTGTACTTCGCGCCCTTTTCCGATGAAGAGCGCGGCGGCGTGCTCGTCGTGCTCCATGACGTCACGCAGCAGCGCAAGGCCGAGGAGCGCCGCCGCGAGTTCGTGGCGAACGTCTCCCACGAGCTGCGCACCCCGCTCACGAATATCCGCTCCTACGCCGAGACCATCCGCGACGCGGGCGACGAGCTGCCGCGCGAGCTGGAAAACAGCTTCCTCGACATCGTCATCAACGAGTCCGACCGCATGACCCACATCGTGCAGGACCTGCTCACGCTCTCGCGGCTCGACAGCGGACGAAGCGAGATGAACATGGCGCGCTTCGACTTCGGCGCGGCCATCGACTCTGTGCTGCGCTCCATCGAGCTGGAGGCGCGCCGCCACGGCCACGAGCTGACGCATGACTACCATGACCTCCCCATGATCATGGGCGACCGCGGGCGCATCGAGCAGGTCATGCTCAACGTGCTCGGCAACGCCGTGAAGTACACGCCCGACGGCGGCCACATCCGCGTCACCGCCGGCACCGTGGGCGAGAGGGTCTGGATGGAGGTCGCGGACGACGGCATCGGCATCCCGAAGGCCGACCGCAGCCGCATCTTCGAGCGCTTCTACCGCGTCGATAAGGCGCGCTCGCGCGAATCCGGCGGCACGGGTCTCGGCCTGTCCATCGCCACCGAGATCGTCCAGCGCCATAACGGCACCCTCTCCCTCGTGGACCGCGAGGGCCCCGGCACGACCGTGCGGCTCGAGCTGCCCATCCGCCAGAGCGAGGTGGGCGGCGCGCAGGAGGGCGGCAATGGATAAGAAAGCCAAGCTCCTCGACCGGCTGCAAAACCTCGCCATCGCCGTGCTCTCGCTCTCCTTCCTTTTTCTGCTCGTGCAGACGCCGCTGTTCGGCGACGCGGGCGATACGACGATCGCCTCGACCGTGCGCGGCTGGTTCACCGACCGGCAGACCTCCGCCGCGGAAGAACCGGACTCCCTCGCCGCGCTTACCGTGCCGGTGCGCATCGTGCAGACCAACGACTTCATCCGCAGCGGGCTGGACGCGCTGACGACCGCGGATGACGCCTTTGAGACCGTCGGCTCGTTTCTCGGCGAGGCCATCGGTTCGGCCCGCGGCATCTCGTCCGTTTCTGAGAACACCTTCCTCTCGGCGCTGGACGGCTCCGGTCTTTACTTCGCCTTCGCCTGCGACCTGCCGCTTGAGGTCCTCTCGGCGCGGCTGGGCGTGCAGTCCCCCACCGCGCGGCAGCTCGACGTGCGCCGCTGCCTTCTGGGCCTTGACGGCGAGGACACCGCCACGCTGTACCTGCAGGACACGAAGCAGGGCGTCTACCGCTTTTCGACCGCGGTGAGCGCCGCGTCAGTCAAGGATTACCTTGAATCGCAGGACGGCGGCAACGCCGACTTTGCCCGCTCGCTCGGCGAGGAATACGCCTCTCTTTCGCCCTACACGCTCGTATTCGACAGCGTGAGCGCGCGCCGTGAGCTTTCCGCCGCGAACGCCCTGAGCGATTACCCCTCGGAGGAGCTGCTGCGCCGCGCCGAGTTCAACCCTCACACCAAGGACCGCTACGTCGAATCCTCCGGCACGGAGGTCGTCATCGAGGGCCAGCGCAAGCTCTACCTTCATCCGGACGGTATGCTCTCCTACAGCGGCGGAGCGGCAGCGGACGGCTCCCTCTTTGCCGTCGCCGCGGCGGACGCCGCGCACATCTCCCGCGCCGAGCTCTGCGCCGCCGCGCGCGGTCTGATCGGCGCGCTCACACAGGGCCGCATCGGCGATGCCGCGCTTTTCCTCAGCGGCATCGAGTCCGACGACGACGGCGCAACTGTTTTCTTCGACTATATGGCCGGCGGCACGCCCATCCGCTTTTCCGACGGCTCCCACGCTGCCGAGGTCCGCATCGAGGGGCAGAGCATCACCGCCTTCTCCCTGCGCCTGCGGCGCTACACGCTCACCGAGCGCGATTCCCTGCTGCTGCCGCTCGCGCTCTCGCGCGCCATCGCGCAGCGCTACCCCGGCTGCGAGCTGACCGTCGCCTACATCGATTCCTACGGCGAAAGCGTCGGCGCGAGCTGGATCGCCGACTGATCTCTTTCGGAAAGGAGGACGCCATGAATACCGCACGGCTCAAGAACATCGTCATTCTCATTCTGCTGCTCGCCAACGCCTTCCTGCTCGTTCTCCTGTTCTCCCGCCGCGCGGAGGAAAACGCCGCGCACGAGCGCTCCGTCACGCAGCTCACCGCGCTCTTTAACGCCGACAGCATCGCCTTCGACAGCGCGCTGCTCGACGGTCTGCCCGACACGGTGCTGAGCGTTCAGCCCGCGCGCGACCTCGCTGCCGAACAGGCGCTTGCCGAGGGCATCATCGGCTCCGTCACCTCCATCGACTCCGGCGGCGGCATCTACCGCTACTACAGCTCCGACGGACTCAACAGCGGCTCCTGCCTCATCCGCTCCGGCGGCGCGCTGGAGGCCGCCGTCAGCCGCGCGGTAGACGATCCCGCGGAATTCTGCGCCGACCTCTGCGTCCCCCTCGGCTACCGCACCTTTGATCTCCTCAGCGACGGCGCGCGCACGGTCGTCACCGCCTCGCGCTTCGTCGGCGAGCTGGAGGTCTGCAACGCCTCGCTCATCTTCACCTTCTCCGGCAGCACCCTCACCACGGTCACCGGCACCTTTCTCCCGCCCATCGACACGAGCGAGAGCGGCGAAACGGCGCTCGACGCCGTGACCGCCCTAGTGCGCTTTCTCGACTACCGCAACGCCTCCGGCGCGGTGTGCACCGGGATCACCTGGCTCTCCGCAGGCTACTTGGTGCAGAGCACGACCTCCACGCCTCTCCAGCTCGTGCCCGTGCTGCGCGTGGACACCGACGTTTACAGTTATTATGTCAACGTCATTTCCGGCGAGGTCTCCCGCGTTTCGGCATAAAAATGCGTTTGTTCTGCAAGATAAATCAAAAAGAAAAGGGATTGCTTTTTCCGGATTTTCTGGTATACTGTAGCTGTATTATGTGAATACTATCGGCGTATGGCATCTGGAGCGCATCGCGCCCGCGCCGCACGGCCGCTTTTCTTCCTGTGAAATATTGAAACAATGAGGTGTCCTCATGACCAAGTATATCGTTCAGGGCGGCTCCCCGCTCTTCGGCGAAGTCCATATCAGCGGCGCGAAAAACGCCGCTGTTGCTATCCTGCCCGCCGCCCTTCTGGTGGACGGCGTGTGCCGCATCGAGAATATCCCCCAGATCAGCGACGTGACCGTGCTGCTGAAGATCTTGGAGCAGCTCGGTGCGAAGGTCCGCGTGCTCAACCGCAGCGACGTGGAGCTTGACTGCCGCCACATCGTCACTACCCGCGCCCCGCAGGAGCTGGCGCACAAGCTGCGCGCGAGCTACTATCTCATCGGCGCACTGCTCGGCCGCTTCGGCGAGGCCGAGGTCTCCATGCCCGGCGGCTGCAACTTCGGCGGCACCCGCCCCATCGACCAGCACGTCAAGGGCTTTGCCGCCATGGGCGCGACCGTGCGCGAGGGCGACTATATCTGCGCCGCCGCCGAGGGCGGGCGCATGAGGGGCGCGAACATCTATCTCGACGTGGTCTCCGTCGGCGCGACCATGAACATCATGATGGCCGCGGCTCTGGCAGACGGTACGACCGTCATCGAAAATGCGGCGAAGGAGCCGCACATCGTCGATCTCGCCAACTTCCTCAACTCCATGGGTGCGGACGTCAAGGGCGCCGGCACCGACACCATCCGCGTCGCGGGCGTGGAGCGGCTGCACGGCGGTGCCTACGCCATCATCCCCGACCAGATCGAGGCGGGCACCTACATGGCGGCTGTCGCCGCCTGCGGCGGACAAGTCCTCGTGCGCGGCATCATCCCCAAGCACATGGACTGCATCACCGCAAAGCTGCAGGAGATGGGCGTGGAGGTCGAAGAGCAGGACGACGATCTGATCGTCCGCCGCAGCGGCGAGCTGCGCCACGCCAATGTCAAAACGCTGCCCTACCCCGGCTTCCCGACGGATATGCAGCCGCAGATCACCACCGTGCTCGCGCTGGCGAGCGGCACCAGCACCGTCACCGAGGGCGTGTGGGACAGCCGCTACCGCTACGTCGGCGAGCTCACGCGTATGGGCGCGCAGATCCGCGTCGAGGGCCGCACCGCCATCGTCGAGGGCGTGGAAAGGCTCACCCCCGCCAACATTCAGGCCTACGACCTGCGCGCGGGAGCCGCTATGCTCATCGCCGCGCTTGCCGCGGACGGCGTGAGCGAGATCACGAACGTGCAGTATATCGAGCGCGGGTATGAGGACATCATCGGCAAGCTCCGCGCCCTCGGCGCGAAGATCGACTGTGTGGAGGAGAACGACGAGCCGCCCATCCGCCAAATCGGCTGAACTATAAAAGGAAAAGCACCGACCGTTGTCGGTGCTTTTTTGTTGATCGATCGTCTCAGCCCACCAGATAGCCCACGCCCATAATGAGGTAGAGCGGGCCGAAGCAATAGGGCATGAACAGCTCGTTGTGCGGGATCTTGACCTTGAAGCAGTCCGTCAACACCATGATCTCGCAAATGTAGGCGATGGCGCCGAAGAGATAGCCCACCGCGCGGAGGATCGGGTAGCGGTTGGAGGCAAAGGACAGCAGGAACAATATCGCCGCCAGCAGGACCATCGCATTGCGGAAACGCAGCGCGATCTGCGCAGGAGTACTCTTTCCTTTGCCGACCAGCAGATCCTCTTCGCCCCAGAATTTCTCCAGCGCGGATTCGACTTCCCGGTACTTATCCTGTGGTTCCATCATAATGGCCCCGCCCCCTTTCCAAAATTTAGTCAACAACTCATTCCGTTTTGTTATTTTTAGTATACCGAAAATCCATGTTGTTGTAAAGAAGTTGTTAAGAATTAATATGTAAAAATTTTATGGCATTTTTACACAGGATATGTGCAAGTTGCACGATTTTTTCTTTTGACTATTCCCCTGCGCTGTGGTATTCTTGGGAGTAGATCAGATAAAGGACCGTTTCCCATGGAATTTTACACGCTTGCCAGCGGCTCGAGCGGCAACTGCTCGCTCGTGTGCGCGGGCGACACGCTGCTGCTCATCGACGCGGGCATCTCCTGCCGCCGCATCGAGCAGTCCCTCCGCGCGCTGGGGCGGACGCTCGGCGACCTGACCGCCGTATTCATCACGCACGAGCACGCCGACCACGTCGGCGGCCTCGCCACACTCAGCAAAAAAAGCGCCGCCCCGGTCTACGTCACGCGCGGCGTATCCCATATCCTCACCTGTCCCGTCGTCGCCTTCACCGCGGGCGACACGCTTGAATTCGCGGGCTGCACCGTGCGCTCGTTCTCCACCTCGCACGACGCCGTGGATCCCGTCGGCTACCGCGTCGACGCCGCCGACGGCTCGCTCGGCATCCTGACCGACACCGGCTTCGTCACCGACGCGGCGTGTGAAGCGCTCGCGGGCGTGGATATGCTCCTGCTCGAAGCCAATCACGACGTGGAAACGCTGCAATACGGCCCCTACCCCTATTTCCTCAAGCGCCGCATCCTCGGCGACGAGGGGCACCTGTCCAACGACGCGGCGGCGGAATTTGCGCGGCTTGCCGTGCAAAGCGGCACGCGCGACATCCTGCTCGCGCACCTTTCCAAGGAGAACAACACGCCCGAGCTGGCAGAGTACGCCGTCGCCCGCGCGCTGCAGTCCGCGGGACTTTCCGTGCGGCTCGGCGTCGCGCCGCGCAACACCATAAGCGAGGTACATCTATGCAGAAGGTCACCGTCCTTTGCGTCGGCAAACTGAAGGAAGCATTCTACGCGGCAGCCGTCGCGGAGTATCAAAAACGTCTCCAACGCCACTGCAAGCTGGAGATCGTGGAGCTGCCGGAGCAGAAGCTCCCCGAGTCGCCCGCCCCCGCCGAGATCGAGCAGGCGCTCGCCAGGGAGGCCGCGCTCATCGAGGAAAAGCTCCCCAAGGGCGGCGCGGTCATCGCCCTGTGCATTGAGGGCACGGAGCTGAGCAGCGAAGCCCTCTCGAAAAAGCTGGCGCAGCTCGCCTCCGCGGGCGCTTCGCAGCTGACGTTTCTCATCGGCGGCAGCTTCGGCCTGCACCCGCGCGTGAAGCAGCGCGCCGACCTGCGCCTTTCCATGTCGCCCATGACCTTCCCGCACCATCTGGCGCGGGTGATGCTGCTCGAGCAGCTCTACCGCGCGTACCAGATCGACGCCGGCACGCGCTATCATAAGTAAGGAGGAAGCACCATGTCCTTTCCCAAGCTGAGCTGGGGCCGTGAAAAGCACGACCTCGTCGACCGCTGGCCCAAGGGGCCGGACGGCACGCCCGAAAAACCCGCCTTCCTTGCCGACTCGACCGAGGAGGACAACGCCGCGGGCATGACCGTTGAAATGCTGCGCGCCGACGGCACCCCCGCCGTGTGCGCGCTCCATGCGGGATGGCGCGGAAGCTGCGCCGCGATCGCGTGGTACGGCTGTGCCGCGCTCAGATGCCTCGGCGTGGAGGCGGCAGACATCTTCGCCGCGGTCGGACCGTGCGCCCACGCCGAACGGTTTGAGGTCGGCGAGGACATGCGCGACACCGCAGCGTCCTCTATGGGCGCGGATTTCGCCGCAAGGCACATCGTGACGCGCGGCGGTAGGCTTTTCGCCGATGTTCCGGGAATGAACCGAGAGGTGCTTCTCATGTCGGGAGTCCCCGAGAATCACATAGACATCTCCGACCGCTGTACGATATCGGAGCCGGAGCTGTTCCATTCCCACCGCGCGACCGGAGGACGGCGCGGCGCGATGGGCAACATTATCGTAATATCGCCGACGGGCGAAAAATAAAATCTTATCGAAAAGAGGGATAAACATGAACTGTCCGAATTGCGGCTCGCAGAACAGCAACAGCTCGAAATTCTGCATTCATTGCGGGCACGCTCTGCCCGTTCGCACCGATGCGGAGCAAAGTGCACCGGAGAGAGAAACGATATCGGCGGCGGAGCGCGTCAGCGCACCGTCCGAGGTTGTCGCGGATCGCGCCGATCAGGCGGCGGA
>ERZ825670.3960-NODE-3960-length-11922-cov-2.478554_pt1 | contig 11922 bp, 5 predicted proteins | sample MGYA00519929_ERZ825670 | MGnify/ENA primary metagenome ERZ825670 (study PRJEB31778, sample SAMEA3449207) | human gut metagenome | biome: human gut; feature: human-associated habitat; material: faeces | place: United Kingdom | collected 2010/2012 ...
ATGGCGTGGTTGACATAAACCCGATAATGCTGTTATAATTTATGGCAGCAATAGCACCACTTTGGATTTTATAGAGTATAGACAAAAAACGGTAATTCAAATCATTTAAGAAAATAAAAGGACGGAGCAGCTTTATGAATATCAAAAATGAATTAGAAGCAATGAATGAAAGGATGTTTACCGATGAACTGCTGGACAAAATCCTTGCGGCGCACAGAAACGAGCTGGTGAATACTGGCTTTGAAACGGGCGAACAGAGCTGCGCGGAAACCGAACAGGCGCTTGCCGCAATGCTGACCGAGGGGCAAAGAAAAAGACTGGCGGAAGTGGAGGCGGCCCATTTGGACAGCCTGAAGTATGCTCTGAAATTCAGTTTTACGCGCGGCGTTTATGTTGGTTTTAATCAATACTTTGCGGATGATGAGGATGCGGATAAACGGCCGTTTGAACAATTCGTTGGAGAAGCGATTCTCCGTGATCCTGAAACGCAGCGGTATTCCGTTTACTATGAAAAGCGGAAGCACGTGAATGAACTGCTTGCGGATTTGCATGGGCAACTCGGTGAAACCGCTGACGAGCAATTGACATCCGCCGAAATAGCATGGGACGATGGGGCTTGCGGAACGCTGCGCTATGCGTTTTACATGGGCTACCGTTATGCCCTTTCTATCATTGAGGAAGTTGCACCCCTTGGCGGCACGCTGGACCTCATCGGCAAAACGCTTATGACGGAGCATGAGCTTGGTTTTACGCAGACCCGACTGGAACAGGAGCAGCGGGAGCAAAATGAAATGGTCCGGCGCAGGCATGTGGGAGCATTCCTGCTTTCTTTGTAAAGTTTCGCCTCATGTGCGCAGCGCGGAGCAATACGAAACGGCATCCCGCGAACGGGTTTGGTCAGGGAAGCGAATATAGCCCTTTCCCGCGCGTATGGAGCGCCGCAGCGTTCACAATGCGGTAGCGCCCGCGCCCGGCATGCTCGATGAACCCTTCCGCAGCGAGCTGCTCAAGCGAGCGCAGCAGGTGGCGGTAGCTCGTGCCGATCAAACCGGCCGTTTCCGTGAGCGGTTCCGCAAACAGGCCGCCGTGCGCCGTGGCAGCGATGTAGGCGCAAAGGCGCGTTTCCAGCGGATAAAGGATAATATGGGAGCAGTTTTCCGTGCTGCGCTTGAGCTTGCCGGCAAGGGCGGCTCCGACCCGGTTCAGGAAGGTCGTATTCGTGCAGAGCGCGTCGCGGTTGCGCGCAAGCGGCACGCCTGCGCACACCACGTCCGTCAGGGCGCGGATGCTCGTTTCGGCTGTAAATGTGCCGAGCATCAGCTCAAGATCACCGATGATGTCGCCCGCCTGAGAAAAGCACAGCAGAAGCTCGCGCCCGTTTTCCGCAAGGACGCTTGCTTTCGCACGCCCGGTGAGGACAAGCATGAAATAGGCAAGCGGATGCCCTGCCGTGCAAATGGACTCGCCCGGCGCGAAGCGGAGCGCAACTGCGCCGCAAAGCGTGTCTGCCGGGAGGCCTGCCGCAGCCATTGCATGGCGCTGCGGCCCGGAAAGCGGAAGCTGTTGCATCGATTTCATCCCCTTTTGAAACAATATGACATATGTCCTATTGTTTGTCAAGCCACCGCCGTATGCTAGTGGGCGTAAAAGGAGCGAAGCGATGTATTATTTGATTTCATTTGCCACTGCCATGCTGGTTTCGGCGATGGTTACGGTCAACGGAACGCTTTCAAATGCATATGGGACGTATCTTTCCACAGTCATGATCCATGCGGTGGGGATTGTGCCCGCCTCGCTGATTGCGCTCGTGCGCCGGGAACGCGTGTTCGCGGTGCGCGGCCTTAAGCCGGGCGTGTTCCTCGGCGGTGCGATCGGCGTGATCACGGTCGTCTGCAACAACGCGGCCTACACCGGCGGCATAGGCGTTTCGGCAATGGTTGCTCTGAGCCTGTTGGGGCAGACGGTGGCCTCCCTCCTGGTGGATCAGTTCGGCTTGTTCCACATGCCCGTAAAGCGCTTCAACGGAGCAAAGCTCATCGGCCTTCTCTTTACGGCGGCGGGTATCGGATGCATGCTTTACGGCGCAAAAACCGCCATACTTCCCGTGCTGCTTTCCTTATGGGCGTCACGATCGTGCTTTCGCGCAGCGTAAACGCGCTGCTTGCGGAAAAAACAAGCCTTTTTGTGAGCACGTGGTACAATTATTCCGTGGGGCTTTCCGTGTCCCTTTGCGTTTGGCTTTTAACGCGTCTGATGCAGGGGGCGCCGTCTTTGCCTGAAGCTGTGGCCGCCGTGCCGCTTTGGGCCTATCTCGGCGGGCTGATGGGCGTGGTCACGGTGTCCGTGCAAAGCTTCGTAACGCCGCGCATGCCTGCGTTTCAGCTCACGCTGATCCTGTTCGTGGGGCAGGTGTTTATGGGGCTTGTGCTGGATGCGCTTTCCGGTGCGGGCGGCTCTGCGCAGGAATGGCTCGGCGGCGTGTTCGCCGTGGCGGGGCTTTCCCTCAATGCGCTGCTTGACAGGCGTGCGGAACGGGGGAAGCCTGCTGAGGGAAAGCCTCATGCTTCAGAAGGGCGGAAGTAAGAACAGGGCGCCGTTTTTTGAACATGAGCCGGCCATGCGAAACCGGTTTCGAACATAAATAAAATGAATCTTCCTGAAACGCGCGCGGGCAAAAAGCCTGCCGCGTGTTTTTTTTGGACCGCCCGGAAAGAATAGGGGATACCAGTTTTCAGGAGGATTTGTGCATATGGCGGTCAACAGGGCGTTTTTTGGCCTCGTGGGCATAACGCTGGAAGGAGAGCGGCTGGAAGAACGCGCAAGGGAATTGGCTGCGCGCGCAGCGGGCCGCGCCCGGCGCACCCGTTTTGCGGAAACGCTGCATCCGGGTGGCGACCGGCGGGCCATCCTTAACGATTATAAGCGCCTGTGCGCTTCGGCGCGGGAAGGCGTGGAGCTTTCCCCCGCAGCCGAAACGCTGCTGGATTCGTTTTATGTTGTGGAAAAAAGCCTCGTGGCGCTTACGAACATGAGCGAACAGCTGCGGGATAAAACGCTGCCCGTAAACCGCGAGGGGGAACATGTCGGCTTTGCACGGGCCTACTCCGTTGCGGCGGGGCTTGTCGGACATCACAGCGCGCGCATTGACGATGCGGCGCTCACGCGCTACTTAACCGCATTTCAGCAGGTCAGCCCGCTTTCCATGCGTGAGGTTTGCGCCCTGCCCGCCATGCTCCGCCTCTGCACGGTGCGCGTGGTGCGCCTGATGAGCGAGGCGGCCGCGCGCCGTGCGGAGGAGCATAGGCGCGCAAGGGAGCTTGCGGACACGCTTTGCCGCATTTCATGGGATGACAAACGCACAGGTATGATTCTGGAGCGTACCGGTTTGCAGGCGCGGCCGGCATGCGTGGAGCGCCTTATGGCGCTGTTGCAGGAAAGGGACGAATATCGCCTGATTGAACGGGTGAATGCGGCGCTGCGCATGGCAGATGCCGATGCGGATGCGCTCACCGGGAAGGATCGCCGCATTCAGGCTCAGAACGCCGCGCGCATGCAGAGCGCGATTGCAAGCCTCAGATTCCTTGATTCGCTTGATTTCCGGGATTTTTTTGAGCGGTTCAGCGGTGTGGAGGCTGCACTCCGGGGCGACCCTGTTTATTCGCAAATGGATGCGGCAACGCGTGCCTATTACCGCACATGTGTGGAACGCCTTGCGCGGCGGCTTTCCGTAGCCGAGACGGTGGTCGCAAAAACGGCGGTACGGTTGGCGCAGGAAGGGGAAGGCAGGCTTGCACATGTGGGCGCATATCTCTTTGAAGAAGGAGAACCCATGCTCAGCAATGCGCTCCGGCCGGACAAGCGCCGCATTCGTCTTGCGGAAAACCAGAAGCTTGCGCTGTTTGCCGCAGGGGAGCTTGCCCTTACGGCAGCGCTCATCGCGCTTGCCGCGACGGGCGGCTTTGTGCCATGCATGCTTTCGCTGCTGCCTGCGTGGAGCCTTGGCCGCTTTCTCGCCGTGCGCATCGCCATGTGGGGGCGGGAGAGCGTGCGCATCCCGCGCATGGAATTGTCCTCCGGCGTACCTGCGCATGCGCGCACGCTCGTTGTAGTGCCAACGCTCGTCCTGTCGGAAGATGCGGTTGTCGCATCGCTTGCGCAGCTGGAAACACACTATCTTGCAAATCCGCTCTCAAACTGCAGCTTTGCCGTTCTGGGGGATTTTAAGGATGGGCCTGAGGAATGGCGCGCCGGGGAACGGGAGTTGCTTGCGGAGGCAAAGCGGCAAACGGACGCTTTAAACGACCGCTATGCCAAGGACGGCGCTCCCATCTTTTTTTTCCTGCACCGCAAGCGGGAACTTTCCCGTTTTGACGGGGTATATATGGGGCGTGAACGCAAACGCGGCGCGCTCTCCGACCTGGTGGAGCTGCTTGCTGTGGGGGAGGACGGGCCGTTTGTGCTCATCAGCGCGCCGCTCCCCAAAGAGGTGCGCTACTGCCTCACGCTTGACGCGGACACCGTCCTGCCGCCGGGCGCGCTCGCAAAGTGCATCGGTGCGATGGAGCATCCGCTTAACCGCGCGCTGGCCGATCGGAACGGCGTAGTGCGTCAGGGCCATGGCGTGATTGCCCCGCGCATGCGGCAGACGCTTTCCTCCGCTGTAAAAACGCCGTTTGCGCGCCTGGTGAGCGGGGAAAGCGGCGTGGATCTTTACGCGTCCGCCGCAAGCGAGTTTTATCAGGATGTTTTCGGCACGGGAATCTTCGGCGGCAAGGGAATTTTTGATGTAACTGTTTTTCGTGCCGCACTGCGAAATTGGATCCCGGAGAACACCGTGCTCAGCCACGACCTTCTGGAAGGCTGCTTCCTGCGCGCGGGTTTTATGGGGGACGTTGCGTTCTATGATGGAGAGCCTTCCACGTTTTCCGCCTGGTGGAAGCGGCAGCACCGCTGGATGCGTGGGGATTGGCAGCTTCTGCCGTTCCTGCTGCCGCATCTGCAGGATGCGGCGGACAGCCCTCACAAGACGCCGCTTTCTTTGCTTTCGCGTGCAAAGATGCTGGATAACCTGCGCCGCACGCTCCTGGCCCCCGCGGTGTTCAACCTGCTTTTGCTCATGCCCTATTTCGGCGGCGGCGCATACGTGTGGATCGGGCTTGTTGCTCTTTGGGATGGTTTCCTTTGGGACGCGGGCAGCCTGCTTTGTTCGTTCTTTACACAGGGCTTCCGGGGGCGGGATGCATGGGGCGCTTTGCGCGAGCGCGCAACGGCGGCGCAGAGAGCGCTGCTCGAATTTGTAACGCTGCCGTTTGCTGCGGTGAAAAACGGGGATGCAATGGGGCGTTCTCTCTGGCGCGTGCTCGTTTCCCACCGCAACATGCTTGAGTGGCAGACGGCGGCGGAAACCTCCAAAAAAGCGCAGCAGCAAGGGATTGTAGGAACGTGCAAGCTGCTTTGGCCATGCCTGCTTGCGGGTGCTTTGATGGCCGCGAGCGCATTTCTGGGGCACATGCCCATTGCAAGCCTTCTGCTTGCGGCGTTGTTTTTTTCAGCGCCCGCGCTTGTGCTCCGGTTGGACCGGCCGCGTGCCGGGGAGCCGCTCTCTCCCGGCGCGCGTGAAGCCGTGCTCGGCTGGGCCAAACGGACATGGCAATACTTTGAGACCTTCTGCACGGAGGAAAACGGGTTTTTGCCGCCGGATAATTTTCAGGAGGCGCCGCTTGGCGCTGCGGTTAAAAACACATCTCCCACAAACATTGGCATGGCGATGCTTTCCGCTGTGGCCGCGCATGCGCTTGGACTGATCGAATCCTCGGTTCTCCTCCTGCGCCTCAGCTCCATGGCGGAGCGCATGGAGCGTGCGGAAAAGTGGAACGGGCATCTTTATAACTGGTACTCCCTTTCTCCCCTTACCCCGCTTGCGCCGCGCTATGTTTCCACGGTGGACAGCGGAAATCTCGCGTGCTGCCTTCTCACGGCGGAAAGCGCGCTTGCCGCACTCAAAACGCCTGAGGCAGCGGCGCTCGGGAAGCGCCTGCGCGCGCTTGCGGAAGGCATGGACTTCCGCAAGCTTTACGACGAAAAGAAAAAACTGTTTCATATTGGGTTCGACTGTGTTTCCGGAACCCTTACAAAATCCTGGTATGACCTTATGGCATCCGAATCGCGGCTTACCAGCTTCATCGCCATCGCATTGCACCAGGTGGATCCGGAGCACTGGCAAAACCTGTCCCGCCTGCTTGTGGATGCGGGCGGCGGGCGAACACTCATCTCCTGGAGTGGCACCATGTTTGAATACCTGATGCCCGTTCTGTTTACGGGAATGACAGAGGGAAGCCTGCTGTTTGAAAGCTGCATGGCGGCGGTACGCGCACAGCGCACCGCCGTGCCGGCCGGCACCCCCTGGGGGATTTCGGAATCGGGATACTATGCATTCGACCGGGCGATGTATTACCAATACCGCGCCTTTGGCGTGCATGCGCTGGCGCTTTCCCCCGCGCGGGAGCGGGAATGCGTGATCTCGCCGTATTCTTCCATGCTTGCACTTATGGCGGAGCCGCGTGCGGCCGTTGAAAACCTTGTGCGTCTGGAGACGCTTGGCGCGCTTGGACAGTACGGCTTTTACGAGGCGCTTGACTTCACCCCGCAACGCCTGCGCGAGGGCGTGCCGTTTGAACCGGTTAAAAGCTACATGGCGCACCATCAGGGCATGAGCCTTTGCGCAGCTGCAAACGCGCTTACGGGCAACGCGCTTGCTGCGCATTTTCTGTGCGTGCCGGAGGTGCGCGCGGCGCGCTTGCTGCTCGCGGAAAAACGGCCCTCGCTTGCGCTTGCCATCCGTGCATTCCGCAGCGGCGGAGCGCCGAAGGAGGAGCCGCTGCCACGCAGGGAGAGCAGGCCGCGCGTGGTAACGCGGCTGGGCGCGCTTCCCGAAACGCAGCTGCTGACAAATGGGCGCTATACCGCATTTTTAACGGATGGGGGCATTTCTTACAGCCGGTGCGGGGACGTGATGCTTACGCGCTTCCGGCCGGATGCGCTGCGCACCGATTCCGGCATCCACTTTCTCGTGCGGGATGGAACGCGCGTCTGGTCGCTCGGCGCCGCGCCTGCCAACGCTGCGGCCGATGCATACCGTGTGACGTTTGAAGCGCATAAAGTGGCTTATGAACGCAGGGACGGCAGCATAACGTCCCGGCTTCTCGTATGCGTCTCCCCACGCCACGACGGGGAAGTGCGGCATCTGCTGCTGAAAAACGATGGGGATATGCCGCGGGAACTGGAGCTCGGTGTGTTCGCGGAGATCGCCCTTGCAACACAGGCGGAGGACCTTGCGCACCCGGCATTTGTGAAGCTTACGGTAGATGCGAAGCTCGTAAATGGGACGCTGCTGTTTGAACGCAGGGGGCGGGCCGCCTGCTGGGCGTATGCGCGCCTTACGGGGCCTGCCAGGGTGCGCTATGCGGCGGACCGGCTTTCTTATCTCGGGCGGAACAAAACATATGCCGACGCGATGAAAACGCCTGCGGCTGTACCCGAGACCGTGTCTGCACCCATTGAGCCCGGGCTTTGCGCGCGCGCAAACCTGACGCTCCGGCCAGGGGAAAGCGCGGAGTTTACGCTGGTGTTCGGCATGGCGGAAAGCGAACGGGCTGCGCTTGCGGAGGCGGAAGCCATGTGCGCGGAAGCGGCGGAGGCATTTGATCTCGCCTGGGCGCATGCAGAGAGCGCGCTGCGCTTTCAGGGGGTGGAGCGGGGCCGGGCAACGCTGTACGAGCGTATCGCAGCGCGGCTGATCCTCGGCATCCCGACGGGACGTTCGGTGCCTGAGGGCAAATGCGCGGGCGTTCAGGGGCTTTGGAAACTCGCGATCTCGGGGGATCTGCCCCTTGTAACGCTCCGTGTGGACCGGCACGCTTCCGTGCGCATGGCAAAAACGCTGCTTGAGCTGCATGCATATCTTTCTGCACGCGGCGTGCGGTTTGACCTTGCGTTTCTCGGCGTTTACCCAAACGAATATGCAGGCGAGCTGCGCCTCAGACTGCAGGATATGATCGAGGCCTGTGCAGGCGGGGATGAAACCGTGCATCTGCTGCACGATTATGCGCTTTCTGAGGAAGACCGCGCTGTGCTTGCGGCACTTACGCTCGTCTCTGTCGATCCGAAAAAGAGCCTTAGCCGCCAGTTCGCAACACCGGCTGCACGGGAGATTCCGGTTGCGGCGTTCACGCCGCGTCGGGAAGCGCGCGGCGCATTTGCGCCGAAGGAAGAACCGCTGCTGTTCACAAACGGCTGCGGCGGCTTCAACGATGCGGGGGATGAATACGTCATCCGCCTTTCCCCCGGAGAAAGTACGCCGCTTCCCTGGGCAAATGTGATTGCAAACGAGCGCTTCGGTACGCTTGTAACAGAAACCGGCGGCGGCTATACATGGTGCGGCAACAGCCGGGAGCACAAGCTCACGCCTTGGGCAAACGACCCGGTGCGCGACCCGAAGGGGGAAATCCTTCTGCTTTATGATGCGGAGGACATGACGGTGTGGACGCTCACGCAGGGGCCGCTTTCGCGCGGCGCGCGCACCGAAACGCGCCACGGTTTTGGCTATACGCGCTATTCCTCCGAAGCGGAGGAGTTTTCTGCGGAGCTTACGGTATTTGTGGATGCGGCGCTGCCGGTGAAGTATTCCATCCTTACCCTGCGCAACCCCATGCTGCGGGAACGACGCATAGGCATTGTGTACGCGGCGGAATGGGTGCTTGCAGATCAGGCGCGCCCGGCAAGCATCTTCACCCGGTTTGAAGGCCGCGCATGCTATGCGGAGAATTTGCGTGAACCTGGGGAAACCGCAGCATATATCGCTATGGCGGGCGGCGCGGCTTCGGTGGAATGCTCAATGGACCGTGAAGACGTGCTTTCCGGCGGCTGGGCGCGGGAAACCTGGGATGCCGCAGGCACGGCCTACGGCACGGGCTTTTCCGCGCTGCGCACCCAGCTTGTGCTGGCGCCGGGCGAAACGCGCACGCTTGTACTTTTGTTGGGAGAAGACCGGCCGGAGGCGGTTGAACCGCTGCTTTCCACGGATGCGCAGGCTGCACAGGGGCGCCTTGGCGCTGTGCGCGCGCTGTGGCGCGAACGGCTCGGGGCGGTGCAGGTAAAAACGCCGGACCGGGCGATGGATGTGCTCGTGAACGGGTGGCTGCCGTATCAGACATGGAGCGCCCGTGTGCTCGGGCGCACGGGCTATTATCAGTGCGGCGGCGCAATCGGCTTCCGGGATCAGCTTCAGGATATGCTTTCGCTTCTTTATTCCGATGCGCAGCGTGTGCGCGCACATATCCTGCTGTGCGCCGCGCGGCAGTTTGAAGCAGGCGATGTGCTGCATTGGTGGCACCCGCCTGCGAACGGTGTGCGCACACGCATCACGGATGACAGGCTCTTCCTTCCATATGCAGCGCTTGCGTATGCAGAGGCAACGGGCGACGCTTCCATCTGGAACGAGCATGCGCCGTATCTTGCGGATGCGTCCATCCCGGAGGGAAAGCGCGACCTGTATTGCGTGATGCGCGAGGGAGAGAAGAAGGAGCCGCTGTATCTGCACTGCGCGCGCGCCATTGACCTTACGCTGGAAAAGGGAGCGCATGGCCTGCCGCTGATGGGCGGAGGGGATTGGAACGATGGCATGGACCGCGTGGGGGACGGCGGCGGAGAGAGCGTGTGGCTCGGCATGCTGCTGCTTGATGTGCTCTCCCGCTTTGCGCCTGTTGCGGCACAGGCAGGGGACGCGGAACGCGCCGCGCGGTATGAAACGGAGGCCAATGCGCTTCGCGGCGCGTTGGAGGAGGCTGGATGGGACGGAGCATGGTATCGCCGGGCATACTTTGGCGACGGGCGGAGCCTGGGTTCGCGCGGCGGGGAGGCGTGTGCGATTGATCTCATTGCGCAGGCATGGGCGGCAATGTGTGGCCTTTCACATGCGGAAGAAGCGTTTGAATCTGCGATGGCCCTGCTTGTTGACCGTGAAAACGGCGTGGTGCGCCTGCTTGCTCCGCCATTTGTGCAGCCGGATGCAGAGGTGGGGTACATCAGCAACTATCTGCCGGGCGTACGGGAAAACGGAGGTCAGTATACCCATGCTGCGGCATGGCTTCTGCGCGCAGCATGCCTGCTGAACAAGCCGGATCAGGCGATGGAACTCTTCTCCGTGCTCAATCCGATTGCGCATGGGACGGGCCCGCTCGCCATGCACCGCTATAAGGCGGAACCGTATGTGCTTGCCGGCGATGTTTATGCGGTTGGGCGCAATGCCGGCCGCGGCGGATGGACATGGTACACGGGCGCGGCCGGTTGGCTGTATACGACACTGCTTTCGGATATGTTGGGCATCGTGCGGCGCGGAGACAGGCTGTTCATTTCCCCCTGCACGGGGTTTGAAGAATATACGGTGCGTTACCGCTTCGGCGGGGCGATGTATGAAATCACAGTGCGCGGCGGTGCCCACGGCCCTGAAGAAGGCGTTGCGCTTGTGGACGATGGGCTCCATCACAGGATTGAGGTGTAGGCGCATTCTCCCTTGAAAAGAAGGAGGGTTTGCGGTAAAGTAAGGGCATGGCAAAGCAAGCAAAAACCAGAGACACTTCCCTCTTTCTGCCCACTACGGCTGCGGAACTTTCCGCGCGCGGGATTGAGCAGCTTGATTTTGTATATATCATCGGCGATGCATATGTGGACCATCCGAGCTTCGGCCCGGCGATTATCAGCCGTGTGCTCGAAAGCCACGGCTATACGGTCGGCATTCTCTCCCAGCCGGACTGGCACAGCGCGGACGCCTTCCGCGCGATGGGCCGCCCGCGCTACGGCGTGATGATCGGCGGCGGCAACATTGACTCGATGGTCGCGCACTACACGGCGGCAAAAAAGCGCCGCACGCAGGACCTTTACTCCCCCGGCAGCCGCATGGGCCTGCGGCCCGACCGCCCGACCATCGTGTACGCCAACCGCTGCCGCGAGGCCTTCGGCGACGTCCCCATCGTCGTCGGCGGACTGGAGGCGAGCCTGCGCCGCTTTGCGCACTACGACTACTGGGACGATAAGGTCCGCCGCGCGCTCATTTTCGACGCACAGGCCGACCTGCTCGTTTACGGCATGGGCGAATACGCCACGCGCGAGATTGCGCGCCGGCTCTCCAAGGGCGAAAAGGCGGATACCTTGACAGATATTCGCGGCACGGCGTTTGTGACGCGCACGCCCGAAGTCTGCGCCTTCGACCATGTCGAGTGCCCGTCATATGAAGAGGTGTGCGGGGACAAGCACGCCTACGCGCTCGCGACAAAGCTCGAATACGAGGAGCACGACCCCATTCGCGGCAAAGCGCTCTGGCAGGCGCACGGGCGTGACACGCTCGTCGTCAATCCGCCCGCGATGCCGCTTTCGCGTGAGGAGCTCGACGAGGTCGCCGAGCTCCCCTACATGCGCGAGGTACACCCGATGTACGACGCTCTCGGCGGCGTCGCCGCCATCGAGGAGGTGCGCTTTTCCGTCGCGCACAACCGCGGGTGCTTCGGCGGATGCAACTTCTGCTCGCTGGCGTTCCATCAGGGGCGCATGATCACCTCGCGCTCGATTGAATCCTGCGTGCGCGAGGTCGAGGGCTTCATCCACGACCCGAAGTTCAAGGGCTACGTCCACGACGTCGGCGGTCCGAGCGCCAACTTCCGCCATCCGTCGTGCAAGGATCAGTTGAAGCGCGGCATGTGCCGCAATAAAAACTGCCTCGCTCCCTACCCCTGCAAAAATCTCGATCCCGACCACTCGGAATATGTCGAGCTGCTGCGTCGTCTTCGCGCGATCCCCGGCGTGAAGAAGGTCTTCGTCCGCTCGGGCATCCGGTATGACTATCTGCTCGAGGACAAGGGAAGTCCCTTT
>ERZ825670.3966-NODE-3966-length-11897-cov-2.695575_pt1 | contig 11897 bp, 15 predicted proteins | sample MGYA00519929_ERZ825670 | MGnify/ENA primary metagenome ERZ825670 (study PRJEB31778, sample SAMEA3449207) | human gut metagenome | biome: human gut; feature: human-associated habitat; material: faeces | place: United Kingdom | collected 2010/2012 ...
CCAGAGTGGGGTCTGCCGGCAAGGCGGTATTTGGAGATGAAATTCGCATATCGAATCCGAACGAACGCGGAGAGGGCGAAGTTTTGATCAAGGGCCAAACCGTAATGCTGGGATATTATGAAGACCCGGAAACGACTGCGGAAGTTATGAAGGACGGCTGGTTCAATTCGGGAGATATCGGTTTCCTCGACGAGGACGGTTTCCTATACATCACCGGCCGCAGTAAAAATGTAATCGTCACACAGAACGGCAAAAACATCTATCCTGAGGAAATTGAGACATTGCTTTCGGATGTTCCCGAAATTGCAGAGTGCATGGTATACGGCAAAGAGGTTTCCGGTGAAAAGGAACTTATCCTAACGGCTCGTGTGATTCCGGATATGGCTGCAATCGAGGAAATTCACGGTGCTTCCCGCAAAGACCCGGGCAAGCCTTTCACCGAGGAGGAAATTTACAAGATTATTTGGAGCCAGATCAAGCTCGTGAACCGCAAACTGACGAACTATAAGTGCATCAAAAAGCTTGAAATCAAAGAGGATGCTTTCGAGAAGACAAGCACAATGAAAATTAAGCGTTACGCAGAGCTTCAAAAAGACTGCAGAGAAGGCAATCCGGAGGGCAAAGCATAAAACTTTTCTATTTTTGCCCTTTACAAAGCGCAAAATTTTTTGTATAATAACAAGGTACGAAATGCAAGGCATATGTACAGAACACATTTCCTGCATTTCGATATGCGCCATTAGCTCAATTGGATAGAGTCGCGCACTACGAATGCGAAGGTTGGGGGTTCGAGTCCCTCATGGCGCACCAAGTACAGTGACCATTTAGAATGCATGGTCATGAAACCCAGTCGTTGACTGGGTTTCAGCGTTTTTTGACGACGAATTACCGCGTAAATGAATATACCGACTTAGGGATGCAAAACGGGTTTTTCTGCGAATTTTGAGATTTGAACCCCCACGGAATCGGGACGGGCGAAAAGCGCAAAGAAAACCGAGCGAAAAAAGTAAATATTTTTGAGAAGAAGCAGATAGAAAAGTAACATTTTTTATCTGTTTTTTTTATGCCCTTTTGCAGATGTAAAAATGTAAACGGAGCAGCAAGTAAATGACAGAGAAAGCAGGTGAGAACATGATAGAAAAAGAAAAGCCAAAGAAGGCCACAGACATGGAAGGGGTGCGGCTGGTGGCAAAGGGGCTGCTGAGCACCGAGATACACGATACCGAGTATGCACCGCTCATCATCAGCCATCCTTTCGCAAGCAGCGGCATCGTTTTTCTGCCCGGAAAAACCGGACGGGAAATGCTGGACATTACAAGCTCGGAGGAAAACCGCATGCGATGGAGAAAGTACTTGGATAAGTGCATCGATCAGGCAGCGTCGGTCTTTCAGATCTGCTGCATGCTGAATAAGCCATACCGACTTGCCTTTCTGAAATACGCCCAGCCTCACATAGAGAAAAAAGAATTTGCACAGCTTCTCGGTCTTTGCTGGATTCAAACAGAAGCCCCGAACCAAGACGTGAATGTATCACAAAAGGAGTTTGTGGAAATGTTTCAAGAGGCAAGCGCAGAGGATCTGATGAATCTTGACGAGCGCCGAAAGCTTGCGGAGCTTCCAGACGAGCTTACGGTTTACCGAGGCGTTACCGAAAAAAACAAGGATAACATCCTGGCCATGTCATGGACGATGAAACAAAAAACCGCAGAATGGTTTGCTAATCGTTTTGAAGGTAGGGGCAAGGTATACCAGGCAAAGGTTCGGAAAGAAGATATCCTCGCTGTTTTCCTTGGACGAAATGAATCCGAGGTCATCATTGATCCGAAGAATTTGAAAGAGCTTTCACTATGCGAACCAGCCATTACGACAGCCGTCGAAACGGCGGAAGAAGATCAATATAAAGAGATAGCGAATCAGGAAGGAGTGATGCAACATGATTTTTAGAGACGGTTTGCATAAGCAGACCTTTCATGCGGCGGTAAAAAAGCAAGAGGAAAAAAACTACGAGCTGCTTGCCGCCTTGTATCTTTTGACGGCCGATGAGAAAGTCTGGAACTGCGCAAAGGATAAAGTCCGAAAGAGACAGATTTTCTTTGAGGAAATCCGGCTTGGCAGCGTAAGCGAGGAATGCTACTGCCTGTATGCGGCGGCAAAAGACATCTATCTTGGCACCGGAACCATCCGGCTGCGGGATCTTGGAAATCGAAACATGATGAATCAAACGGTGTATGCGCAGGTACTGACTGCAGTTTCCATCTGCAGATTCGGGCTTGCGGTTATCAGAATAGGAGAAACAAATGAGAAAAGACATCCAAAGGCTGCGCGAGCAGTATCCAAAGGGAAGCAGAGTTGAACTATTAGAGTCCGTAACGGATCCGTATCATCCGCTGTCTGCGGGAAGCAAAGGCACTGTATGGGCGGTAGATGATGCCGGTCAGCTGCATGTAAACTGGGACGAGGGCGGAAGCCTTGCGCTGATTTACGGAGTTGACAGTTTTCGCAAAATCGGAGGCCTTGAAGAGCATGCAGCGCGGCCGGCTATGGAAGAAGGACTTTTTCTTGTGAAATAAGGGTTGGAGGTGACGGTAAAAACAGAAACGCGGCAGATGCCGTATGTGTATCAAATATTTTGACATGTTTGCAGGAATCGGGGGATTTCGGTCAGGTCTTACAAAGGCCGGCGGCTTTACTTGCATCGGATATTGTGAAAACGACAAATATGCGAAAAAAGCCTATGAGGCAATCTATGATACGAAAGGAGAAAATTTTTATGAAGATGCAAGAACGATACAGCCGGAAAGCCTCCCGGATTTCGACCTTCTTTGCGGAGGATTCCCTTGTCAGGCTTTTTCAATCGCTGGAAAACGGGGCGGATTTGGTGACAGCAGAGGGACCCTATTTTTTGAGATTGCAAGAATTGCTCGGGTTAAACGACCTGCATTTTTGTGTCTTGAGAATGTTCCCGGACTCCTGTCGCATGACAAAGGCAGGACATTTCAGACCATCCTTGTTGCACTTTCTGAGCTGGGGTACGATGTCGCATGGCAGGTGCTTAACAGCAAGGATTTCGGTGTCCCCCAAGCAAGAAAGAGAGTGTATCTTATCGGATATCTTAGAGAGCGATGTCCCGGCGAAATATTTTCTTTCCGAGACGCAAATGCGGCGGCTCCTGTGCAGCTCGTCGGCGGATGCGAAGGAAACCGCATCTATGCAGACAGTGGAACCGGGATCACCCTCACAAGCGGCGCCGGCGGCTTCGGGGGAAAAACAGGACTCTACCAAATAGCTTTGCCGATTAAAGTCGCGACAAAAGAGGGCTTTCAAGAAGCCCATCCCGGCGACAGCATCGACCTGGCCTATCCGAATCTCAACACACGGCGCGGCAGAGTCGGACGGCAGATCGCACACACCGTTCTGCCAAGTGCTGCGCAAGGGTGCTTTTTCATCGACCTAAATGAGGATGCAAAGCTTACCGCTCATGCAAGATGCATCACCACACGGCAGGACAATGCATTCAGTCATCATAAGGCGGAAAAGTCCGGCGTCTTTGTGGAAAGCGAGACGCCGCGTGCCGTAATCAGTCCTGCAAAGGAAAAGACGCGGCAAAACGGACGACGGATCAAAGAACCGAATGAGCCGATGTTTACGCTGACCGTTACCGATCGGCATGGAATCCTCCATCATGGGCGCGTGCGAAAATTAACGCCGCTGGAATGCTGGCGGCTGCAGGGTTTTACCGACGAGCAGTATGAAAAGGCAAAGAATGCAGGCATTCCCGAAAGCCAGCTGTATAAGCTGGCGGGAAATGCCGTCAGTGTTCCGGTCATTACGGCGCTCGGCGAAAAGATAAAAAGGATTTATGAAGAAATGGAAAGCGAGGGAGCAAGATGAGAAAGGAAGAAGAACGAGCAGCTTTGCAGGAAGAAAACCTGCTTGCTGTGGTGTTTGTCGAGCCGCATAAAAAGCCGGTAATAAGAAAACTTCGAAATGAATATGAGGATATCAGCCGTGCAGTCGGCGGCCTGATTGAGCATATCTATCAAGAAGACGGAACGATCCTCGTGGCCAACGAGGAAAGTAAGCTGCTTGGCATGGACGGGAACCGGCGCATCCATGACGGGAAAAGCATCCTTGCAGGTCCGTTCTTTGTGGTCGGGGATGACGGCGAGGAATACCGCTCATTAACCGAAGCGGAGATAAAAAAGTACATGGAACGCTTTGATGAAGTCGAAGAAATCACACCGAAAGAGGTCGCAGATGATATGTGGATGACAGTCACGACCTTTTCGTGGTAGTTGCAAGGGAAGGGGGAAAACGAAAAAAGCAAAAATAGAAATCCGGGATTCATATGAAATCACCGATCAGCTGGGTTGGCAACAAAAGCAGCATCCTAAAAATCCTGTACGCGCTCTTTCCGGCGGAATACGAGCGCTACATCGAGCCGTTTGGCGGCTCTGGTGCGGTGCTGCTTGGAAAAGAAAGGCCGGACCGTTTTGAGGTCTTTAATGATTTTAACGGCAATCTTGTGAATCTGTATCGCTGCATGCGGGATCGCCCGCTGGCGTTCATTCGGGATCTTGGCTTTTTAACGCTGAACGCGCGGGAAGACTTCCATGAGCTGCGGAAGTTCCTGCAGAAAGAAGAAACCGAAAGCGTCTTTGCAGACGAGGAAAGAGGGCTGACGCAGATTCTTCTTCCGGATATCACCGAGGAAGAACGAAGGCTGCTTCTAACGGAAAGAACAGGCGACTACGACCTAAAACGGGCGGCAGCTTACCTGAAGCTTCTTCGCTACAGCTACTGCAGCGGGGGCAAAAGTTTTGCAGGGGTGCCGTTTTCGATTCGGAGTCTGTTTGGCATTGTAGAGGACTTTGCAAAGCGGATGGACCGGGTGGTGATTGAAAATCAGGATTTTGCGGTTCTGATTCGTCACTATGACAGGGAGAACGCGTTTGTTTACTGCGACCCGCCGTACTACACCAGCGAATATGTCTATGATGTTGCCTTTCAAAAAGAGGATCATGTCAGGCTTTCTGAGACTCTCAAAACCATGCAGGGAAAATTCCTGCTCTCCTACAATGACTGCCCACAGATCCGCGCGCTATATAAGGACTGCAACATTTTCGCATTCAGCCGCGTGCATTCGATGGTGCAGCGCTACGAGGCAGGAAAGGAGTTTGGCGAGATTCTGATCGCAAACTATGACTTTTTCGAGCGGGAGCGGGAGCGGCCGCAGCAGGTGAGCTTGTTTGATGAAAACTTGGATGAAGAAAAAAGATTAAGGGAGAGGATTTTAAAATGAGAAAAAAAGAAGAAACGATGGAAGTTGTGATGCTGTGCGTGCCCACGGAGATGCTAAGGGAAGCCGGCATCCGGGAGGAATCTGTGCTGGAGATGTATGTTGATGGAAACGCCGTCATCCTCCGAGGCGGAAACGACTTTGCGGATTTTGTCTGCGACAAAGACTGCACGGGCTGCCCGCTTTCCTGCGGCGGCTGTGAAAACAAAGAAACGAAAGAAACGATGGAAAGGGGTGCGTAAAGCAGTGTGCAAGAAACCAAACGAAAAGGATGGCGGCGCACATGAAAAAGAAGATTTATCTATCGGCACCGCTTTCGAAAGGAAACTTAAAAAATCACCTAAGCCGCTTTCTGCGCTATGCAGGCTACACGATGAAAGAGGGCGCACTTCCGGTCGCAGTCCATTTTTATGTATTTGGAGAAACGGATGATCTGCAGGCGGACAGCGCTGCAAGGATCTCTTTCGAGGAACGCTTCAGCCTAATCTGGTTCTGCGATGAAATGTGGGTGTTCGGTCCGGTCATCACCAAAGAGATGGAACGGGAGATTGAGTTTTGCGCAAACCTCGGTATGAAGGTCCGATATATTACAGAAAAAGAAGTCACAAAGAAGATAGGGGAGAAAAAATCATGAAGAAAAAACGAATGCTGATCCTGCTGATCTTGCTGGTGCTGCTGTTTTGCTTTGCGGAAAATGCTTATGCGGCAGGCGATGTGTCATCTGCCATCCAGCAGACATGGACAGCAGCACAGTCACAGGTGAAAACTGTGGTAGAGAATGTGGTGTTTCCGGTGATCGATATGATCCTTGCGGTACTGTTTTTTGTCAAACTCGGCACCGCATACTTTGACTACCGCAAGCATGGTCAGTTTGAATTTACTGCGCCATGCATTCTGTTTGCGTGCCTGCTCTTTACCCTTACCGCGCCGCTATATATCTGGAATATTCTAGGGTAATTCGAATCTTTCCGTAGACTTTCCCTGCAAAATACGGTATCCTGTGGCTAATCAAAAACAGAAAGGAAGAAGGCCATGAATACCATGAAAAGAATTTTCAGCGAGGAAAGCCTGACCTGTGTGCCAAAAAGCAGGGCATACAAAAAGGCGCTCGCTGCGCTCAGTGAAGCCTCACAGGATATCTCCGCACTCTTTGCGGAAAACACGGGAAGCGATGCAAGCAGACTCTTTGAACGCTATCAGGATGCAAGCGCCGAGGTGCAGGAGCTGATCTGCACCGAAGCCTTTCGGCAGGGTTTTCATCTCGGCAGGGAGCTGCAGGAGGAAATATCAGAATGGGAACGGGACTGCGAGTAGGCAGTCTTTTTGTATGCGGAAAAAGGGGAATCCCCTCTTTTTCTGTTTGAAAGATAAAAAAGGAAAAGGAGAGAGCAGATGTTTGAATGGATCGGGGATCAGATTGGGAAAATCATTTGGAACAATCTGCTGATGTGGCTGTATGAAACCATCTATCAGGCAGCTGCAGATTTTTTTGCGATGATGGGAAACATGGGGGCAGAAATCTTTGACCTCTCGTGGGTTGCGGCAGTCGTGCAGCTTTTCAGTCTCTTTGGCTGGGCGCTCTTTGGCATCGGAATGGTGACGGCTGTGTTTGATGCGGCCATCGAATACCAGAACGGGCGCGGCAATTTAAACATGACAGCACTCAATGTGCTGAAAGGATTTTTTGCGGCAAGCATGGTAGGCGTACTTCCGATTGAGCTTTACCGCTTTTCCATCTCGCTGCAAAACACACTATCGGGGGAACTTCTTGGAATTTTTACCGCGGACGGAAGCGGCGGTTTTTCAGGAAAAGTCGTGCAGACGCTATCGGGAAACTTCCTGATCGAAGATCTGACAGAGGTGACCCTGCTTGCGGTGCTGATTTTAATTGCCTTTGCCTATGCGATCACCAAGGTATTTTTTCAAAATATCAAGCGCGGAGGAATCCTGCTTGTGCAGATCGCGGTTGGCTCGATGTATCTATTCAGTGTGCCGCGTGGGTATACCGATGGGTTTATCCAGTGGACAAAGCAGATCATTGCGCTGTGTCTGACGGCGTTCCTGCAGACCACGCTTTTAATGCTGGGGTTGATGACCTTTCCGGGAAACAAAATCATCGGTATCGGCATCATGCTTGCAGCAGGCGAAGTGCCGCGCATTGCCGGGCAGTTTGGAATGGATACCTCGGCAAAGATGAATCTGATGAGCGCAGCGCACAGTGCGCAAAGCGCTATTTATCTAACGCGCATGTTTGCAAGACCATAACGAGAGGGGAAATATATGAACCGTATTTACCTATACCCAAAAAACCTAAAAGAAAAGGCAAATCTCTGGCTGTGGAGCCTTAGAGACTTTGCCATCTTAAGCGTGGCGCTTCTTTTTTCTGCGCTCGCGCTGGCAAAGCTCGGAATTCTGCTTCCGCTTGGGATAAGCTTTGGCTTTGCGTTTCTGACCATTCGCCTTTCCGCATACACTGTGCTGGAGTATCTTTCGTGGTGTATGCGGTTTTTCGTTACCGGCCAGCAGCGCTATGACTGGAGGTGAGGGGAAGATGAAAGAAAAAAAGAAGAAACCAAAAAAAGAAAACAAGCGAAAACGACATGGGAAGAAGAAGGCAGCCCTGCAGGCATTTCTCGGGCTGGAGGGTTTCGCTGATTATGGGCTGAAAGCAAGCGGCGGCACCTACCTTTTCTTTCGGGTCAGCCCAACCAATATTTCGGTATTATCAAGAGAAAGCGTGGAGATCAAGGAACGTCATCTGATGATGGTGCTCTCTGCGCTGCCGGACATTCGGATTCTGTGCATGGACGCTGCCGAGCGATTTGATGATAACCTGCGGTATCTGAAAGAGCGCAGCAAGGAGCATCCGGACAAAAAAGTACTGCGACTTTTGAAAAAGGATATGCAGTTTTTAGATCGGATGCAGCTTGAGATGGCAACCTCCCGGCAGTTTCTGTTTGTAAAAAAGATGAAAGAAGAAAACGAGGCAGCGGAATTTGCGGAAGCAAACCGTATTGAAAAAATCATCGCAGAACAGGGCTTTGAAGTGCGAAGGCTCAAAAGGGCTGAGATCAAGCGCCTGCTTGCCATCTACTTTGATGCGTCGCTAAACGGACAGGCTATGCCGGATTTTGACGGCATGCAGTATTTTAACTTGGAAGGAGACGACGAAGATGCTACGGAAACGAAAAGATAGAGTCATCACGGATGAAGAACAAGAAGAAATCCGCACCAAAGATTTCTTTGACCTAATCACGCCAAGCGCGCTGCGCTTTTTCACCGGATACTACATTATCGGGGATACCTACCGCATGGTATGGGCGGTGAAAGAATATCCGCCGTCCACCGAGGCGCAGGCAGTTTTTTCACAGCTTGCGGACCGAAACGGCGTGACCTTAAAGATTTATCATAGGCTGGTCGAGCCGATCGAGCAGCGAAAGATCATTCAAAACGCCGCGCGTAAAAACAAATTAAAATCCGGCGGAAGCGATGTGAATGAAACGATCGAGGCCGCGGGAAACTTAGAGGATGTTGTGACGCTCCTTGCCAATCTTAGAAAAGACCGCGAGCCGCTGCTTCATGTAGCGGTATTTTTAGAACTCAAAGCACGCTCGCAGGAAGCGCTTCTTGCACTGGCAGGGGAAATTGACATGGAACTTACGCGCTGCAAGATTACGGTAGATAAACTGATGCTTAGGCAGAAGGAAGGGCTTTTATCGAGCCTGCCGTTTGGCGAAAATATGTTTGGCGCACTCTTTGAGCGGGTGCTTCCCTGTTCGTCGGCTGCAAATCTCTTTCCGTTTAATTTTTCCGGAAAGACCGACCCGAAAGGGCTATATATCGGGCGCGATAAGTACGGCACGAACCTGCTGGTGGATTTTGACCGCAGGGCAGAGGATAAGACCAATGCGAACATCCTGATCCTTGGAAACTCCGGGCAGGGAAAGTCGTATCTGTTAAAGCTGCTTCTGGTCAACACCAGAGAGGCAGGGAAGCAGATTATTTGCTTAGATCCGGAAATGGAGTACCAAGAACTCTGCGAAAACCTTGGCGGCACCTACCTTGACTTTCTCAGCGGCCGGTATATCATCAATCCGCTGGAGCCGAAGATGTGGGCAGAGCCGGATGATAGCGATGAAAAAGCAGAAAAAGAAACAGAGGATATCCCGGAAGCGTTTCGCAAAAGCACAAGGCTTTCGCAGCATATCGCATTTCTAAAGGACTTTTTCCGCTGCTATAAGGATTTCAGTGACGCAGAAATCGATACGATTGAGATCCTGCTGGCGCAGCTTTACCGGAATTTTGGCATCAATGACTATACGGATTATGCACGCATGCGGCCGGAAAACTATCCGCGCATGCAGGACTTTTATGCGCTGTGTGAAGCGGCCTATGAAAACTACGACGCATCGAAAAAAGAAATCTATACCGAAGAAACCCTGCAGCGAGTCTGCCTTGGCATTCACTCGATGTGCGTGGGCGCGGAAAGCCGCTTCTTTAACGGACATACGAACATCAAAGCCGATGACTTTTTGTGTTTTGGCGTGAAGGGCCTGATGGATACGAATAAGAAGCTTAAGGATGCGATGCTGTTTAACATTTTATCGTATATGTCCAATCTCCTCTTATCCAGAGGAAACACGCTGGCAGCAATCGATGAGCTGTATCTGTTTTTATCGAACATGACAGCGATTGAGTACATCCGAAACGGCATGAAGCGTGACCGTAAAAAAGATTCCTCGATTGCGATCGCCAGTCAAAATGTCGAGGACTTTTTAATCCCTGCGGTCAAGGAATACACCAAGCCGCTCTTTTCGATTCCGACGCATCAGTTTCTGTTTCACGCCGGGCAGATCAACGCAAAAGAGTACATGGATGCGCTGCAGGTTGAGCCAAGCGAGTATGAGCTGATCAAATACCCGGAGCGCGGCACCGCCCTATATCGCTGCGGCAGCGAGCGGTATCTGCTGCAGGTGATCGCGCCGGACTACAAAGAAGCGCTGTTTGGAAAGGCAGGAGGAAGATAGATGCAGATGGTCTTAAAACGATTGGCGCTTGCTGCGGTCAGTGATAAACGGGTGCGGGATACGGTACTTGCGATTCTGTTAGGCTTTCTGCTTTTTGCCGTCATGCCGGTCAGCGCGCTGTGTGAATTCTTTTCAGAGAGCGAAGATGCAGGAAATTTCTTCGAGGGCATCGCAAGTAAGATGCCGGAGAATCAGCAGCGGGAATATGAAAGGATGGAGTCGGTGCTTTCTGAAATTGAAAAGGCGCTTTCCGAAAGAGACCTGAGCGGCAGGGCAGAAGAGGCAAAAGCCATCTATCTTGTATTCCTCTATGAGAAAGGCGAGCAGCCCGGCTTTGCGGAAAAGCTTGCAGACTGTTTTGAAAAAGGCAGAGATACGGATGCACTGATTGAAGAAATCCGAAAGGCGTTTGGAATTTCGGTTTCAGACGATGACCTGAAGGCACTTCTCAGCGCCGCAAGTGCAGATGTTATCAATCTCAGCGGCTATGAAAATCCAAAGACGAAGAACGCGCACGACCTTGCGCTATGGGCAAGACGTGCAAAGAATGCCGGCTGGGGCTATGTCTGGGGGACTTACGGCGAAGTGTTGACCGGGCGGGTCTTTCAGCAGAAGCTGAGGCAGTATCCTGCGGAAATTGGCGCGGAAAAGAAATTCATCAGCGAAAATTATCTTGGAAAACGCACAGCAGACTGCGTCGGTCTCATCAAAGGCTATCTATGGCTGAATCCGGAAACGAAAAGAATTGAGTACGGACGCGGCGGACATGCCGATGCCGGTACAGACGGGATGTTTGAGAAGGCAAAAGAAAAAGGAACGATTTCTTCGATGCCGAAGATCCCCGGCATTGCGGTCTGGCAGAAAGGGCATATCGGCATCTATGTCGGAGACGGCAAGGTGATCGAAGCTGCCAATACACGCGCAGGCATTTTGGAGACAAGGCTGTCTGCGGGAACATGGACGCATTGGCTGAAAGTGCCGGGCGTCAGGTATGAGTAAAAACTTGCTAAGTTTTGCAATCACGATTACTGCTTATATGGAGAATAACTTATGACGATAGCGCGCTTGCATAGAACACTTTGATTTGATAAACTATCCGTACACATCAAGCTACGCAAAAGAGATATTCGATAGTAAAGGAAGGCAAAATTGAATGTACAGAGAAATTAGAATCAAAGTTAAACCATGAGTTAGATAAAATCAAAAAAATTTCTTCTTTTTTCATATCCCGTTCCCCCGTTTCGTTTTCCCCTCTTTTTCACAACAGGATTTTTCACACTTTTCGCCGGTTTGGGTTTTGGCAGAAGTGTTATTTCCTTCGATTCCTTTCACTTCGATGTTCAATTTCTCGATGGCTTTCTGCAAGTTTTCGGTGGTATTTTTGTCTTCGCGGAAAGTGACTGTGATGGTTTGAGTTTTCATATCCACTTTCAGGTCTTTCACTCCCTTTTCATAAGGGATATTCTTTTCTACTTTTGCTTTGCAAGATTCGCAATGCAGGTTGGCATTAAAAATGACGGTTTTCTCATTCTTTTTCTGAGCATTTACACTCATGGCAGCTGACAATACTA
>ERZ825670.3967-NODE-3967-length-11895-cov-4.766976_pt1 | contig 11895 bp, 6 predicted proteins | sample MGYA00519929_ERZ825670 | MGnify/ENA primary metagenome ERZ825670 (study PRJEB31778, sample SAMEA3449207) | human gut metagenome | biome: human gut; feature: human-associated habitat; material: faeces | place: United Kingdom | collected 2010/2012 ...
CGCGCGTGTGGTCGATGATCAGGGCTGCGATGTCGCCCCTGGTCTCGCGGGGCTTGAGCAGGTGGCGAGTATCGATTTGGCACCGGCGCTTCGGGCGCTGAATAGCGCGCGTATCGTCGTGCTCTCTGATGTCGAGAACCCGCTCGTGGGGCGCCGCGGTGCGCTGGCAGTGTTCGGTGGACAGAAGGGTCTGCCGGCGGATGATGCCGAGGCGCTGGGCAAGTACGACAGCTGGATGGTCGGCTACGGCCGCCTGCTCGATGCGGCAATTACCGGGGTGCGGGCTCAGGGATTGTTGCGCCTGCCCGAGGGTGCGCGGACATTTTGCTCGGTGCTCGGCGTGCCCGGCGCGGGTGCTGCCGGTGGCTTGGGCGCGGCGTTACTGGCGCTCGGTGCGGAGCTACGCTCGGGCGTGGAGACGGTGCTCGATCTGATTGGGTTTGACGAGCGCGTGCGCGATGTCGACCTGGTCATAACGGGCGAGGGCAATATGGACGAGCAGTCCGCCGCCGGTAAGGCACCGGTGGGTGTGGCTCGCCGCGCCAAGCGATATGGCAAGCCGGTGGTCGCCGTCGTGGGCGGTCGCGCCGTCAACCTGGACGCGGTATATGGGCAGGGTATTGACTTGGTTTTGCCGATCTGCCGCAAGCCCATGCCCCTCGACCAGGCGCTCGGTGTGCAAGAAGCCACAACCAACCTCATCTGCGCCGGCGAGGCAGCCGCCCAATCCTACGACCTCGCCCGCTTCTAAAACCCATCCCCTCGATAAGTTGCGGTGAAATACGGAGTGTTTTTGCCTTTAAGGTGCCAATTCAGTCCGTATTCCACCGCAACTTCGTGAATGGCCATTCGAGGCTGGCTGCCTTGGGTCTCGAGCCGGACCGCTTGCCACGAAACACGGCTATCTACTACGTTTAACCGGGCACCCTCGCCCATCCCGGAATTTGTGAAATTAAAACCGCAGGTAGAAAGCTTGCCGATTTTCGAAAAAGCACGCTATGGTTGACCTCTGTGACCAAAACGTAGTAGATGGGCTCTTTCTGTGGTGCGGCACCAAGCCGGTCATTTTGGGATCGGACTATTTTGACTACTCATTGGCTGCTCTGGCAATCGGGCTGCAAAAGTAGTCAAAAAAGCTCCGTCCCAAATTAGCTACCTTGCTCTGGCGGGCGGGAGCAGGTAAGATATACCGAGCGCCTAGCGCGTTCGATGGGTTCGGATGACGACATGTTCCGAATCTGGTCAGGTCCGGAAGGAAGCAGCCATAAGGAGCCTCTGTCGGGCATCCGAATCCATCGAGCGCACGGGCTTTCTTTTTGCGCGGTTTTACCAAACCGCGCAATGCTCGACGCTGCGCGCCACCCAGAGCGACAATTTGTCATTCAAAAGGCAAGGCATGACCAGAAGGTCTATGCCTTGCCTTTTTCATGCCAACTTGTTCGCTCTGGATGTCGCTCGCTGGCTGCGCCAAAACATTGAAGGTCGCGTGGCTCGGGCGTGACCGCTGGTCCTCGGCTTCGCCTGCGGGATCGCTCGACTACCAAACACCTCGCCGCCGGCCGGGCCCCGTCGTCCAAAAATCACCCGTAAAGGCGCGTTTATCTAATTTAATCTATCCCTTGCGGAATGCGGCTTGCTGGCGTTGTCTGGGCATTGATGGCTACGTGGTTCAAGAGGCGGCGGTGCTGTTGCTTGAATTTTTGCAGTTAAAGAGGCCCGTTTCCTTAGGTGGGGAAACGGACCTCTTTTTGTCTCTGGGCTTGTGAATTGGCGGAGACAATAACCGTTGGCAGCTATTTTGAGTTCCTGATGCGGCGTGTGGCCGTGGCGGTTATTCCGAGGCCTGCGGCGGCGACTGCTGCGAGTGCGATTGCGCTCGGCGCTGTGTCGCCCGTGTTCGCGAGCTTGCCGGCGGTCGTATCTGCTTGCTTGCCGCTGCTCGAGTTCGCCTGCTTGTTGGAGCTTGGTAGGGCGTCTTTGCCGGTTGCAGGTGAGGCAACGGGCGGTGTCGCCTCGGCGGGTTGCGTTGAGCCGGAGGGAGGCGTCGTCTCGGTCGGTTTCGTTATCTCGGGCGAGGTGGCCTTGTCTGCCGCGGCCTTTGCCTCTTCGTATGCCTTGCAGGCGTCGTCATAGGCCGCTTGCGCCTTTTCCAAATCGCCGAGGAGCGCATTTCGCTTGGCTATGTCCTCGTCGATGTGGGCTTTAGCTTCCTCTGCCTCACTTTCGAAATGCTGAACCTGTTTTTCCTGGCTTTCGAGTCGGCGTTGGTAGGAGTGAAGATCATCTTCATAAGATTTTTCTCGCCTTTCTGCCGCCATGATCTCACTGCGCAACTGCTTAATATGCTCCTTAATAGCTGTGCTGGGCTCCTCGTCGCCGAGTGCTTCAAGTGCCTTATCTAATTCTGCCTGAAGGCCGCTTGTCCGGTTGTGGGCCTCATCGTATTTGGCTTGGGCTGCATCGACGTTCGCTTGCATGGCGGGAAGGGGTTCCCTCCGTTTGGCGGCTTCCGCCACCACCATGTCGTAGAGTTCTTGAAATGCGGCAATGTCATCATCGATTTCCGCAATTTTCTCGGGACTTGCGGCGTCTTTTGCGGCCTCGAGGTTTTTGAGCGCTTCCTGCATGGCTGCATACGCTTTTTCTTTTGCGGCGGCCGCGTCTTCCGTCTGCAAGGCAACTGCACCGGTGGGGGCGTTGGTTTCTGCCGCGATCGCCGTTACGGGGGCGATTCCCGCGACAAGTGCCGCGGAAAGGGCGATGCCCACAGTTGCTCGTCTTGCTCTTCTTGCGAGAATGTCGTTCATCTCGGCACCTCATTTCAAGGGTCAGCGACTCACTTGGTAGCACTAATGTAAGTATACCAAGTGGTCGACCCGCCACTGGCTGGGCGCGCGCGTACCTCTCCGCTTCTTTGGAAACCGAATCCCATTAGAAATGACGAGTTGTTTACGCTTCTTTTGGGCTCACCGTACTATCATGATTCGAATTGAGTGTGAATGATGATAGGGAGCGCCTATACATGATTGAGCTGCTCAGGCGTTTTGGTGGTAAGTTTCTCCGGTATATGGTGATCGGCCCAGCGTGCAAGCTGATCGAAGTGATCTTTGACCTGCTGACGCCGCTGGTGATTGCCCAGATGATCGATAAGGGCATCGGCGCACGCGATGTGAACGCTGTCGTCCACTACGGCATGGTGCTCGCCGCCATGGCCGTGATCGGCATCTCGTTTACGCTCGTCTGCCAAAAGATGGCGGCGCTCACCTCGCAGGGCATGGGTACCGATATCCGCGGCGCGCTCTACGAGCACATCAACAAACTGAGCTATGCCGAACTCGACCGCTTTGGCACGCCGTCGCTTATTACCCGCATCACCAACGACGTCAACCAGGTGCAGCTTGCCGTGGCGCTCGGCGTGCGCATGCTCATTCGCTGGCCCTTCTTGGCGGTGGGTTCCATGTGCGCGGCCCTTGCCATCGACCTTAAGCTCGGCGTGATCTTCTTGATCTGCACGCCCGCTATCGGCCTGGTGTTTTGGTTTGTCATGGCGCGCTGTATTCCGTACTACAAGCAGCTGCAGGCAAAGCTCGACCGCATCGCGCTTATCTGCCGCGAAGGCCTTTCGGGCGCTCGCGTGGTCCGTGCGTTTGTGCGTGAAGATCACGAGCGTGAGCGTTTTGCCCAAGCCGCCGATGACCAGGCCAATACCGCCATCGCGGTGGGCAAGCTCTCGTCGGTTCTCAACCCCGTGACGTTTTTGGTGATGAACCTGGGTGTGTGCGCCATCCTGTGGGTGGGCGGCATTCAGGTCAACGGGGGCGAGCTCACGCAGGGCCAGGTCATGGCGTTTGTGAACTACATGACGCAGACCCTGACCTCCATCGTGTACGTCGCCAACCTGGTCGTGGTCTTTACCAAGGCGAGCGCCAGCGCGTCGCGCATCAACGAGGTGCTCAATTGCGTGCCGAGCATCACCGACGAGGGCAACCAGCCGGTCGCGCTGCCCAAGCCGGGCAATGTCGCTCCCATTCCTGCGCTGGGCTTGAGCCATGCGAGCTTCTCGTTTGGCGCCGGCGCTGCCAACGCCGTCAACGATGTGACCCTGGAGCTGCCGCTGGGCAAGACGCTCGGCATTATCGGCGGCACGGGCAGCGGTAAGTCGACGCTCGTCTCGCTCATCCCGCGCCTGTACGATGCGAGTACCGGCAGCGTGAGTGTGATGGGCGCCGACGTGCGCACTTGGCCGCTCGACCAGCTGCGCCGTGTGGTCGCGACCGTTCCACAGCGCGCGTCGCTGGTGAGCGGCACCATCCGCAGCAACCTGACCTGGCGCGACGAGGCTGCGACCGACGAGGAGCTCTGGGTGGCGCTCGACATGGCGCAGGCGAGCGAGTTCGTGCGCAACAAGCCGCAGGGGCTCGATGCCCCGGTCGAGGCGGGCGGTAAGAACTTCAGCGGTGGCCAACGCCAGCGCCTGACCATCGCGCGCGCCCTGGTGGGCTCGCCTCAGATATTGATCATGGACGATTCTGCCTCGGCGCTCGACTTTAAGACCGACGCGGCGCTTCGCCATGCCATCCGCGAGCGCAGTGTGCGCGGTGCCGCCGAGGGCGGGCTGCCGCTCACGACCGTCATCGTGAGCCAACGTGTCTCGACCGTTCGCGATGCCGACATGATCTGCGTACTCGACCACGGCTCGGTTGCGGGCCTGGGCACGCATGACGAGCTGTACGCGACCTGCCAGCTCTATCGCGAGATTTGCCAGTCGCAGCTGCGCCGCGAGGAGCTCGAGGGCCAGCAGAGGAGTGCGGTGCCCACGTCCGTCCCAAGTCCCGCGTCCGCCCCGGCTGCCCCGGCATCCACTTGCGCAAAGGAGGGCTGCTAAATGAATCCGTACACTTCCTCCGGTTCGGTCGCCACGATGACGGCCAACGTGTCCGGTAACGATAACCTCAACGACCTGGGCGACGGTCCGCGCCAGCCCGGCGATCCCGAGCGCTATCCCGTGGGTGCGGTGACCCGCCGCTTGCTGGGCTATGTCCGCCCGCACCGCGTCTCGTTTGCGGCATCGTTTTTGAGTGCCGCCGTCTCGGTGATTTTGCAGCTCTATACGCCCATTCTCATTGGCGAGGGTATCGACCTTATCGTCGCCACCGGGCAGGTGGACTTCGATGCGCTGCTGCCGCTCGTTACCAAGCTCGCGATTGTCGTCGTAGGCGCTGCGGCCTTCCAGTGGCTGCAGGGCTATTGCGTCAACCGCCTGTCCTACGAAACGGTGCGCGACATGCGCGTGGAGGCGAGCGATAAGCTCAGCCGCATGCCGCTCAGCTTTATCGACAGCCATGCCCACGGCGACCTTATGAGCCGCGTGGTCAACGACGTCGACCAGGTGGGCGACGGTCTGCTGCAGGGCTTTACCCAGCTTTTCACCGGCGTTATCACCATTGTGGGCACGCTCGCGTTTATGCTTTCCATCAACCTGACCATGACGCTCGTGGTGGTGCTCGTCACGCCGCTCTCCATCTTTGCGGCCAGCGCCATCGCCAAGCTTTCCAACAAAAGCTTTACGGCGCAGCAGCGTATTCAGGGTCAGCTTGGCGGCCATATCGAGGAGTACGTGGGCGAGCAGAAGCTTGTCGACGCCTTTGCCTATGGCTCGAACGCTCAGCAACGCTTCGATGCCCTCAATGCCGAGCTCTACACCGCGGGCGAGCGCGCGCAGTTTATGGGTTCGCTCTCCAACCCCGGTACGCGTTTTATCAATAACATCATCTATGCCGTGGTCGCTGTGATCGGCTGCGTGGGCGTGATCACGGGCGTGCCCGCGGCGCTTACGGTGGGCGGCGTGCAGATCTTCCTGTCCTATGCCAACCAGTACACCAAGCCGTTCAACGAGGTCACCAACGTCATTACGCAGATCCAGACCGCGTATGCCTCGGCGCGCCGCATGTTTGCGCTGCTCGACGCCCGCGAGCAGGAGCTCGACGCTGTGGATGCCATTGGGCTCACGGCTCCGCAGGGCGAGGTCGCCTTTGAGCATGTGGACTTTAGCTATGTTCCCGACCGCAAGCTGCTGCAAGATATCTGCATCGAGGCTAAGCCCGGCACGCGCTTTGCCCTGGTCGGTCCTACGGGCTGCGGCAAGACGACGCTCATCAACCTGCTGCTGCGCTTTTACGATATCGATGCCGGACGCATCATGGTCGATGGCAGGTCTTCGCGTGACTACACGCGCGCAAGCCTTCGCCGTGCCTTTGGCATGGTGCTGCAGGACACTTGGCTGTTCGAGGGCACGGTGGCGGAAAACATCACCTACGGCTGTCCCAACGCCACACGCGAGCAGGTTATCGAGGCTGCCAAGCGCGCGCATGCGCACAAGTTTATCGTGCAGCTGCCAGGCGGCTACGATACGGTCATCGGCGAGGACGGCGGAACGTTTAGCCAAGGCCAAAAGCAGCTGCTGTGCATCGCGCGCGTCATGCTCACCGACCCGGCGATTCTGCTGCTGGACGAGGCCACGTCGAGCATTGATACCCGCACCGAGCTGCAGGTGCAGGCGGCATTCGACGAGCTCATGGCCGGTCGCACAAGCTTTGTCGTGGCGCACCGCCTGTCGACGATCCGCAACGCCGACTGCATTTTGGTCATGCGCGACGGGCAGATTATCGAGCGCGGCACGCACGACGAGCTGCTAGCGGCAGGCGGCTTCTACGCCGAACTCTACCGCAGCCAGTTTGCCCAGTAGGGGCCACCGATTGGCGGCAGATGGTTTACATCTGCGTCGTTAGTACTAAGATATTCATCTAATAAATTGCATTAGTGGCTTTAGTTTTGGGGGAAACGAGCAACGTGACTATGACATGCTCTTTGGTGGTCAACAGCAAGAGCGGTAATACCAGGATGGTTTCGGGCGCGATCAAGCGCGCTCTGCAGGCTGCGGGTGTTGAGTTTGTCCATGCCGCGGCGTTGAGCGACGATGCGGATGCAGATCAGGTTGCGCTCGAGGCGCAGGGCGCCTGCGCGGCCGACACGGTGCTCGTCGGTTTTTGGTGCGACAAGGGCGCGTGCACGCCTTCGGTTGCCGCGCTGCTCTCCGCTCTGCACGGCAAGCGCGTTTTCCTCTTTGGTACTTGCGGTTTTGGCGCCGACCAGAGCTATTATCAGCAGATTATCAATCGCGTGACCTCCAATTTGGCCGAGGATGCCGAGCTTGTGGGTTGGGCAATGTGCCAGGGCAAGATGGGCGCCGCGGTCAAGCAGCGCTACGAGGCCATGCTCGAGCAAGATCCCGACAACGCCCGATTTAAGATGCTGCTCGACAACTGGGTTGCCGCAAAGGATCACCCCACCAAGGAAGATCTGGACAACATGGCTGCAGCCGCCAAGAAGGCCGTACTGGGAGAGTAGCTTCGCCGTCCGCGATCCTTCGTGCAAAACAATACAAACGTGAAAGCCTCGAAATTCTCGAGGCTTTTTTCTTGACACTTGTGGACGCAACCGTGGCAAGCGTTTGGGGTGACATTTTCCATCACCTCGATGACGAGGTCGTTCTGGACAACACGCTCGCATACGTTCGCTGGATGTATTCAGAGCGGGACGGGCTTTCTGGATGGATGGGGTTTCGGAAAGTGCGTTCCAGAATTTGCCTTTGGAGTGGGATGCAGTTTCCGGTTGAGGGCTCTGGCGGAAAATGCGACCCGGAATTTGCGTTCGGAGTGGGATGCAGTTTCCCAACGGGGCCGTAAGCGGAAACTGCATCCCATTCCGGACGTGAATTCTGGGACACGGTTTCCGGATGCAAAAAAAGCCACAAGATGTGGCCTTCGACTTATATATGTTTAGTGGATACCCCCCATGACAAGCCACGCCCCAACATCAGGGCGTCTGTCCAGGCGGAGGCATATAAGGTTCATCGCGAGTTCCGCACGCAAAGAAAGCCACTTAATGTGGCCTCCGTCTTGCGCAGGACTGTCCGAGCAGGGAACCTTATATGCCTCCGCCCGGACAGACGTTTCAGTTATGAGTGACCCGTTACTTGATCTTGGTCGTACCCGGTGCCAAGTTGGGGTCGGTTTCGTTGGCCTCGGTCTGGAAGTGCTCCGTATAGACGTTCTTGCCGTCGCGGAACATCTCGTAGTACTGCATCTTGGCGTAATCCTCGCGCGCCTTGGTTGCGGCTGCGGCAGCGGCGTCGTCACCGGTGACGTTGGAGGAGAGCGCCCAGCGCAGGCTGGCGTCCTCGTAGCCCACCGAGTTGATGGCGGGCAGCGACTTACGCAGCGTCATGTGCGCTTTCTGGTAGTCGGTCAGCGGGGCGCCGATCAGCTGCATCAGCTGGGTGGACAGGTAGTTGGTGGACAGGTCGTCGACCTCGCTCGTCTGGTCGCAGCCGGCAACGTCGTAGTTGGCCCAGATGATGTAGTCGGTCTGCCACAGGCGCTCCTGATGCGTGGCATCGTCCTCGCCGGTAAACCACTTATCGTTGAACTTGGACGGGAAGAACGGCTGGTGGTCGCCCCAGAACACCACGACCACCTTACGGTCGAGCTTGCTCAGGGCGTTGAGGAAGTAGCGCAGCGCCTGGTCGGACTGCTCGATGCACGAGACATACTCGTCGACATCGGAGAGCGTGCCGTCCTCGACGGTCTTGGCGTCCAAATCGGTCGTGTCGATATTCAGGTGCATCTGCTTGTCGACCGGCAGCAGGCCCGTATCGTAGCCCGAGTGGTTCTGCATGGTCACGTCGAAGATAAACTGCGGATCGGCGTTCTGGTCGAGCAGCTCAAGAATCTTGTCGTAGGTAGCCTGGTCGGTCACCATGCCGCGCAGGGTGTCGGCTCCCTGGAAGTCATTGATAGACAGGAACTGGTCAAAGCCAAAGTCCTTGTAGACGTTCTCGCGGTTCCAGTTGGTCGCGTGGTTGGGGTGCATGGCCGTGGTGGAATAGCCGAGCGATTTGAACTGTTCTGCCAGGTTCCCGGTCGTCTCCATGTTGTAGATGGTGTAGGGGTACACGCCCGAGCCCAGGTTGGCCATGGAGTTGCCGGTCATAAACTCAAACTCGGTATTGGCGGTACCGCCGCCGTAGGCGCTCACATAGAGCTTGCCGCGGCTGAGGCAGTTGGACAGGTTCTTAAAGTACTGCGGGCCCTCGTAGCCGGCGCGCATGTTCTGGTAGATCGAAAGGTCTGAGAAGGTCTCGTTCATGATGGCGATGACCGTGGGCTTCTCGCTGTCGAACTGCTCCTTTGCGGCGGCGCGCTCGTCGCTCTTGGCCGCGTCGGACTTGTCGTAGGCCTTGGCGTACTTTTTGAGCGTGGCCTTGGCATCGTCGACGGAGTAGTCGGCGGGTTTGGGCGGCTTGATGGACTGCGCCGCACTAATAAAGGCGGGCAGGTAGCCCTCGCGCCAGTAGCTCTCGAGCGGGCGCCAGGTGTAGACGGTGATGCCGAGGGTGTTGTAGTAGTCGATGAGCGTGACATGCGCGGTCACGCCGCCCAGGCACAGCACGGCGACGAGCAGGTTGGTGAGCAGCATGCGCTTGGCGTTGGCGGCACCCTTCTGGCGGTGCGGTGCAACCAGGCCGGCGTACTCGCATAGCAGCATGGCGATGGCGGTAAAGCCCATGGACAGCACGCAGAACAGCGAGATCGAGAAGGTGTAGCCGTTGCCGGCGACCGCGGCGGCGGTGGAGATGGCCGAAAGGTCGCCCGGCTGGATGGGCATGGATTTAAACGTGATGACGAAGAACTCGGCAATGCCCAGGACAAAGAGGGCAAAGGCCAGGACCGCGGGAGCTGCGCCGTGGCGCTGGAACAGGAAGAACAGGCCGGTCATGAGCACGGTGATGATGGCCCACTCGAGCAGGATGCACAGGGGGTAGACCCAGGTAAAGTCGTGGTTGGACGATACCTCCATGCCCAGCAGCGCAAAGACGCCGGCGAGCAGCAGGCACAGGACGGCGGCGACGAGCGGTTTGCCCACAAAGGCGCCGCGCAGACGGGCGAGCTTGTCGGTGGGGGCGGGGGCGTCGGGCGTGGCGAACGCAAAGACGCGCGGGGCGATGCGGTCGCGTGCGATGCTGGCCCAAGCGCAGCCGGTGAGGATGGCGTTGGTCAGGATGAGCATCACAAAGGCGAGTGGCTCGTTTTGGGCGACGAGGCCAATGGCGCCCCAAACGGTCAAAAAGACCTGGAACAGGCCGAAGGCGACGCTCCATCCAAGAGCGCTTTTGGCAACGGTGCCCGACTTTGCGCGAATGGCCTTGGCCTCGCGCAAGACAAGGTAGACGGTCGCCGCAAGACCGACGAGCGAGATGGCGGCAGCGAACATGCTGAGACTCCTCACAAACTAAAACGTACGAAAGCGGGGGTTTACCCGATTGTTACCAAGATATGCGCAGCATTTGAGGGTTGCGCACAACAACCAGCCATAATAACGCGCACGTGTGGCGGTGTGGCGTAATGTAGTGGCGACCTGCGCGATAATGGACGGGAATTACACGGAAACGTAAAGGCTTCTTAAAGAATTAGCGAGGATGAGGCGATGAACGAACGGGCTTGTATGACGAGTGCGGGTGACGTGGACGCTGGCATGGACGCGGGCGGCTATCCGGTCGAGACGACGGGCAATGCGGTGCTGGACACGTTGGAGCACCGTTCCTCCACGCGTGCCTTCGCGCGTGATGACGACGACCGTCCCGTGGCGGTGACCGACGAGCAGCGGGCGGCAATTTTGCATGCGGCGAGTCGCGCGCCGTCGGCGGGCGCCATGATGATGTATTCCATCGTGAGCATTCGCGAGCAGGCAACGCTGGATCGTCTGGCCGACCTGTGCGACCACCAGCCCATGATCGCCAAGGCGCCCTGGGCACTTATATTTGTGGTCGACTATGCCAAGTGGATCGATCTGTTTGAGCACGTGGGCTGCTTTGAGCCCGAGTTTGTCGAGCGCACGGGCAAGGCGCCCCGCCGTGCACCGGGTTTGGGTGACTTTGCCATCGCGGCCCAGGACGCCGTGATCGCTGCGCAAAACGCCGTGGTCGCCGCCGAGGCCCTGGGCCTGGGGAGCTGCTACATCGGTGATATCGTCGAGAATGCCGAGGAAGTGGCCGAGCTGCTCGATCTGCCTCCGTATACCATGCCGCTGTCGATGCTCATCATCGGCACGCCCCGTAAGGAGCGTCCGGCCATTGCGCATCCCGTGGTGAACCTGGTGCACGAGGAGCGCTACTGCCGCGCCGATGCTGCGACTATGGACGCGCAGGTAGCCGAGATGGACGCGATGTTCCGTCCGCATGCCCGCGTGGTGGGGGAGCGCGTCGTGGACATCTATACCCGCAAGCACACGAGTCCCTTTATGGCCGAGATGAGCCGCTCCATGGAGTGGTGGTTCAAAAATTGGCTCGGAAAATGACGGATGCGACAAAGAGACAGTCCCTTTGTCACATTCCATATCGCCGAGGTGGCTTAAAGGCCGTATAAATGTTTATCTAGCTGGGAAAACAGTGCCATTCAAACATGGGCCGATTACCTATAATTCCTTCGAACATTAAAGTTGGGAGGAAACCGGCTTATGGAACAAAAGGCCAAGGAGGCAGCCTCGCACGCTGCGATTCCTGTGAGCATCTCGGCGATGCTCGTCACGCTGGGTGTGGTGTATGGCGATATCGGCACCAGCCCCATGTATGTAACCAAGGCGCTCGTTGCCGGCAACGGCGGCATCGGAAGCGTGACGGAGGAGTTCGTGCTCGGCGCGCTCTCCCTTGTCGTGTGGACGGTCACGCTGCTGACCACCATCAAGTATGTGCTCATCTCGCTGCGCGCCGATAACCATGGTGAGGGCGGCATCTTTGCCCTGTACAGCCTGGTCAAGCGCTGCGGCAAGTGGCTTATC
>ERZ825670.3970-NODE-3970-length-11893-cov-3.296587_pt1 | contig 11893 bp, 10 predicted proteins | sample MGYA00519929_ERZ825670 | MGnify/ENA primary metagenome ERZ825670 (study PRJEB31778, sample SAMEA3449207) | human gut metagenome | biome: human gut; feature: human-associated habitat; material: faeces | place: United Kingdom | collected 2010/2012 ...
CAACAAGTTCCTAAAGGAAGTGACGCTCCTCAACCAGCCGTTCGTTAAGGACGACAAGGTGACGATCGCCCAGCTTCTGAAGAGCAAGGGTGCTTCCGTGGCTTCCTTCGGCCTGTACGTGGTCGGCGAAGGCCTCGAAAAGCGCAACGAAGACTTCGCTGCTGAAGTCGCTGCTCAGCAGGCAGCTGCTGCCAAGGCTTAATCGGCTCTTCTGGCTGAAAAAATGAGTTAAGGGGTGACGGCTCGGAGAAATCCGGGCCGTTACTTTTGGGAGAGTGTTTGCAAAAACTTGTGTGCATTCGGTACGGCTTGACTCAAACACGCGTTGATTGCTGTATCATCCACACAATTTAGGTAAAAGTGCCCAGATGAGGGCTTTTACCAGGCTTGTTTTGCGCCTGAAATTCGTAAAACTCGCCAAGATTTTCGTGACAACCCTACCTGACGGAGGCGGCGGACAAAATCGCCGTATGTGCCCATGCAAAATCCCACGCCCAAGTACAAGCGCGTTCTTTTGAAACTTTCCGGCGAAGCCCTGATGGGGCCGGATCAGTTCGGTATCAACCGCACGACGCTTTCGGGCATCGTTGAGGAAATCAAGAGCATGCTTGAGCTCGGTGTCGAACTCGGCGTTGTTGTGGGCGGCGGCAATATCTTCCGCGGCGTGGCGCTCGGCGCAACCGGCATGGACCGGGCCACGGGCGACTACATGGGTATGCTCGGCACGGTGATGAACTGCCTCGCGCTGCAGGATTTCCTGGAGCAGGAGGGGCAGGCCACCCGCGTGCAGACGGCCATCACCATGGGCCAGGTCGCCGAGCCGTACATTCCGCTCAAGGCCATCCGCCACTTGGAGAAGGGCCGCGTCGTGATCTTCGGCGCCGGTGCGGGCATGCCGTATTTCTCCACTGATACGGTGTCCATCCAGCGTTCGCTGGAGATTCATTGCGATGAGGTCGTCATGGGCAAGAACGGCGTCGACGGCGTCTACACCTCCGACCCCCGCAAGGACGCAGATGCCAAGCGTTTCGCGACGCTGAGCTACAACCGCGCCCTTGTCGACAACCTGGCGGTCATGGATGCCGCCGCGCTGTCCATGGCCCGCGACAACAGGAAGCGCATCCGCGTGTTCGGTCTCGAAGAGGCCGGCAATGTGACCCGCGCGCTGCTCGGCGAGGAGATCGGCACGCTGGTGTCCACCGCCGAATCCACGCTCGCGTGAGCGACGCGCATCGGTGATCGCGCGTCTGCATCCAACCCGGGAAACCAACTTCAACGAAGAACAACAACAAGGAGCACAAAATGGCCAATCCTGTCGAACAAGCCAAGGAACAGATGAACAAGTCCGTGGAGAACACCAAGGAGAACTTCGCGGGCATCCGCACCGGCCGCGCCAACCCTGCGCTGCTCAATGGCATCGTCGTTGACTACTACGGTGCTCCGACTCCACTGAAGGCCGTCGCGTCCATCGGCGTGCCGGAGCCCCGCACCCTCTCCGTCACCCCGTTCGACGTGTCCCAGGCCAGCAAGGTCGAGAAGGCCCTGCGCGACTCCGATCTCGGCGTCAACCCGAACCGCGATGGCAACGTCATCCGCATCACCATGCCGGAGCTGACCAGCGAGCGTCGCAAGGAATACGTCAAGCTCGCCAAGTCGAAGGCCGAGGACGGCAAGGTCGCCGTGCGCAACATCCGCCGCAAGGCCAAGGAGACCATCGACAAGTCCGTCAAGGACGGCGAGATGGGCGAGGACGAGGGCGATCGTCTGCTCAAGGAGCTCGACAAGGTCACCAAGCAGGTCACCGACCAGCTCGACGCGCTGTTCGAGACCAAGCAGAAGGAGATCATGGAGGTCTGACCTTCATGACGAAATCGTTGAACCGGACGCGGCATGTGACCATCGCCTCGTCCGGTTCGCTATGATGAAGGCAGAATCATCATGGCACCATCGACTTACGGAGGCGGTTGAACATCATGGAACACAACGACCAGCTTCATGTGGAGGCCGAGGAGGCCCTGGCGAACATCAATAAGAAGACCGGGCGCAACATGCCGCAGGCGGTCGCGACCGGCGCGGTGCTCGTCATCATCATATTGGCGAGCCTGCTGATCCGGATCGACGTGTACGTGCTGCTGATCGTCGTGTTCATGGTGCTTGCGCTGTGGGAGCTCCGTGTCGATTTCGCCACGGTCGGTCTGCATATCCCGGTCGTCGCGCTGTGGCTGTGTTCGGCGGCCATCCTGCTCGGCACCTATTACAGCCCGTACCATTTCGGCACGATGGCGCTGCTGACGATGGCGACGCTGATGCTGGTGGCCATTCTCGCCACCGCCCGGTTCAGCTTCGGCAACTGGCTTTCGCTCGCCGTCGCATCCAAGCTGTCGAGCTCCGACGCCGCCGCGCGCGAGCAGTCGTCGTTCAACCATGAGAAAGGCGAACTGCATCACAGTCGGCTGTCGCATGTCGCTGTCTCGATACTCACCGTGCTGTACATCCCTACGCTGGCCAGCTGCATCGTGCTGTCGCTGGTGTTCAACGGGCATCCGGTCGCGCACGCGATCACGCTGGTATTCCTGCCGGCCCTGAGCGATACCGGCGGCCTGTTCTTCGGCGCATGGTTCGGCAAGCACAAGCTGTCGCCGCGCATCTCCCCCAAGAAATCGGTCGAGGGACTGTTCGGTTCGATCCTGTTCGCGATGATCGGCGCGTTCGCGGTGTTCTTCTGCACGTATGACGGCGCGGTGTGGGCGTCGCGCTGGTGGGTTCCGATCGTCATGGGAGTACTGACCGGCGTCGCAGGCACGTTCGGCGACCTGTGCGCGTCCATGCTCAAGCGCGATATCGGCATCAAGGATATGGGACACCTGCTCAAGGGTCATGGAGGCGTGATGGATCGTGTGGATTCCATCCTCATGTGCGCGCCGTTCCTGGCCGGACTGCTGTGGATTGTCGGCATGTGACGGTCGTCTTGACGATCGGACATGACGATGCGGGAAACGACGACAAGATACGAACGATGATGGAGGAGCAATGACGACCGGGCATGCGCAGGATGCGGAACAGCCGGAGACCGGAATCACCCCCGGCGACAAGGGGGCTTTCCGAGACGTGCTGTCCAAGGACCATGCCCGACGGGGCAAGCCGCCGGTGCATCTGGTGGACATGACGCCTGACGAGCGCATCGCCAGGGCGAAGGATCTGGGATTGCCGAAGTTCCGTGTCAAGCAGCTGGCGAACCATTACTTCGGCCGGCTGGAGACCGAGTCCGAGGCGTTCACCGACCTGCCTGCCGCCACACGTGGCGATATCGTCGAGGCGTTCTTCCCGCCTCTGATCGACGAGGTGACCCATCAGGTGGCCGATCAGGGCACCACCATCAAGACGCTGTGGCGCCTTTTCGATGGCTCTCACATCGAATCCGTACTCATGCGTTACCCGGACCGCACCACGTTATGCATCTCCAGCCAGGTCGGCTGCGGCATGGGCTGTCCGTTCTGCGCGACCGGCAAGCTTGGACTCACCCGCAACATGTCGGCCGGCGAGATCCTGGAACAGGTGCGCGTCGCCGCTCGTATGATGCGCGACGGCGAAGTGGCCGGAGGCCCCGGCCGGCTCAGCAACATCGTGTTCATGGGCATGGGCGAGCCGATGGGCAACTACCGGTCCGTGCTGTCCGCCGTGCGCCAGATCAGCGCGATGCCTCCCGAAGGGTTCGGCATCTCCGCGCGTAACATCACCGTATCGACCGTCGGCGTCGTGCCCGGCATCAGGAAGCTCGCGGCCGAGGGCATCCCGGTGCGTCTGGCCGTGTCGCTGCACGCGCCCAGTGATGCGCTTCGCGACGAGCTCGTGCCGATGAACAAGCGTTTCAACACCACTCAGGTGCTCGACGCCGCCCACGATTACTTCCTGTCGTCCAAGCGCCGCGTCAGCATCGAATACGCGTTGATGCGCGGCATCAACGACCAGGCCGAGCACGCGCGACTGCTGGCCAAGCGGCTCAACCATTACGGCGACGATTGGGCGCATGTCAACCCAATCCCGCTCAACCCGATCGAGGGATCTCGCTGGACCGCATCCAAGCCCGAGGATGAGCAGCAGTTCCTCGATATCCTGCACCGTGCCGGAATCACGGCCACCCTGCGTGACACCCGAGGCTCCGATATCGACGGCGCCTGCGGCCAGCTCGCCGCCAAGACCAAAGAGGCCTTCGCGGCCTAACCGCGCTCTCGCTGCTGCAGGCCGCGAATCTCGAACCGCAGAGGGCGCGGCCTTCCCGTCCCATGTAACGGGACGCCGCGGCACTGCTGTAACGGGCGGACGCTACCCTTGGTATCCGTACAACAACCGAGCTTGATAAGGGAGCAATCATGTCGTTGGCCGTCCGAGTCATTCCATGCCTAGATGTCGATGCGGGACGAGTGGTCAAAGGCGTGCATTTCGAGAACCTGCGTGATGCCGGCGACCCGGTCGAGCTGGCGGGGGAGTACTACCGTCAGGGTGCCGACGAGCTGACCTTTCTGGACGTGACCGCCTCCAGCTCGCACCGCCAGACCATGATCGACGTGGTCAGCCACACCGCAGAGCAGGTGTTCATCCCGATGACCGTCGGCGGAGGCGTGCGTACTCCCGAGGACGTCGACTCGCTGCTGCGTTGCGGCGCCGACAAGGTGGGCGTCAACACCGCAGCCATCAACGACCCGACGCTGATCAGCCGCGTCGCCGACCGATTCGGCAATCAGGTGCTGGTGCTGTCGGTCGATGCCCGCCGCGAGCAGGGCGAACAGCATACGCAGTCCGGGTTCGAGGTGACCACGATGGGTGGGCGCAAGTCCACCGGCATCGACGCGATCTGGTGGGTCAAGCGGGCCGAGGAACTGGGCGCTGGCGAGATCCTGCTCAACTCGATGGACGCGGACGGCACCCGTGAGGGCTTCGATCTGGAGATGATCAAGGCAGTGCGCCGCGAGGTCAAGATACCGATCATCGCCTCCGGTGGCGCGGGCAAGGCCGCTGATTTTCCCCCGGCCATCGCCGCCGGTGCGGATGCGGTGCTCGCCGCGTCGATCTTCCATTACGGTCTGGTGACCATCCGCGAGGTCAAGCAGGCGCTTCGGTCCGCGGGATACACGGTTCGCCTGTGAATCGCGGCGGAACCGGCCGGCGATGATTCGCCGCATGCATGAACACGACTCCATAGGGACATGAACAGGAATATGAAGGACATGACAGATACGCAATCCACCATCGACTATGACAACACCGACGAACTCGACCCGCGCATCGCTGCGCGGCTCAAGCGTGACGCGCGCGGGCTGGTCGCCGCAGTCATCCAGCAGTATGACACGCACGAGGTGCTGATGGTCGGCTACATGAACGACGAGGCGCTGCGGCGCACGTTGACGACCGGTCGCGTGACGTTCTGGTCTCGCTCCCGTCAGGAATACTGGCGTAAGGGGGACACGTCCGGCCATGTGCAGTATGTGAAGTCCCTGGCGCTGGATTGTGATGGCGATGCGATTCTGGTTCAGGTCGACCAGGTGGGTGCCGCCTGCCATACCGGCAAGCGCTCGTGCTTCGAGGAGGGCGGCCCGTTGCCGGTCGTCGTCGGGGACCGTACCGCGGAACAGGAGAATGCGTGATGAGCGAGCGGCGTATTGACGATGCCGGTGTGACCGGCGGCCTGCACGATGATGGGGCCGCGTGCAGTGTCGAGCATCTCGAATGGGGCGGCACATGGCCGGACCGCGCCCAGTTCCATCGGCTTGCCGACGCCGGATACCGTGTGGTTCCCATCGTGCGGCGACTGCTCGCCGATTCGTTGACGCCCGTGGGCTTTTACGAGCGTCTCGCCGGGGGCCGTTCGGGAACGTTCATTCTGGAATCGGCGGAATACGGCGGTTCCTGGAGCCGATACAGCTTCATCGGCGTCAATTCGATAGCTCAACTGCGCTCCGATCACGGCAAGGCGAACTGGCTCGGCCAGGTGCCGGCCGGAGTGCCCACTGAGGGTGACGTGATTGAGGTGGCCCATGCCGCGCTCAAGGTGCTCAAGGCGCCGCATGTGGCCGGACTGCCGAACCTGACCAGCGGACTGGTCGGCTCCGTCGGCTGGGATGCCATCCGCCATTGGGAGCCCAAACTGCGCGCCGAGGCGCCGGATGAGACCGGCCAGCCGGAGGTGACGCTGGCCTTGGCCACCGACATCGCAGTGGTCGACCATGTGTCCGGCTCGGTGTGGCTGATAGCCAATGCGGTGAACGTCGACGACCGGCCGACCCGCGCCGATGCCGCGTATGACGAGGCCATCGAACGGCTGGATGCCATGCAGCGCAAGGCCGCCACGCCGGTGGCGGGGGAGGCCCGCGTGAGCGTGCTTGACCGAAGCCTGCCCCAGCCCCAGCTGCGGTTCCGCACCGCCAAGGCCGAGTATGAGCGCTGGGTGGAGGAGACGAAGCGGCACATCGTCGACGGCGATGTGTTCCAGACGGTGATATCCCAGCGTCTGGATCTGGATTCGCCGGCTGACCCGTTCGACGTGTACCGTGTGCTGCGCACGCTCAACCCCAGTCCGTACATGTATTTCATGACGCTCACCGACGCCGAGGGACGCGATTTCAACGTGATCGGTTCCAGCCCCGAGACGCTGATCAAGGTCGACAACGGGCATGCGATGACTTTCCCGATCGCCGGTTCCCGTCCGCGCGGCGCCACCCCGGAAGAGGATGAGCGCCTTGCCAAGGAATTGCTCGCCGATCCGAAGGAGCGCAGCGAGCACATCATGCTCGTCGACCTGTCGCGCAACGACTTGAGCAAGGTCTGCCTGCCCAGCAGCGTCGAGGTCGTGCAGCTGATGGACATCAAGCGTTTCAGCCACATCATGCACATCTGCTCGACGGTCACTGGCACGGTCGATCCGAACCTGACCACGTTCGACGTGTTCATGTCGGCGTTCCCGGCGGGCACGCTGTCCGGAGCTCCCAAGCCCCGCGCGATCGAGATCATCGACGAGCTGGAGGCGGCCGACCGAGGCATCTACGGCGGGACAGTCGGCTATTTCGACTTCTCCGGCAATATGGACATGGCCATCGCCATCCGCACCGCCTTCCTGCGCGATCATCAGGCCAGCGTGCAGGCCGGCGCCGGTCTCGTGCTCGATTCGGTGCCCGCCACCGAATGGCAGGAGACGCGAAGCAAGGCCGAAGCCAGTGTCGAGGCCATCCAGATAGCAGCGCAGTTGCGTAGCGTCGAGTAGACGCCTCGCGGTACCGATCGCCTTTGCGCCCCGCCCCGGCGTGTCCTTGATGACACGCCGGGGCGTTTTCCGTATCGTGCCCGGCATTGCGGTCGGCGCGTGAGCGGGATGAAGATGGCTGCGTGACCAGAATGACTCTGGTAATGTGAGGAGTGTCACATTATGAGGATGAGCTTGATTCGAGCGCCGAAGGAATGGACGACACGCCGTATAGGCCGGTGTTCCGTAAGGTTTTTCGCGGGGAGACTCCGTTGTTGTCGATAGGGATGGCCTTGATGACTAGAAGAGAGAAAAATAAATTGTAAACTTTATATACATAAATCTGTCATGCTTACTGGCGTGCGGTGTTGCACACCGTGGGTTACCATCTGTGTGACCGGTGACACGACACAAATGTTAATGTAGTTGACATTTCCTTGGCATGCCTTTACACTAACTAATTAGTTGCCACGACGAGGAGGCAACATCCATCCCAATGGAGGAGTTAGGAATATGGTAGCTAAGAAACGACTGCTTGCTGGTCTGGCGTCGCTGACTGTCATGGGCATCGCCCTTGCCGGTTGCGGTCCGTCCACGAACAACGGCAGCAATACCCCCAAAGACGAAAAGGTGACGATCACCTACATGCATCGCCTGCCGGATAAAAAGGGCATGACGCTGGTCAATGACATCGTGGCCAAGTGGAACAAGGACAACCCGAACATCCAAGTCAAGGCCACCAAGTTCGATGGCGCGGCTCAGGACATGATCAAGAAGCTGGCGACCGACGTCAAGGCCGGCGCCGCTCCTGATCTGGCTCAGGTCGGATACGCCGAGTTGCCTGAGGTCTTCAGTCAGGGTCTGTTGCAGGACGTCACCGAAGAGGCCGCGAAGTACAAGGACCACTTCGCTGAGGGTCCGTTCTCCATGATGCAGATCGGTGGCAAGACCTACGGTCTGCCGCAGGACACCGGCCCCCTGACGTACTTCTACAACGCCAAGGAGTTCGAGAAGCTCGGCATCACCGTGCCGAAGACCGCTGACGAGCTTATCGCGACCGCCAAGAAGACCGCCGCCCAGGGTAAGTACATCATGACGTTCCAGCCCGATGAGGGCATGATGACGATGTCCGGCACTTCCGGCGCTTCCGGCACGTGGTACAAGACTGAGGGTAATGCCTGGAAGGTCGACACCCAGACTGCAGGCTCCAAGGCCGTGGCCAAGGTGTACCAGCAGCTGCTCGACGACAAGTCCGCGCTCACCAACCCGCGTTGGGATCCGTCCTTCGACGCCTCCATTAACAAGGGTCAGCTGATCGGCACTGTGGCTGCCGCTTGGGAAGCCCCGCTGTTCATCAGCTCCGCCGGTGGCACCGGCAAGGGGGAGTGGAAGGTCGCCCAGCTGCCCGATTGGTTCGGCAACGGCACCAAGACCGGCTCCGACGGTGGTTCCGGCGTGGCTGTGCTCAAGGGCTCGAAGCACCCGGCCGAGGCCATGAAGTTCCTCGACTGGTTCAACACCCAGGTTCCGGATCTGGTCTCCCAGGGTCTGGTCGTGGCTGCCACCACTGAGGCTGCCAAGACTCCGGCTGCGTGGTCCGAGTTCTTCAGCAACCAGGACATCATGGCTGAGTTCAAGAAAGCGAACGACAACATGGCTTCGTTCAACTACATCCCGGGCTTCTCCGCCGTGGGTGCAGCGATGAACGAGACTGCTGCCAAGGCCGCCACTGGTGACGCCAAGGTCTCCGACATCTTCGACACCGCTCAGAAGACTTCCGTCGAAGCGCTGAAGAACGCCAAGCTCCCTGTCAAGGAGTGAACATAACCCGGTCCGGTGATGGATAAGCTGAAAAGTTCCGTCCATCACCCAAGACCCCCGATGCCTCAGGCATCATAAAATGAAAGGCCGGGGATTCGGACTCCGGCCTTTCATATGTCCAAGAGTACATGCTCGTGGAATCGTTTTTCTGTTTTTCGAAAAGACAGGTTTGTATTATGACTGCATCCATTACTCAGGCCAAGGGTGCCGCGCCGAAACGCGCCGCCGCAAAGCCAAAGCGCTCGAAGGCATTCAAGCGCGAGAACCGAACCGGCTGGGCGTTCATGGCGCCGTTCGCAATCTTGTTCGCCTTCGTGTTCCTCCTGCCCATCATCTGGGCCGTCTATTCCAGCTTCTTCCGTCAGGTCAGCCAAGGCGGCGGCCTCTATGGCGGCGGCGAACTGGTCAACGAGTTCGTCGGATTCCAGAACTTCCAATACGTCATCACTTCCGGCAAATTCTGGACTGGTGTCGGCCATGTGCTGCTCTACACCGTCATCCAGGTGCCGATCATGATCATCGCCGCCCTTGCGCTGGCTATGGTCATCGATTCGTTTGTCGTCAAGCACGTTACCGGTTTCCGTCTGGGCTACTTCCTGCCCTACGCCATCCCCGGCGTCGTCGCCTCCATCATCTGGGTCTACCTGTACAACGGTCAGATTTCCCCAATCGTCAAGGGTCTGGAGTCCATCGGCATCCATGTCGACTTCTTTGCCAACAACGTTGTCCTCGGTTCCATGGCCAACATCACGACCTGGACGTTCACCGGTTACAACATGCTGATCTTCCTCGCCGCGCTGCAGGCCATCCCGCACGACCTGTATGAGGCCGCCCGCATCGATGGTGCCAACGGTTTCCAGGTCGCCATGAAGATCAAGCTGCCGAACGTGCGTGGCGCGGCGCTGCTCGCCATGCTGCTGTCCATCGTCGGCACCATCCAGCTGTTCAACGAGCCGCAGATCATGTCCACCGCGGATCCGGGCATCTCCAAGGCGTACACGCCGATGATGATGGCCATGAATACTTCGCAGGGAACGCTTACCCCGTCAGGTGACGGCCCCGCATCAGCCATCGCCATCGTCATGGCACTGATCGCAGGTCTGCTTGCCGTCGTGTACACCCTTGCTGAAAGGAAGGTGAACGAGTAATGAGCTCTGCAACCGCTGAAGTGCGCGCGAACAAGAAGCGCGAACGTCGTTTGGAGAAGCAGCGCGAGGCTGCACAGCACGATCTGCCCCGTTCCATGAGGCCGTCGCCTGCAGTCAAGACACTTACGGTCATCGTACTGGTGTTGGCGCTGATCTACTTCCTGTTCCCGATTTACTGGGCCATCATTGCGTCCACCAAGACGCCCTCCCAGATGACCAGCGGCAATGGCCTGTGGTTCTCCGTGTCGCTCGACCAGATCCCCAACGCCGTGGCCACCAACTACTCCAAGCTGCTCGGCTGGACCCGTGGCAACTTCTGGCGCTGGGTGCTGAACTCGCTGATCTACTCGGGCGTCTCCGCACTCATCGGCACCATCGTGTCCGTCATGGCCGGCTACGCCACCGCGAAGTTCAACTTCCGCGGCAAGAACGTCGCCATCGGCATCATCATGGCCTGCATGCTGATGCCTGCCGCCCTGCTCACCATCCCCCAGTACTCGATCTTCCACGCTCTGAAGCTGACCAACACGATGGCGTCCATCATCATCCCGTGCTGTGTCTCGCCGTTCGGCTTCTTCCTGGGCCGTACGTACGCCCAGAGCTCTGTGCCTGACGAACTGCTTGAAGCCGCCCGCATCGACGGCGCGAGCGAAGCCAGGATTTTCTTCACCATCGTGCTGCGACTTCTCGCCCCGGCAATGGTGACGATCTTCCTGTTCCTGTTCGTCGCCACGTGGAACAACTTCCTGCTGCCGTTGATGATGGTGTCCTCCGACACCCTCAAGCCGGTGACCCTGGGTCTGTACGGCATGGTGTCGTTGGCCACATTCACCGATCGCGGCGCCCTGATGATGGGCGCACTGCTCGGCGTGCTACCGGTGATCGTGATCTTCCTCGGTCTCCAGCGCTACTGGCAGTCCGGCCTGGCCGCCGGCGCCGTCAAGGGCTGATGTTTTCTCCCGCCATGTGCGGGAGAAAACCACGAACCGCCGCCCGGCATGATGTGTCACTGAGTGCCGGGCGGTACGGCCATCACCTCGATCAGTGACACGATTACCATCGTCCAGCGTCATCGTAGGCGTCAAGGATTTGCGCAGTCAGGATCCAGCGGGCCTGCGATGATGCCGGCCATTTCATCGGCCTTCGTGATTTCATCACCCATATATCTTTCCCCGATGACTGTTCCCAAGAAGGAGAACCCATGACCAGCACTGGCCGCTTCACATTGCCCAGTGAAGAGAACTTCGCTGAAAAAACCAAGGAACTTGCCGAATTGTGGGGCGCTGATGCCATCCGTAATTCCGATGGCACACACCTTGACGAGTCCGTGCTCGCACTCGGCAAGAAGATCTACAGCGCCTACTTCCCGACCCGTGCACACAACGAGTGGATCACGCTGCACATGGACGAGACCCCGCAGGTGTACCTGCTCACCGGGCGCGTCCTGGCGGAAGCGGACATCGTGGATGTTCCCCTGATGGACGGCTTCTTCGAGGAGCAGCTCAAGCCGAACCGTGACGCCGACCCGCACAAGTACTGGGAAGTCGTGGACCGCACCACCAATGAGGTCGTGGATGCCTCCCTGTGGACGCTTGATGAGGACACCGATACCGTGCATGTCTCCGGCGCGACGCCGATGCACGAGTACACGGTCTCGTTCCTCGCGTACATCATCTGGGATCCGGTCGAG
>ERZ825670.3975-NODE-3975-length-11871-cov-6.298240_pt1 | contig 11871 bp, 14 predicted proteins | sample MGYA00519929_ERZ825670 | MGnify/ENA primary metagenome ERZ825670 (study PRJEB31778, sample SAMEA3449207) | human gut metagenome | biome: human gut; feature: human-associated habitat; material: faeces | place: United Kingdom | collected 2010/2012 ...
CTCCATCGCGTCAAGCGTCTCCTTGAGCAGCGGCATCTGCACCGCAAGCTCCTCCGGCATCGGCTTGCGCTGTGCCTTATAAAAGTTGCAGGCCTTGTGACGGAAAGTCGGCGCCTTGAGGTCGAAGCTCACGCACACGGCCTCCGGCTTCTGCTCATCGAGCATACGCTGCAAAATTGCAAGGAAGCCGTATACCGCGTTTGTCGGTGTACCGTCCGGGGCGTTCAGCAGCCGCACACCGTAGAACGCTCGGTTGACAATGCTGTTGCCGTCAAGTATCATCAGTTTCATTTTTGCTTCCTCATTTCTCCCCGCGCAGTCTGATTATCTCATCGCGCAGCTGGGCAGCGATCTCGTATTCCAGCATCGCGGCGGCCTTCTTCATCTTGTCCTCAAGCTGGCTTATCAGTTCCCGTCTCTCGCGGTCGGTCATCTTGACGCCGTTTGCCTTGGAGGCCGTGACCGCGTCCGTGGATATCTCTATCAGGTCGCGTACACTCTTTACAATGGTTTTCGGTTCAATGCCGTGAAGCTTGTTATAAGCCATCTGCTTTTCGCGGCGGCGTGCGGTCTCGTCAATGCAGGCACGCATTGAGGGCGTTATCGTGTCCGCGTACATTATAACCTTGCTGTCCGCATTTCGCGCAGCGCGGCCGACCGTCTGGATAAGACTCGTTTCGCTGCGCAGGAAGCCCTCCTTGTCGGCATCGAGTATTGCGACGAGCCCGACCTCCGGAATGTCCAGCCCCTCGCGCAGCAGATTTATTCCGACGAGCACATCAAACTCGCCGAGGCGCAGGTCGCGTATAATCTCCATGCGCTCTATCGTGCCTATGTCGTGATGCATGTACCGGCAGCGTATGCCGGAGCCTGTGAGGTACGCGGAGAGATCCTCCGCCATCTTCTTTGTCAGCGTAGTCACCAACGCACGCTGACCCATGCGTATCTTCTCGTTTATTTCCCCCATCAGGTCGTCTATCTGTCCTTCTATGGGGCGCACGAATATCTCCGGGTCGAGCAGTCCTGTCGGGCGAATTATCTGCTCGACGATCTGTCCCGCGCGCTCGCGCTCATATTCTCCCGGCGTTGCCGAGACATAGACGCGCTGATGTATCCTTTCTGTGAACTCCTCAAACTTCAGCGGCCGGTTGTCAAACGCGCAGGGCAAGCGGAAGCCGTACTCGACAAGGCTCTCTTTGCGCGCGCGGTCGCCGTTGTACATCGCGCGCACCTGCGGCAGCGTGACGTGGGATTCATCCACAAAAAGCAGGAAATCCTTGGGGAAGTAGTCGATGAGCGTCAGCGGCGGCGAGCCGACGGGCCGCCCGCTGATGACGCGGGAATAGTTCTCGATGCCCGTGCAGTAGCCCAGCTCGCGCATCATCTCGATGTCGTACCTCGTCCGCTGGTGGATGCGCTGCGCCTCCACCGCCTGTCCGTTGTCGGTGAAGAATTTCTCCCGCACCTCCAGCTCGCGTTCGATCTCCTCGATGGCGCGCTCCATCTTGTCCTTCGTCGTCACATAGTGCGACGCGGGATAGATGACCGTGTGCTGCAGGGTCTTCGTCACCACGCCGGTCACGGGCTGGAACTCGCGGATGGCGTCGATCTCGTCGCCGAAGAACTCCACGCGCACCGCGCGGTCGCGCCAGTAGGCGGGGTAGATGTCCACCGCGTCTCCGCGCACGCGGAAGCGGTTGCGCTCAAAGGCGACGTCGTTGCGCTCGTAGCGATCCTCCACCAGACGGCGCAGCAGCTCGTCACGCTCCATCGTCTGTCCCGGGCGCAGCGAGATCATCAGCTTGGCGAAGTCGTCCGGCTCGCCGAGGCCGTAGATGCAGCTCACGGACGAGACCACGATCACGTCCCGCCGTTCGAGCAGCGCGCAGGTCGCGCTCAGCCGCAGGCGGTCGATCTCCTCGTTCGTCGAGGCGTCCTTGGCGATGTAGGTGTCCGTATGCGGGATATACGCCTCGGGCTGATAGTAGTCGTAGTAGCTGACGAAGTATTCCACCGCGTTCTCAGGAAAAAACTCCTTGAACTCCGCGCACAGCTGCGCGGCGAGCGTCTTGTTGTGCGCCAGCACCAGCGTGGGACGCTGGACCTTTTCGATCACGCTCGCCATCGTGAACGTCTTGCCCGAGCCGGTCACACCGAGCAGCACCTGCTCGTCCAGTCCCAATTCGACGCCGCGCGCAAGCGCCTCGATCGCCTCCGGCTGGTCGCCGGTCGCCTGAAACGGCGCATGGAGCTTGAATTCCACGGTCTGCCTCCTCAATCCAAAAGTCCGTTGTCGCGCAGGCACACAAAGTCCCCGTCCGCGACGATCACATGGTCCACCAGCTGCACGCCGATGTCCGCAAGCGCCCGCTTGATCTGTAAGGTCGTTTGGTTGTCCTCCTTGCTCGGCAGCGCCACGCCGCTCGGATGGTTGTGCGACAGCACCACCAGGCTCGCGTTGGCGTTGAGCGCGTTCTCCACCACCCGGCGCATATTGATCGTCACCTGATCCGGACTGCCCTCCGCCAATCGGTAGCAGGCGAGCAGCTTGCCCTTCGCGTCCAGACAGGCCTCGTAAAAGACCTCCCGCCGCTCGCCGAGGAACAGCTCGATGAAATACGCGCCGATGTTCTCGCGCGTGTTGAAAATGACCTCATGCCTTCCGCCGCTCGTGCGCACACGGCGGCAGAGCGGGAAGAGCAGCCGGATGAGCGTCGCGGCGTTCTCACCCACGCCCTCGACCTTTTGCAGCTCGTAGGCCGGCGCGGAAAACACGCCCTCGAGCGAGCCGAAGCGCTCGAGCAGACGGTGCGCGATGGGGTTCGTGTCCTGCCGCGGAATGGCGTAATAGAGCAGCAGCTCCAACGCCTCATGGTCGGCAAAGGCGTCCAGCCCATGCTCGCGGAACTGCTCCTTTTTTCTCTGTCGGTGACCCTCGTGTACGCTCATGCGCTCACCCTCTCCGCGTCGTTTTTTTGAAGTATATTATTGTACCACATTCCGCCGCGTAGTACAAGCACTTTTTCAAACAGATGTTCGCTCTGCTCCGAAATTCGGCGGCACAAAAGGCGAACGCCCACGGGCGTCCGCCTTTTCCGTTCATTCCAGCTCCAGCATCACGGGGCAGTGGTCGCTGCCCATGATCTCGCTCCAGATCTCCGCCTTTTTGATGTGCCCGCGCAGCCGCTCGGACACGATGAAATAGTCGATCCTCCACCCCACGTTCCGCGCCCGCGATGCCGCGCGGTAGCTCCACCACGAATAGGCGTCGGCGCGGTCCGGCCAGAGCGCGCGGAACGAATCCACGAAGCCCGCCGCGAGCAGCTCGGTCATCTTCCCGCGCTCCTCGTCGGAAAAGCCGGGGTTGAAGTGGTTCGTCTTGGGATTCTTCAGATCGATCTCCTCGTGCGCCACATTCAGATCGCCGCAGTACACCACGGGCTTCGTCTGATCCAGCCCGCAGAGGTATTCCCGCAGGTCGTCCTCCCACCGCATCCGATAGGAGAGACGCCTCAGCTCATCCTGCGAGTTCGGCGTATAGCAGCACACAAGATAGAAGTCCTCATACTCCGCCGTGATGACGCGCCCCTCGTGCCGGTGCTCGTCGTCGCCGAAATCGTAGGTGACGTTCAGCGGCTCCTTTCTTGTGAGCACCGCCGTGCCGGAGTAGCCGGCCTTGTCCGCGCTGTTGAAATACATCCGGTAGCCCGGCAGCTCGAAGCTCACCTGATGCGGCTGCAGCTTCGTCTCCTGCAGGCAGATCACATCCGCGTCCGCGAGCGCCACAAAATCCAGAAAGCCCTTGTTCAGACAGGCCCGCAGGCCGTTCACGTTCCACGATACCAGCTTCATGAGGATCATCCTCCCGTTTCATTTCTCCGCTCCATCATAGCAGAGCTTCGCCCCTGAAAAAAAGAAAGATGCCGTATGGCATCTTTCTTTTTCGCTGCTTTTCACTGCTTCGTGCGGTCGTAGGAGACCACCACGCGGCGATTCGGCTCCGTGCCGATGGAGAAGGTCGTGATGTACTGCGTGTCCTGCAGCGCCGTGTGGATCACATGGCGCTCGTAGGCGTTCATCGGCTCGAGCGTCACGTTGCGGCGGTACTTGACCACCTTGCCCGCGACCTTCTGCGCCAGACGCTCCAGACTCTCCTCGCGCTTTTCGCGGTAGTTCTCGGCGTCGATCTGCACGCGGGCGCGCTTGCTCTCGCCGCCGCGGTTGATGGAATAGTTCGTCAGCTGCTGAATGGCGTCGAGCGTTTCGCCGCGGCGGCCGATGAGCGCGCCGAGCTTTTCACCCTCTAAAATGACCTTGTAGCGGTTCTTCTCGACCTCATAGACCTTGACCTCGGCTTTGGCGTCCATGTGCTCGAGCAGACCGGAGAGGAACGTGCGGATCTGCTCGCTCTTCTCGTCGCGGACCTCCTCGCCGAGCACGGCCGGCTCGCGCGGAGCCTTCTCGGCCTTCGGCTCGGCCCTGCGCTCGCCGCGCTTGGCCTCGCGCTCCTGCTTTTCCCTGGCGCGCACTTCCTTCTGCAGCACCTCGGCGCAGTAAACGGGTTTCTTCTCCGCCTTGGGCGCGGCGCTCTTGGGCTCGGGCTTGACCGGCTCCGGCTTCGGCTCCGGCTGACCGTCGTCATAGCTGACGCGAACCGTTGCGGGCGAGCCGCCGATGCCGAGGAAGCCGGACTTCGCGCGCTCGAGGATCTCGACGGACACATCGTCGCGCTCCAGACCGAGCTGCTCCAATGCGCGGCGGATGGCCTCGTCCTCGGTCTTGCCCGTCATATCAATAAACTTGATCATCTAAGACAAGCTCCTTTTCGTTATTCGCCGTAGTGGTCGGCGTTGAACGAACGGCCTCTCGCGTACGGACGGTCTCCGATGCGGCCGTTCTCGGTGGTGGCCTTCCTGGCCTTTTCGGCCTTGGCAGCCTTGGCGGCCTGCGCGGCCTTCTGCTTTTCCTTCAGGCTCTTCTTTTCAGCCTCGCGCTGCTGCTGGGCGACGCGGGCCTCCTCCATGCGGCGGAGACGGTCCTCCATGCGGGCCTTCTCACGCGCCTCGTCCTCCGCGGCCATGCTCTTCTTGAAATACTTGTTGAGCACCTTCTCCTGCACGAGCATCAGAACGCTGTTCGCGATCCAGTACACGCCGAGGGAGGCGGGCAGGGTAAAGCCGATCCAGAGGGACATGATGGGCATCATCCACATCATCATGCGGCTCGAGCGCGCGGTGGGGTCGTTGGGGTCCGCGGCCGAGGGATTGCCGGCCATGGAGACCTTGGACTGCCAGAAGCTCAGCGCGCCGGAAACGATGGGAATGAGCAGCACGCCGATAACAGCCCAGCCGCCGGTCCCGATCTGACCGATGACGTCACTGGGGATCATGGTAAGATCCATGCCGAGGAAGCTGAAGTCCATGTGGATCCAACCCTCGGGCAGGGCGACGCCCAGCTCCTGCGCGGCCTTCACGAGCGTGATCTGGCCGTAGGGCTGCAGCTGCGTCAGACCGTCCTTCACGGTCACGGCGCCGTCGTTCGCCGTCATGGCGATGGCGGCGAGGTCAAAGCCCGCCGCGCTCACCGCGTCGATCACGCCCTGCATGGCCGTGGTCGTGAGCATCATGAAGCGCGTGATGGGCTGACGGATGATGGAATACAGGGCAATGAGGATGGGGAAGGGCAGGAAGCTCCACAGGCAGCCGCTCATGGGGTTGACGCCTTCTTCTGCGTAGAGTCTCTGCAGCTCCTCGTTCATCTTGACCTGATTGTTCTTATAGCGGGTCTGGATCTCTTTGATCATGGGCTGGAAGCGGCTCATGCGCATCATGCTCTTCTTCGATTTCATCTGGAAGGGCAGCATGATCAGCTTGATGACCACGGTAAAGAGCACCAGCGCCCAGCCGTAAGAGCTTGTCAGCTCATAGAGCGCGCGGAGCAGCCATGCGAAGGGGATACAGATATAGTATCCGATCGTTGCAAACATTTTTGTGTCCTCCGTGTTTTTTGGTGTTCCCCCTCAGGGAACGGGGTCGTAGATCTTTCCGCCCCGATAGAACGGATGGCACCGCATAATTCGTTTGAACGCCAGCCAGCCCCCCTTGAGCGCGCCGTACTTCTCGATGGCCTCGAGCGCGTACTGCGAGCAGGTGGGAATGAAGCGGCAGCAGGGGGGGCGCAGGGGAGAGATGCTTTTCCGGTAAAAGCGCACGAGCGCGAGGAGAAATCGCTTCACGGCTTCTTCTCCCGCAGTCCGAGCTTTCCGCACACGTTCAAAAACGCGCGCTCCAGCTCGCGGTATTCCGCCCCCACCGCGCGCGTGCGCGCGACGAGGATCATATCATACCCCTGCGCGAGCCCGCTTTGGTTCAGCCGGAAAATTTCCCGCAGACGGCGGCGGACGCGGTTGCGCACCACGGCGTGTCCGAGCTTTGTGCTCACCGTTACGCCGAGGCGGTTACGCCCCCGCCGGTTCGGGCGGACGTAGACCACAAGGTACGGCGAAACGCCGGACCGCCCCTTGGCGTAGATCCGGCGGAACTCATAATTCTCCTTAACGGTCATCGTTCGCTTCATTGCTTCTCTCCTGCATCCGTCCTTTTCCGCCGTTCCGGCGTTTTCGGACGATAGCCTCTAAGGGACGGCGATTTTTCCCATCGTCCGTCCCTCGGTCTATCTATATGCGATGCGCCTTTGGCTCCCTCAATGGGTCAGACGGGCGCGGCCTCTTGCGCGGCGGCGGGCCAGGACCTTGCGGCCGTTGGCGGTTGCCATTCTCTTGCGGAAGCCGTGTTCCTTGGAGCGCTGAAGCTTCTTGGGCTGATAGGTACGAGAAGTAGCCATTGCGTTACACCTCCTGAAAAAATTTGCCGGCGGCCATCGGCCGCTCTTACTCGACGGCGGCGGTCTCCCGCCCCCGCAGTAGCCTTTTTCCTGCGCCGCATTCAACGCAACGCAGAGGATATTATATAAGATGCGGCCCACCCTGTCAAGCCACAAAATCTTGTGGTCTCCCGCTTTTCCGACCGCAAATCGCCCCTTTCACGGCTCATCTTACCTTATCTAAATATAAAATACGGTTGCTTTTTCCCTCCGTCTCTGGTATAATAAAGAGGTGATATTATGCGCTGCTCCACAGCGGGCCGCGCCTTCATTTCCGCCCACGAAAGGAGCGTTTTCTTTGAACTCTGTAGCTGACGTCTGGCAGGTCGTGCTCGAACGCCTGCGCGCCGGCGGTTTGGCCGAAACGGCCATCTCCACCTGGTTCGACGAGGTGGAGGCGGTCGCCATCCGCGATATGACCTTTTACCTCTGCTGTCCCAACGACTTCAAGCGCGGGACGATCGAATCCCTCTTCCTGCCGAACCTCAAGGCGGCATTGAAGGAGATCTTCTCCGCCGATTTCGACGTGAAGCTCCTCTCCGCCGCCGAGCGCAGCGCCCTCGGGCAGGAGAAGCCCAAAAAGCCGACCTCTCTTTTGGAGTCCGGCGAATTTACCTTCGATACCTTCGTTGTGGGCGACAGCAACAAGCTCGCCTACGCCGCGGCCCGCGCGGTCGCGGACGCGCCGGCGGAGCACTACAATCCGCTTTTCATCTACGGTGACTCCGGCCTCGGCAAGACGCACCTGATCTACGCCATCGCGCACGAGATCCGCACCAAAACGCCCAACGCCAAGATCGTCTACATCAAGGGCGACGATTTCACCAACGAGCTGGTCGAGGCCATTCGCACCGGTAAGAACGTCGAGTTCCGCAGCAAGTACCGCGACGCGGATCTTCTGCTGATGGACGACGTACAGTTCATTGCCGGCCGCAAGCAGACGCAGGAGGAGTTCTTCCATACCTTCAACACCCTCTATGAGTCCAAGCGTCAGATCGTCCTCACCTCCGACCGTTCGCCCAAGGAGATGCAGCTGCTCGACGACCGTCTTCAGACCCGCTTCGAGTGGGGCCTGCTCGTCGACGTCCAGCCGCCCGATTTTGAAACGCGCCTTGCCATCGTCAAAAACAAGGCGGCCCAGTGGGGCAGCGTCATTGACGACGACATTGCCAAGTACATTGCCGAGAACGTCTCCAGCAACGTCCGCCAGCTCGAGGGCGCGATGAATAAGATCCTCGCCTACCGCGACCTGATCGGCAAGGAGATGGACGAGGAGAGCGCCAACCGCGCCGTGCGCGATATGCTTCGCAAATCCAACGAGTACATTCCCACCGCCGCCTCCATCATCGACGAGGTCTCGCGCTTTTTCGGCATCGACGAGGCGGTGGTCAAGGGACCCTCCCGCAGCCGCGAGGCCGTCACCGCCCGCCAGGCCGCCATGTACCTCGTCCGCCGCATGACAAATCTCTCCACGCCCGACATCGGCCGCGAGTTCGGCGGACGCGATCACACCACCGTTCTCCACGCGCTCGAGCAGGTCGAAACGAAGCTCCAGAACGACCTAGGCTTCGCCCAGACCATCAAGGACATCACCATCAACATCAACTCCAAGAAATGACGTTTTCCCCTGAATTAACACGTTTCCGGCTGCGCCTTCTGTGGATAACCTCAGCTTTCCACAAAGACCGATTCTTTCCATTTTCTTTCCCCATCGTTTTTCACAGCCGCAAACCCTTATTTTTCTAAGCCTCCCTCCCCTTTTCCACAATTTCTCTCCTCTACTACGATAACGACGAAATAATCTATTCTTTTTTCAAGAAAGGGATCGCAATATGAAATTTTCCTGCGAAAAGCTCCTTCTTCAAAACGCCGTCAACACCACCTCCCGCGCGGTCGCCGCGAAAAGCTCCATTCCCGCGCTCGAGGGTCTCCTGCTCCAGTGCGGCGACGGCGTGCTGACCGTCTCCGGCTACAATATGCAGACCGGCATACGCACCCGCTTTCCCGTTGAGGAGCAGGAGGGCGGTGAGCTGGTCCTCTCCGCGCGCCTGTTCGGCGACATCATCCGCCGTATGCCCGACGATATGATCACCTTCTCGTCCGATGAAAAGCTCATGGTCCATCTTTCCTGCGGCGATGCCGACTTCGACATTCTCGCCCTCTCCGCCGCCGACTTTCCGGAGCTGCCGGAGGTCGAGGAGAAGTATTCCGTATCCCTGCCGGAAAAGACGCTGCGCTCCATGATCCAGCAGACCTCCTTCGCCGTCTCCACGAACGAGGCCCGTCCCGTTCACATGGGCGAGCTCTTCGAGATCGGCGACAACGGTCTGACCGTCGTCGCGGTCGACGGCTTCCGTCTGGCGCTTCGCCGTGAACCGCTCGAGCGGATCGAGGGCGGCGCGTTCTCCTTCGTCGCGCCCGGCGCTGCGCTCAACGAGGTCGAGAAGATCTGCGAGGACATCGACGCTTTCGCGACCATCACCCTCGGCCAGCGCCACATTCTCTTTGAAATGGGCGAGACCGAGCTGATCTGCCGCCGCCTTGAGGGCGACTTTCTCGACTACAAAAACGCCATTCCGCGCCGCAACCCCATCTCCGTCACCGTGGATACCAAGGCAATGCTCGAGAGTCTTGACCGCGTGAGCGTCGTCATCTCCGAGAAGCTCAAAAGTCCCGTGCGCTGTATCTTCGAGCAGAACCGCGTGCTCCTCTCCGCCAAGACCGCCAACGGCGACGCCAAGGACGTCTGCCGCATCGACGGCGACGGGCAGGGCCTCGAGATCGGCTTCAACAACCGCTACCTCATGGATGCGCTGCGCTTCGCGCCCGCCGATGAGATCAAGCTCGAGCTGAACACCGGCATTTCTCCCGCCATCCTCGTCCCGACCGACGGCGAAGAAAGCTTCCTTTATATGGTCCTTCCCGTCCGTCTCAAGGCACAATAAAAGAAAAGAGGTCCCCTTATGACCGTTCTTCCCATCACCACCGAGTATATCAAGCTGCAGGACCTGATGAAGCTTGCCGATCTCGTCTCCACCGGCGGCGAGGCCAAGCTGCGCATTCTGAATGAAGAGGTCACCGTCAACAGCGAGGTCTGCACCATGCGCGGCAAAAAGCTCCGCCCGGGCGACGTGGTCGCCTTTGCGGGCCGGGAGCTCACCGTCGAATATGCGACTTGACGCCATCACGCTGGAGCATTTCCGCAACTACGCGCACCAGAGCGTGACCTTCGATCCCTCGGTCAACGTCATCGTCGGCGAGAACGCGCAGGGCAAGACGAATCTGCTCGAGGCCGCTGTCTACCTCTCCTGCGCCAAGTCGCCCCGTGCCCGCACGGAGAAGGAGATGATCTCCTTTGACGCCGACACGGCAAGGCTCACCGGCAGCGTCTTTTCCCGCGGCCGCGACTTTACCGTGGAGATCGAGCTGTCCCGCGGCAAGCGCCGGAAAATGAGCGTCAATCAGGTCCCCTGCAAGCGCGCGGGCGATCTCTCGGGTGTGCTGAACACCGTCTATTTCTGCCCCGACGATCTCCTGCTCATCCGCGACGGCGCCGCGGCAAGGCGGCGCTTCATGGACCTCTCGCTCTCTCAGCTCCGCCCGCGCTACGACGCGGCGCTGAGCGAGTATAACCGCCTCTACGACCACAAGACGCGCATCCTGCGCGACGCGGAGGAGCACCCCTCGCTGCTCGACGCGCTCCCCGATTTCAACCTCCGCATGGCGCAGTGCGGCGCGGTGCTCATCTATTATCGCGCCCGCTTCTGTAAGCTCCTCGCGGACTATGCCGCGAGCGCCCACCGCGAATGCTCCGGCGGGCGGGAGGAGCTGACGCTCGCGTACAGGACCGTCAGCACCGTCGCCGATCCGATGGCGCCGCAGGAGACGGTCTTTGAGCAGCTCATGGCGCACCAGCGCGACCATTACCATGCCGAGCTTGCCTCGCGTCTTTGCCTCTCCGGACCCCATAAGGACGATATCGAGGTCTCCATCGGCGGCGCCGCCGCCCGCGCCTTTTCCTCGCAGGGACAGACCCGCACCGCGGCGCTCTCCCTCAAGCTCGCTGAGCGCGATATTTTCCGCGAGCTGACGGGCTTTTCGCCCGTCCTCCTGCTCGACGATGTGCTCTCCGAGCTGGACCCCCGCCGGCAGGAATTTGTCCTCAACCGCATCTCCGGCGGCCAGGTTTTCATCACCTGCTGCGAGGAGGACCGGCTGGAAACGCTTCTCGGCGGCAAGGTCCTCCACGTTGAAAACGGAAAGGTGGTCTGAAATGTACCTGCACATCGGCCGCAATCAGATGCTTGCCGAGCGGCGCATCATCGGCATCTTTGATCTTGAGATCACCTCGCAGTCCAAAACAACCCGCGCCTTTCTGGACCGCGCGCAGCAGGAGGGCACGGTGCTCGAGGTCTGCGACGACCTCCCCAAATCCTTCCTCGTCTGCGACCATCCCTACCACCCCCAGATCGTCTATCTCTCCGAACTTTCGAGCCAAACACTGCAAAAAAGAATGGAGGAAGCGACATGAAGACCCCGATCGCCCTGTCTATGCTGTTAAGTCCCTTTTCCCTTCCTCACGACGAACGGTGGGTGCTGCCCCTCGCGCTCGACGCTCTGCTTTGCGCCGCTCACAGGCATTGTGTTTCTGTGCGTGCTGAGTGAAGCGCTCGTGTATGGCGTGTACCTTCTTGCGAAGAAAAAAAGACAGGCCGCGATGTAAGCGGCCTTCCCATCCGAAAATACTATACAAGGTGCGAAGAAACGTGTCGGAAGCCGTTCCGGCCCGGTTCTTCGTACCCTGTACCGAAAGGAGAACCCCATGGCAGAAAACGAACTTCTGCAGTCCACGGCGGTCGACGCCAACAACGATTACAACGCCTCGGAAATTCAGGTCCTTGAGGGACTGGAAGCGGTGCGCAAGCGCCCGGGCATGTACATCGGCTCCACCGGGCCCCGGGGACTTCACCACCTGGTCTACGAGATCGT
>ERZ825670.3977-NODE-3977-length-11864-cov-3.565416_pt1 | contig 11864 bp, 5 predicted proteins | sample MGYA00519929_ERZ825670 | MGnify/ENA primary metagenome ERZ825670 (study PRJEB31778, sample SAMEA3449207) | human gut metagenome | biome: human gut; feature: human-associated habitat; material: faeces | place: United Kingdom | collected 2010/2012 ...
AATCTAATAAATAATAAATGGAGACTAAAAGAATCTGATATAGGAACTAAAGAAAGTACTTTTAATTCTTATGATATATACTTTGATGAAGGAGTTGAAGTAAGAAGAGTAGATAATAAAGTATTTAATATAGTTTTTACAGATAAATATAAACAGAGTGTAGCAAATAATATTACAACAGCAACTAGTAAAGAAGCTATTATAAAAAGACTAGGAACACCAACATTTGAAGATTTACAAACAGGCGTATTTGGTTATAAAGGAAATGAAATATATGTATTTTTTAATACAGAAAATGAGATTTCTATTTACAGTATTTTTGATACAAATGAACAAGACGATAAGTTTACAGAGTTGATAGATTCGTATTTAAATGATGGCGATATAAATAACTTTAGAAACAAATTAAAAAATTTATGGACAGATTATAACAAAGCGGAAACAAAACAGGAGAATGTATTACAATATGCATTGAAAGGTTTTGAAATTTATGATAGTAACATAAATATATATTCTAATTTTAAGTCAAAGTTATACAAAAATTTTAGTATAGATGATTTAAAAACGGAATTATTAAATAAAGATAAAATTCAATTTAAAAATCTGGATTTAGTGTTTAAAAACGAATTAGATAGAAACAAAGGTGTCAATAGTACAAAATATGCATTAGATAATTTTGTAACTGTAAACTATGATGAAAATCAAAATGAAAATAATAAAAAAAGTAATAACAAATTTTTAGATTACAAAGAATATAGTGATAAAAATATATTTAGTGTTAAATTTATTTCTAAAACAAAAGAATATGCTAATAGTGAATTAAAAGAATATGTTAATTATGGAATGTGGCTTAATGAAAATATATACATATATAGCATCAAAAACAAAGGAATTTATATGTATAATGCGATTACTAGAAAATATGGAACATTAATAGAAGGTAATGATGAATTTAAGTTAATAAGCTGTCAAAATAATATTATAAAGTATGATGAAAAACAAATAAAATTGAAATAAAAAATGTATTGAGAGAGGAGGTAATATATATTGGTTAAAATTAAAAAAATTATAGTTATAATGTTAATTATTTGTATATTATTTCCTAAAAATGTATTAGCTATGTCTCAAGAACAAGCTGGAGAAACAATAGCACAATTTGCAGAAAATCTGGTTAATAATTATTCAGCAGAATTTATTTATTCATGGACGGACTCTCAAAGATATGCTGCATATAAATGTCAAAAAACATCGGGTGTAACAAATTATGGAATAGATTATAACGATAAATATGCACTTGATTGTGTTGGGTTTGTAAGTTTCTGTGTACATAATTCATTAAAAATAGGAAATGAGGATTTTACATTTTTCGTTACTCCGCAAAGTGGGGCGTATGCACCATATTTTGAAGAAATAACTCCGAAACCAGATTTAAGTAATTTGAAAAGAGGAGATATAATTGGAAATGGATATCCTCATGTTATGATATATTTAGGCAATGGAAAAATGGCGAATTGCGTAACAAGTGCACCTTATATAAAAATTGGAGATGTAACTACAAGTGCTGGAGTATATAATTCATATGAATTTGTAGCAAGAATTACAAAAGAAACAGCAGATGGTATAAATGCAAATAACTGTACAACGGTTTTTAATACTGTAACAGGAGCAGCAGATGAGGATTATGGGAAATTTTATGGTACAACTGAAGGTTCATATGCAGGTTCATATACTTTAGGACAATGGTTATTTAGTAAATTTGTAGGATTTTTTGATTATATTGCAGGTATATTAACATATGTGTTTAAAATGCAATTTTTAGGATGGAGTAATATTGTAGAAGTTTTAATAAATGATGCAATATGTAAAAGTACAGGAATGGAAACGGCTGTTATAGGACAAGAGACTTCTTCAGAAGAAGAAAACTCTAGCACTTCAAATGAATCTACAACTACAAGTAATAGTAGATTGTATAAACCTTCTGCAACTGAGATGAATAATAGAATTGATATAGAAGACATAATTTATAATAGAGTGCCATTTCTAGATGTAAACTTCTTAGATGTTGAGTTGGATAAATATAAAAATTTAGAAGCAGAACAAAGAAAACAAGCTTCTGACGGAGATAAAATACAAGTACTTAGTAAAGATAGTATAGTATATAGTTTACGTGCAAATATAGCTAAATGGTACATAGTAATTAGACAAATTTGTATCATAATTTTACTACTTATGTTGATTTATTTAGGAATTAGGCTTGCAATAGCTACAACTGCAGGAGGAAAAGCGGTTTATAAAACTATGTTGGTTTCATGGCTTACAAGTTTTATTCTAGTATTTGGAATTCATTATTATATGATGGTTGTAATTGATATAAACGAATTTTTTGTAGATACATTTTCAAAGGTTGCACAAAATGCAATGGATGAATCGGATAATGGAACGGGAAGTCAATCTATATATGATACAATTAGAACAAGAGCATATTCACTTAAATTAAGTGAAGGTTGGCCAGCAACAATATTTTACATGGTATTAATATACTTTTTAATTAGATTTTTATTTATATACATAAAGCGATATTTTACAGTTATGATATTAGCACTTATAGGACCAGTAATGGCAACTAAAAATTGTTTCGATGTTGTGACTACAGGAAAATCTAAAAAGGCTATGGGAAAATGGATGATGGACTTCGCCATGAATGTATTTTTACAAACTATACATGCAGTATTATATTGTATATTTATGGTTATGGCTTTTGACTTATCTACAACTTCTATTCCAGGATTTGTAATGGCATTAATATTTTTAAACTTTATATTTAAGGCAGAAAAAATATTTATGAATATATTCAAATTTGATGGAAGTTCATTAAGAGATGTAAATCAAAGTAAAAATTATTTTGCAGAAGCATATAAAGTCGCTATAGGAGTAGCATTCTTCGGTGGGGATATAGCAAAACATAGTTTTGGAATTGTAAAAGGAAGTGGAAAATTCTTAGGACAAACTACACTTGCTACTGCTCAAATTGGAACATCAGCTGTTAATAGATTAGCATGGGCAATAAGAAATAATAAATCTATAAAACATGGTAATGGAGCTATAGATTATGTTCCAATTGATCTTACAGAATCTTTAAAAAATAAGAAAGCAAACATTTTAAATGGTGCAGCTGATAAAGTAAATAATTTCATAGAAAATAAAACTCCATTTGAAAGAAGTTTGAGACTAGATATGCATAACATGGAAAAAAGAGATCCAGAATTATATGAACAAACAAAGCAAGCTCTTAAATTAAAGAAAGAAACAAGACGTAAAACAATGAAAAGAGCTTTTGGAAGCAGTGTAAATTCAATTCGTTATATGGCAGAATTAATGGCAGGAATACCAATGCTAGTAGTGGATACACAATCAGGTTTTTCTACACTTATGGATGCTAGAAGTGGACTTGCAAATGCTTCAAGAAGAAAAGTAGGATATGGACACGGAAGGAAAAAGTCAAATGCTGCAACAAAGGCTTTAAATGCTGCAACTTTTGGTGCAGTAAATTCTACACTAAACAGTGTGGATAATTTTAAAAAAGATCATAAAGCAATTAAAAAGAATGGCATAGTAATGAATGATTTAGAAAAGGCAAATGCTTTGGAACATAAGATAAATCTTGAGGTAGATAAAATGGTAAAAGCAGGAAAATCAAAACAAGATGTAGAAGAGCAAATGAAAGAGGCTCTATCTCAAGTTATGAGTGCAAGTAAAATTAAAGAGGCAGTTAGAAAATATATGGTGCAAAAGGGAATGAAAGAAATTAGTGAATCAGACTTAAATGAAATTGTAGATACAATAAATAGTGAAATTTTTGGTAGCAGTGTAGATAAAAGTATAGAAAAATATATTAAAAAAGCTAAAAAGGATAAATTAGATTCAGAAGATATAGATAAAATTTTAGATAGTATAGGCAAAAAAGTAGAGTCTGGTGTTTCTGCAGTATTAAATGACGAATCTTCAGGAGATGCTAGTCATAAAAAGATAAAAGAAAAAATAAAAAAACATATGGAAGACAGCGGAGTAGATAAAATAGATGCAGATACAGCAAAAGTATTATTAAAATCTGATGATTCGAAATCAGATTTTGGAATAGGAACTACAGATGAAGTAAGAAGAGGGATTGAAGCAGTATCTAAAGGTACTGATAAAAAACCACAAAAAACTTTTGACAAAAAACAGGCTGTTAGTGCAATTGAGGATGCTATGCTTGCTGGAACAACAAAAGCAAGTAGTAGTGACTTAAGTAAAATGTTAAGAGAATTAAAAACACTTAAGGAAAAATCTAAAAACAATAATGGAACAACAATTGTTGACTTAGCAGAATTTACAAAAGGATTAAGTGATAAATTTGAATAGGGTAGGTGTAAATAATGAATAAGCTCAAGAAATTAATAAAAAAACTAAGTTTCATATTAATTGTTTCTGTTACTATGCTAACGACGTTAGAAAGTACTTTTGCTCCATATGAAATTTATGCAGATACCACAACAACTACAACCACAACGGATCAAGCTAAATCAGAACAGGATTTACTTACTAAGACTGGAAGTGCTATAGGAACTGCTGGAGACTTTTTAGTTGGACTTGCACTTTATATTCCAAAAGCAATGGCTATGGGGTTAGCAAGTTTACTTAGAGTATTGGTATATGGAATTACTAGTATAGGTAGTTCTGGAGATGGTATTGGTTCTGTAGATGCAATTATATTTAATGAAGCAGAAATTACAAGTATAGACTTTTTTGATACATCTTCAAATGGCACAGTAAATAAAATTAGAGAAAATATATCTATTTGGTATTATGTTTTTAGAAATTTATCAATAGTAATATTATTAGGAATCTTATTATATGTAGGAATAAGAATGGCAATGTCTACTGTAGCATCTGATGAAGCAAAATATAAAAAAATGTTTAAAGATTGGGTTGTTAGTTTAGCTTTAGTATTTGTTTTACAATATATAATGATTTTTACAATAGGAGTAAATAATGTATTAGTAGATGTACTAAATGATGCAAGAAATAATGTTCAGACAAGCGAAGCTGGAAAACAATATGACAATGCACTTGACCAAATTGCATCACAGGCTTGGAATGTCGATTTTACAGTAGGAGTATCATCAACATTAGTATATATAATTTTAGTTGGTATAACTATTTTATTTTTAATAATGTATATAAAACGTATGCTTACGATAGGATTTTTAATAGTTATATCGCCACTTATTACGATAACATATTCGATAGACAAAATGGGAGATGGAAAGTCGCAAGCATTAAATGCCTGGCTAAAAGAATTTGTATTTAATGTATTAATACAACCATTCCATTGTATTATATATTTAATTTTTGCTAGTACAGCAATTAATTTACTTACAGAACAACAAACCCTTGCAGCAGCAGTTTTATCTATTTGTATGATATTATTTATATTTAAAGGAGAAAAAATTGTTAGAGAAATATTTAACTTTAGAGCAAGTAGTTTAGGAGAAGCAATAGGTGGAGCAGCAGCAATTACAACAGGAATTTCTATGTTAAAAGCTAGAGGAGAAAAAGATAAGAAGAAAAATATAGATACTAAAAAATTACCTAAGATGGAAGATCCAGGAAAGAAAACAGGTAAACCAGGAGGAACGCAACCAGGAGGAACGCAACCAGGAGGAACGCAACCAGGAGGAACACAACCAGGAGAAACGCAACCAGGAGGAACACAACCAGGGGAAACGCAACCAGGAGGAACACAGCTAGGAGGAACACAACCAGCAAAAAGAAAAACAAATAAATTCGTAGCAGCAGTAGGAAAAATCAAAGCAGGTGCAAGTAAAGCGGTTAATAGTGTTGAAGAAGCATATGATGGATTGCCACCTGCAATAAAAGGCACTATTGCAGCGAGCGCAAAAATTGCAACAGTTGGTACACTGGCAGCATTAGGAGCATCAACAGGGTCTAGCAAGGGAGCTTTGGCTGGTATGCATGCAGGAAATTCATTAGCAGAAGGAGCTGGTGGAATTGCAAGTTCAAGAAAAGCTAACAGATTAGTTATGGATAATGAAGAGAGCTTTGCTCAAGCATATCAAAATTATAGACAATCGACAGGTTATACAAATGATCAAATTGCAACAAAAACAGAACAATATTTGAATGGTGATATTAAGGCTGAAGAAATGAATGATGCAGACAAAGAATACTTTAGTTATGCAAGTAAGATGCAAAAGACATACAAGGTTGTTGGCGAGGAAGACACTAAAGAAAAAATGCAGGAAACATTAGGATTAATTGCAGCAGGACAAATACAACCGCCAAAGCAAAAGGTACCAAAGAAAAGAAAACCAAAGAAATAGAGTGTTATAGTAATAAGAAAGTGGGTGAATAGTATATGGCAGGAAGTTCAGGAGGAGCACCAGCAGGTGGCTCAGGAGGAGCACCAGCAGGTGGCTCAGGAGGAGCACCAAAAGGTGGCTCAGGAGGAGCATCAGCAGGTGGTTCAGGAGGAATACTAGTAGGTGGTTCAAGAGGAGTACCAAAGGGTAGTTCAAGAGGAGTACCAAAGGGTAGTTCAGGAGGAGCACCAAAGGGTAGTTCAGGAGGAGCACCAAAGGGTAGTTCAGGAGGAGCACCAAAAGGTAGTTCAGGAGGAGCACCAAAAGGTGGCTCTGCAAAACAAGCATTTGGGGATGCTAAGGGATTAATAAAAAGTAATAGAGGAACTAGAAGTTCTGATAGCCAGTCTAATAGCGAGTCAGATGATAACCAAGCAGAAGCTGGTAATGCAATGGAAACAGCATCTACTGGTGGAAAAGGAAAGAATGCAGCTAAAAAAGGAAAAGATGCAGCTAAAAAAGCAGGAGATCTTTTAAAAAAAGCCAAAAATATTAAATCTTTAGCTCCAATTGTTTCTGCTTTAAGTGCTATTCGGAATTGCTTTACTTATTATATTTTTAATAATAGGATTTATAGGATTTTTTGTAACTTTGCCAGGTTTGGGCATGGAGAAAGTTACAGAAGCATGTAAAAATTTTTGGAACTGGGTAAAAGGTGCTGAAAAAATAGAAGTTAGTGAAACTGATTTGGTAGACTTAGCCAATTACATACAAAATTTAGGATATGGTCTAAGAGAATATGGTTTTGCAACTGAAGAACAAATAGGATTTGATTCTAATACTGGAAAAGTAAATAAAGTATCTACTGAATATAAGGAAAAAGATGAAGATACTCCAAATTATTTATATGCATATATATTACAAAATGAAAGAACATATACTTTAAGAGGTGTTCAAAAAACAGGTTTTAATAAATTATTGTCTTGTATTCCAATAATAGGGAATATATCGAATGCTCTAGAAGATTCAATTAGAAATACTAAATATATAAATAATAAGGATCAATATGGAATGATACATTTTGATCCTGATTCTATGAACGAAGATTGGTGGAATAGCATAGATGATTTTAGTGCATCAATTGATAGAGATAATAATAGATTAACAATAAAAACAGGAACTCTTGTTACAAGCCAGATGAACTGGGATTTAACAGGATGGACAGGAAGATACGGTAAACCAATAGAATTATCATTAGCATTACATTTATCTACTATGGCACCAGATTTTGTATATGACTTTTGTACTGATGGAGATCTTCAAACAGATATTGAATTAAGTACACAAGAAATGGAGTACAATGTTGAATATGCTTTCCACATAAATGATAGCAATCAGACTATAAGTAAAGAGCAAATTGTGAATGAATATAATTCGCTTAAAGAAACAGTTAGTGTAAATGCAAATTATGATGCATTGTTTAGCAAAGCAGATAAATTAGAGCGATATGAATGGGATGGACAGAGCTGCCATACAGCAACAATGGATACGATAGAAGGTACTAATATAGTGAAAGTTACTGATTCTGATACAAACGAAACTATGTACTATAAGGCATTAGATAAAGATGGAAATCCTATAAAACTAGTTAATAGAACAACAGGGGAACTTATATCATATTCAATAAAGGTTGATGGATCAGGAAAACCAACATTTACAGAAGATAACGGAAATGATTCTTGGAACATAGCTTCTGAGAAAGAGTACTATGTTGAACAATACATGATAGAATATGACTGTCTAAGCTTTCAAGATTTAAAAGCAATATTAAATGGAAAAAGCGATAAAGCAAAACTTGATGCTTTAATTTATTTAGAAACTGAAACTGGTTCAGTTAATGCGTATACCCACGAAATGGGGTTATATGAGTTATTAAATAGTATAGATATGTGTATCGATTATATGAAAAAATATGATGATAAAATTACTTGGAATAAACCAGATGATGGTTATCAAAATTATTATAGGTTAAAAGCAAAAGAAATGTTTGAAAAGTATGGTACAACTTTTAATGGTGTGGATGAGAAAAATATAAGAGATAGAATAGAGTTAGATGAACTTTGCAAAAAATTGAATGAGTTATTAATAGATGTAGAGGGAAAAATACAACAGGATAAAGCAAAGATACAAAATAATGTAGAACCAATAATAGAAGAAAATCTATCCTCTGTAGAAAATCAATGGGGAATAGATCCAGATGTATTTCTATTATTGTATAAAGTAATGTCTACACAATCTACAAGTGTACATACATTTAAACCATATATTAATAAGGTTACACATCACTGGTATAGAGACTTATATTTTGTAAAAACACCAGGTAAAACCCCAGATAGCTGGGATAGTGCATATGACTTCACAAAAGAAATAAATGGAAAAGAAGATGAATTTAATCCAGAAGGATTAGCAGATTCAGAAGTTATTCAAAAATTAAATGAAACAGGTAAGATAATGTATACATTAACTGGAAAAGATGGTAATAACAAAGATGTGGAGCAGATAAATCAACCATATATTATAAAGGATGAAAAATGGCATAACAAAGTAAAGAACTGGTTAACTAATGGATACTATTTTATTTATGATGGTACACTTGAAACTGCAGAAGAAATTGAATCTGCAAGAAAATATTTATCAAACTTTGGATATGAACCATCAAACCCATTGTTAATAAATTATGATAATTCAAAAGTATTAACAGATAAGGATAATAATGTTTCAGATACTGCAACTGTAGAAGAAATAGAAAAGAAAGCACAAGAACTTAATAACGAATTAGCAAATGCATCATATAAAGTAGGACAAAATGGAGATTCTGGACAGAAATATAAAGTTAGGTTACAGAAAATTAGTTTTGCAAAAAAATCATCACTTGCAGCATTTTCAATATTAGAAAATGTTCATACACAAGATGGAGAGTACATATATCATGATTTAAAAGAATTTTTGATTGAGTTGGGATACTTTACAGAAGCAGATTTTAAATCAATTGAGACAGGAGTTTTAGATTGGCTTATTCCAGCATATACTCCGGAAGTATGGCCAGATAAAAAGTACGAAAAGAAAGATAATGAATATGGAACATATATTCGTTCAAAAGCTAGTTTGGATGCTGAAAAAGCAGAAAATGGAGAAGAGGAAGAAGAAGAGGAAGAAGAAATTTCAGCAAGTTCAAGCAATACAGATTTGGATAAAACACAAACTGTTAATGGTGTAACATATATTAATTATAAACAAGGACCATATGGTGCATATGGTGTTGGTGCTTGGGGAGATTGGTCTAATGTACCTGGATATGATAATGAAAATGGCTGTGGTGCAACGTCAACTGCAGTTTTGGCATCTGGATATGGTTGTACTACTACACCTGATATAATGGCCAAATATATACCATATAGAAATGTAGAGGGAATAGCAGATGCAATGCAAGCAGAAGCTGGAGTAACTTGTAGTATAGCAAAAGCTGGACAATCAACTGATTTTTATATAGATACGATTAATCAAGCTTTAAGTGAAGGAAAGCCGATGATTGTATGTGTAACTGGTGCAGTTGATTCAAGATTTACGTCTGGAGCACATTATATTGTTATACTTGGTCAAAAATCAGATGGAACTTTAATATTAAGTAATCCAGGTAATGGTTCTAATCCTTATAAGGCAAAATATGAAGGTGGAGTAAAATCATTTGTAGAAAGATATATGATAAGTGGAGCCGATGGGCATTATCATGGTATTGTAGTTCCTGATACACTTCCAACAGGAGGTTCTGCTCCAAGCAAAAAGAAAAAACATACTGTTGGTTTTGAAGCAGGATTAGATGTTATAACTCCAGGAGAAGCAAAAGTTATAAAGATAGATGGAAATTCAATAACATTAAAATTTACAGCAGATACTACAGTTAAAAATATGACTATGAAAATTGAGGGAATAACTATAAATTCTGATATAACAGAAGGAGCTCAATTGGAAAAATCACAAGTAATAGGAGTAACAACAGATGAAGATATAAAATTATTGATGCGTGATGAAAAGAAGGCTATTATTAACAATATAGAAGATTATATGAAAGCACCTAAGAAAAAATCAGGAAGTTTAGACGATTCTAAATATGACTTTTTCTATTTTACATATTATGAATCAGGAAAATGGTGTACAGAGGGAAATGGACCAGCTAGTGTTGGTGCATGTCAACCAGGAATTGAACATGGTGCTGGAATATGTCAGTGGACTACAATGACAAGTGGACTTGAAAATATACAAATACTTTGTGGTAAGCTTGCAGAATTAGATAGTAACTTATGTGGAAGTTTGGCTAAATATGCAGATGTAGATAGTGTAACGTTAATTAACAAGTATGCAATGCAGCCAACTTTTGAAGATAGTTATTTAAAACGAGATTTTAAAGCTATAGCCGAGAGAGATAGAGATAGATTTTTGGAATTACAAATGCAGATAGCGTTAGAAGAAAAATATCAAACTTTTGACGATTTAGATTTATCATGGATGAAAGAAAGACCAGCTGTTGTACAAGGAACATTAGGGTCTTTGGTAAACTGGGGACCATATATGGGATGGGAAAGTGCAATAAATGAATCAATGAGTGATGAAGAAATTATTATTAGTTTATTAAAATATGCATGTACCAAAACTAGTACAGTAGGTAGTTTAAATAGCAGATGGAATCCACAAGCAAAAGCAGCACTTGATATTTTACATGGTGAACTTGATGCAAAAAAATTGTTAGAAGAAGAAGATTATGGAAATGAATATGGAACTGGTGGACAATATGTTAACTTCTTATCTACTCAATAAAATATTTAAGGGTGATAAATATGAAAAAAGTAAATTTATTAAAAAGTATAATAGTAATATTAATTATTATTGCTTTGCTAATAATGTTAATTATTAATATTATACGAATGAATAATAGTGCATCGGAAAATGTACTCCAATATAGTAAGAGTGAACAATTTATTTTTGAAGATATTAGTGAAGATTTGGTAAAACCACAATTTTCAGGATTAGTATTGATGAAATATAAAGGTAGTGCATCTCAAGAAGATGTAATAAGGGCAATTTATGTAATGGCAAATGATTTAATACCAAGGTATTACAAGATGTTTAACGGAAAATCAGAATCAGATATAAAAAAATATTATAATGTAACTGCAAATCAAGAATATGCAAAAAGAAAATTGGGAATAACAAGCTATGATTGTTTTAGTAAATTGCAATATAATATTCAGCAGCTAAAGGGTGAAACGTTAAAGTTTAAATCGTATAAATTTATAAAAGACTCAGTAGAAGAAGTTGAAGAAGGAGTAAAAGCAAAATTAACAATATTATATGAAAATAATAAAGAGCTACAATTAGAAATATTCTTAAAAAATAACGTTAAAGATAACGAATCAATATTAGAAGTTTTATAAAAGGCTAGTATTA
>ERZ825670.3978-NODE-3978-length-11863-cov-46.960112_pt1 | contig 11863 bp, 7 predicted proteins | sample MGYA00519929_ERZ825670 | MGnify/ENA primary metagenome ERZ825670 (study PRJEB31778, sample SAMEA3449207) | human gut metagenome | biome: human gut; feature: human-associated habitat; material: faeces | place: United Kingdom | collected 2010/2012 ...
GCTCCTATGCCGCCAGCGGCGGGTACTACATCTCCTGCCCGGCCGACGTGATCGTTGCCGACCGGCTGACGCTGACCGGTTCGATCGGCGTGTTCGGCATGTACCTCGACACGCGCGACGCGCTGAAGAACAAGCTGGGCATCACGCTCGACGGCGTGAAGAGCAACACCTCGGCCGGCATGGGACAGCTGGCTCCCCTGACGCCGACCGAGCGGGCGACGATCATGCGCGGCGTGGACAAGGTCTATGCAACCTTCACGAACAACGTGGCCCAGGGGCGCAACCTCGATATCGACCGCGTGCTCGATATTGCCGGCGGCCGCGTGTGGTCGGGCGAAGATGCCCTCGGAATCGGGCTCGTGGATGCCTGCGGCGGACTGAAGATGGCCATTGCGCAGGCCGTCGACAAGGCCGGACTGGGTGACAACTACCGCATCACGGAGGTAATGGAGGCCCCGACGGGCATTGCGGCCCTCTTCTCGTCGCTGAGCGCGAGCGTCCGCACGGCATTCCTGCGCTCCGAACTGGGCGACATGATGAAGGAGTACGGTCGGGTGCGCGAGGCAACGCGCCTGCAGGGCGTGCTGATGTATTCGCCCTGCAAGCTCGAGCTGCAATAGCGGCCCCGGTCGTGGCAAACGGGACGGCATCCTTCATCGGAAGGGTGCCGTCTTCGTATCTGTATGTCGGCGGCAGGTGATTGTGCGGTTGAGGCTTCCGGCAGTCTGTCGGCGCCGTCTGGCGGTGTTGCTGTGGTGGAGGTCGGGATGTCGGCGGCAGGTCAGGGCTGTGAGGTTGCGGTGGCGGGCGGGCCGTGCGGCCGGTTTTCGCGTGTGCGGCGCCGCGGGAAGGCGTTGGCAGGCAGGCGGCATCCCGGAAAACGGGATTTTTGTTTGTCCCGGCGCTTACTTTTCGTATCTTTGGAAGGTGAAAGCGGGCAAACAAGAGAAGAAGGAGTCGAAATTCGTCAAGACGAAGATCGTGACGGGGTATGTCGTCCTCGTGGTCGTCTGCATCCTCGCGGTGGGCTATGCCTACCGCGCCATGATCCACATCGCGGCTCCGGGCGAGAACTACGCGCTGCTGCAGGTCAAGCGCCGGGCCGTGAACCAGACCCTCTATCATCTCTACCAGGCCGAGAGCTACGGACAGCTCATGATCGCCGGCTACCAGTCCTACGAGGAGCGTTACCACCGCGAGCTGCGCACCGTCCGTGCCTGCATCGACTCGCTGCGCGGACTCTCGGACGATACCGATTCGCTCCAGACGCTGCGGCTGGACAGCATCGTGCGGCTGATTGCCGACAAGGAGCGGCGCACGATGAGCCTGCGGCGGTCGATCCGTTCGGCCGGTACGGCGAGCCTGCTCGACAAGAACATCCGCCAGCTGCTCGAAGGGGACGACTCGCTCGGCGGGGCCGACACGTCGCTCGTCCTGCGCAGTGTCGTGCTCTCCGACACGGTCTCCGTGCCGCGGAGCAAGCGGCGGTTTTTCCGGCGGCTGGCCGATCTGTTCAGCCCGCGGCAGGAGGATTCGAGCATCGTCATCTCCCGGCGCGAATTCGTCGGTGCGGTCTCGCCGCAGGCGGTCAAGGATACGATCGCTCTGGTGCTGCGGGCCCTGCAGGACAGCGTCACGAGCGAGCGGCTGGGCATCTACGACAAGGCGTGGCGCCAGGGACAGCAGCTGCGCTACAACAACGAACTGGTCAACGAGAAGATCTACCGCCTGATCATGGACTACGAGGCGGAGGATACCGGTTTTATCATGCGGCGCATCGAACGCAATGCGGCGTTGAGGCGCCGTTCGTCGCAGGTGCTCGGGGGCATCACCACGGCGGCCGTGCTGCTTATGCTCATCTTCGTGGCCGTCCTGTGGCGCGACGTCAACCGCAGCAACCGCTACCGCCGCGCCCTGGAGCGGGCCAACCGCGACAACGAGGCGCTGCTGGCGGCCCGCGAAAAGCTGATGCTGGCCATCACGCACGACATCAAGGCGCCGCTGGGCTCCGTGATGGGCTACATCGACCTGCTCTCGCGCCTGACGGGCGGCAAGCGCGAGGAGCTCTACCTGCACAACATGAAGGAGTCGTCGGAGCACCTGCTGCGGCTGGTCAACAGCCTGCTGGACTTCTACCGGCTCGATATCAACAAGATGGAGGTCAACACCGTGGCCTTCAATCCCGCACAGCTCTTCGAGACGATCCTCTCGGGATTCGCCGCGCAGGCGGCGGCCAAGGGGCTCGAACTGCACCTCGACGCCACGCCGGCGGCCGCAACCGGGGTTACGGGCGATGCCGTGCGCATCCGTCAGATCGCCGAAAACCTCCTCTCCAATGCCCTGAAATTTACCGACCGGGGCTCCGTCACGGTGCGGGTCGATCTCTCCGACGGACGGCTGATCTTCTCCGTGCGCGATACGGGCCGCGGCATCGCCCGCGAGGAGAAGGAGCGGATTTTCGGAGAGTTCGTGCGGCTGCGCTCGGCGCAGGGCGTCGACGGCTTCGGCCTCGGACTGTCGATCGTCGACCGGCTCGTCAAGCTGTTGGGAGGCACCATCTCGCTCGAGAGCCGTCTCGGCGAGGGGAGCCGCTTCATCGTCTCGGTGCCGGTCGGGGCGGCGGGCGATGCGGGGGCGGCACCAGCGGCGGCCGTGTCGGAGAGCGAGGTGCGCCCGGGGCTGCGCGTGCTGCTCGTGGACGACGATCCGCTGCAGCTCGAGATGACGGCGGCGATGTGCCGCCGGGCTGGAATCGAGACCGAGAGCTGCGCCTATCCCGAATACGTCGGCCGGATCGTCGCGGAGAGCCGTTTCGACCTGGTGCTGACCGACATTCAGATGCCCTCGGCCGACGGCTTCAGCGTGCTGGACACCGTGCACCGGGTCGATGCGTCGCTGCCCGTCGTGGCGGTCTCGGCCCGCGGGGAGATGCGCCCTGCCGACTTTGCCGCCCGGGGTTTCGCGGCCTGCCTGCGCAAGCCCTTCTCCGGCGGCGAGCTGCTTGCCGCGATCCGCGCCGCGACGGGAGGCGGCGGCGAAGAGGCTGCGGCACCCGCCGGCGGGGCGGACGCTCCGGCCGCGGAGCGCTCGGCATCGGGCGACGGGGTCGATTTCGGCGCCCTGACGGCCTATGCGGGCGATGATCCCGAGGCGGCGCGGAGCATCGTCGCCTCCTTTGCCGAGCAGACCGGGGCCAATGCCGGGGCGCTGCGGCGGGCCCTCGAGGCGGACGATCCCGCCGCACTGAAGGCCGTGGCGCACAAGATGCTGCCCATCTTCACGATGATCGGCGCCGCGGAGGTCGCTGCCGTGCTGCGGCGGGCCGAGCGGTTCGACGGCGAAATCGACCCCGCCCTGCGGAGCGAGCTGCAGACCGTGCTCGGGCGCATCGACGCGATAGTCGCCCGGGCCGCCGCGCAGGCCGCCGACCCGGCCGTGTGAGCAGGGCACCCGACCGCCGGCGGACTTGGATTTGCCGTCGGCTTTTCCTATCTTTGCGACGTTATGGAACGGATTCTGATCGTAGACGATGACACCACCTTCGCGCTGATGCTGCGCACGTGGCTCTCGAAGCGGGGCTTCGACGTGGAGACGGCCGGCAGCGTGTCGGCGGCCCGCACGGCGCTCGGGAAGCAGGAGTATGCCCTCGTGTTGAGCGACATGCGCCTGCCGGACGAGGACGGCATCGCCCTGCTGCAGTGGCTGGCCGAGCGCGGGCGCCGCGAGCCGGTGATCGTCATGACGAGCTACGCCGAGATTCAGAATGCCGTGCGCAGCATGAAGCTCGGGGCTCGCGACTACGTGGCCAAGCCGGTCAATCCCGACGAGCTGCTCAAGAAGATCCGCGAGGCGATCGACACGCCGGCGCCCGGTGCGGCGGCGGAGCCGGCGGCCGCAGCCAAGGGCCCGGCGCGCGGCGCGAAACGGGAACCTGCGGCGCTCAACTACATCGAGGGGCACAGCGACGCTTCGCGGCGGCTGTACGAGTACGTGCGGCTCGTGGCTCCGACCAACATGTCGGTGCTGGTCAACGGCGCCAGCGGCACGGGCAAGGAGCATGTCGCGCAGCTCATCCACCGCAGCAGCAAGCGGGCCGGCAAGCCCTTCGTGGCGGTCGACTGCGGGGCCATCCCGCGCGAGCTGGCCGCCTCGGAGTTCTTCGGCCACGTCAAGGGCTCCTTCACCGGGGCGCTGAACGACAAGACGGGCGCCTTCGAGGCCGCCAACGGCGGGACGCTCTTCCTGGACGAGGTGGGCAACCTCACCTACGAGACGCAGGTGCAGCTGCTGCGCGCCCTGCAGGAGCGGCGCATCCGCCCCGTGGGCAGCACGCGCGAGATTCCGGTCGACATCCGCCTCGTGGCGGCGACGAACGAGGATCTCGAAGCGGCCATCGCCCGCGGCACGTTCCGCGCCGACCTCTACCACCGGATCAACGAATTCACGCTCCGCATGCCGTGCCTGCGCGAAATGCCCGAGGATGTCCTGCTCTTCGCCGACTTCTTCCTCGACCAGGCCAACCGCGAGCTGGACAAGCACCTCGTGGGCTTCGACGCCGCGGCTGCGGCGGCCCTCACGCGCTACGACTGGCCGGGCAACCTGCGGCAGCTGAAGAATGTCGTCATGTCGGCGACGCTGCTTGCGCAGGACGAGTACGTTACCTGCCGCGAACTTCCGGCCGAGATTGCCGGGGGCGGAGCCTCCTCCACCCTCTCGCTGCGCGATCCCGCCGGCGAGGAGGAGCAGATCCGCCGGGCCCTTGCTGCGGCGGGCGGCAACAAGTCGCAGGCTGCGAAACTGCTCGGCATCGACCGCAAGACCCTCTACAACAAACTGCACCTCTACGGTATCGAGTAGCCGTCCCGGGTGTGGAAAAAATCCACATTCCACACCTTCGTTCCACACTTTTCCACAGTGCGGCAGGATTGCTTTGTTTTATGCAATATATTGTAAAACAAGGTTTTATGCTTGTTTTGTCATCATGGCACATGGCTTGAATCCTTTCAGGGCAAAGGCCGTCGCGAAAGCGGTTCGGCCCCGAAAACGGAAGTCTAACCTTAATTTTGAGAGCCATGAAAAAGAGAGTTGTGATGATGGCGGCGCTGATGCTGACGGCAGGCGGCATGGCATTCGCTCAGCAGCCCGAATCGACGGAACCCGAAAAGCAGGAGGTGGCTGCCCCTGCACCCGAGTCCGCTACGGAAGAGAGTACCACACAGGAGGAGAAGGCCGAGAAGGATGGTGATTGCAAGGGAGATTGCACCAAAGAGAAGTGCGGCACGGCCGACTCCTCCTCTTCTGACAACACCGAGACGGACGAATGACACGTTCCGGTCACCGTCGGTGATATTAGTTAAACAATTGTTTGCCTGGACTCCGCCTCGTGCGGAGTTTTTTTGTGCAGGCCGCCATGCGGAGCAGGCCGGGAAAGAGCGGACCGGAAAAGAGCGGACCGGAAAGAGCGGACCGGAAAGAGCGCCTACGACCGTTCCGCGCGCTTTCTGTCGCGCTCGCTCCTGATGCGTTCGAGGTGCTCGCGCAGCCGTTCGCCGAACTCCTCGCGGCGGTGCTTGAGGTTGGCCCGCCACCCCTTCCAGCGGGTGTAGCGCTGCCGTTTCTCGGGATAGATGTCGCGGATCGTCACCAGAATGCCCGTCTCCTCCACGTCGCCGAAATCGGGGTTCGACACCGTGTCGAAGACCCGCATCGTGGGCGACAGGTTCATGTAGGCGTTGATCAGCGGCGGGATGTTCTCGTTGAACTCGCGGATCTTCTGGATCAGGATGCGGTAGTTGTCCATATAGGTTTCGCCGTGGAAGAGCTCCTCGTAGTAGGGGTCGTCCAGATCGAGCCGCAGCGGATGGATGCCCTCGACGAGCCCTTCGCGGTCGGGGAAGTAGCGGCGCAGGAACCAGATCAGGGCGTTGCGCGCCACGGTCTTGTAGCTCGTGTACATGGTGACCTTGCCGAAGAGGTATTTCGAGCGGGGGCTCAACACGATCAGGGCGCCGATGCCGTCCCAGAGGTTGTCCAGCGCGTAGATGCTCTTGGCGTTGGCGCGGGCCTGGTAGGCGGGCTGCACGAACGAGCGTCCCAGTTCGATCGTGTGGGGCAGGTATTTGCGGCGGAAACGGTCGCTGAAGCGGAAGTAGTGCTCGGTCGAGAGGTGGCGCGGGTTCGGCGTCGTGCAGACGATGAAGCGGTAGCCGCCCACGATCTGTTCGGCCGCCGGGTCCCAGACGATGAGCTGGTAGTAGCCGTCGCCGGCCGTGTCCTCCTCGTCGATGTCCACCTCCTCGCCCGTGCCGCCCCCGGCGCCGCGGAAGGCCTCCTCGCGCAGCCGGCCCACTTCGCGCATGAGCGACGGACACTCCGCCGCCGAGAAGACGTAGATTTCGTTGCCGGCCTTGTTCGTGTCGCGGACCTTGCGTTCGGGCGTGAGCTCGGCGCGCAGCAACTCCCGGTCGACGGGCGGGATGATGGGTTTCATGGTTTTACTTTGCATATCCGCTGCAAAAATACCGTTTTTTGCAGCTATTGTGTCGCGGAGGAGAGCTTTTTTTCCAGAAAATACGCCTTTTTGCGTACATACTCCGCCTGCTCGCGCAGCGAACCGGCGCTCTGCAGCTCCGCCATGGGAATCGGGTCGCCCACGACGATGCGGAAGTGCTTGCCCTGCTGCGAGAACATCTCGTCGGGCAGCCACAGCATCTCGATGTTGAACTTGATGCCCAGCCGTTTGCGCAGGCGGTCGATGCGGTAAAAGAAGTTCGAGAGCCGCCCCTCGACGAAGACCGGCACGATTTGCCGCTGCGAGGCGTAAGCCTTCTTCAGGAAGCTGATCTTCCATTCGGGGTCGGCCACGCAGCCGTCGATGCGGCGCGAGCAGAGCCCCGCCGGGAAGGTCAGGATCTGCCGCTCGCCGAAAAACTCCTCCTCCATCTTGCGGGCGTAGGCCGCGTTCTGCGCGCCGTGCTTGTTGACCGGAATCCAGAGCGGCCGGAGCGGCTCGACGTACATCAGCAGGTCGTTGACCACCACGCGCACATCGCCGAAGCGGTCGATGAGCTTGTCGGCCAGCATCATGCCGTCCATCCCGCCGAAGGGGTGGTTCGAGACGAAGAGGTAGCGGCCCGCGGGATCGAGCCCTTCGAGCCCTTCGATCGAGTAGCTCACCTGCCACTGCCGGAAGCAGGCGCGGATGAACTCCTGCGGCGGGAGCGACCAGTAGTGTTGCAGGATGTGGTTGATCTCCTTCTCGTGGATCGTGCGGCGCAGCCACCCTACCGCCGGTCGGGGAATCCAGCGGGCCAGCCGCGGGGCCTTGGCTTTCAGTACGGCGCCGATGTCTATCTGGGGCATGGAAACGTGCGGAAAAAATTTATAACGGCAAATATAGGTATTCTTTTTTGAAAAAACGCTAACTTTACGCCCAAATCGACCTTATCGAAATGATGGCACCCGAATACCATGTTCCCGTCCTGCTCGAGGAGTCCGTGCGGCTGCTCGACGTGCGGCCCGACGGGGTCTATGCCGACCTGACGTTCGGCGGAGGCGGCCACTCGCGGCGGATTCTCTCGCTGCTCGGGCCCCGGGGGCGGCTCTACGGCTTCGATCAAGATGCCGACACGCGCGCGAACTGTCCCGACGATCCCCGCTTCTGCTATGTGGAGAGCAATTTCCGCTTTCTGCGCGGGGCGCTGCGGCTGCGGGGCGTGCGGCAGGTGGACGGCATCCTGGCCGATCTGGGCGTCTCGTCGCACCACTTCGACGATGTGGAGCGGGGCTTCTCGTTCCGCGGCGAGGCGCCGCTCGACATGCGCATGAACCGGCGCGGACGGATGACGGCCGCCGACGTGGTCAACGGCTACACGGTGGAGGAGCTGACGCGCGTCGTGGGCGACTGGGGCGAGGTGGAGACCCCGTGGAAGGTGGCCGGATGCCTCGTGCGGGCGCGCGCCGCAGAGCCGATCGCGACGACGGCGCAGCTGGTTGCCGCCGTGCAGCCCTGCACGCCGAAACGCGACGGAGCGAAGTTCCTGACCAAGCTCTTCCAGGCGCTGCGCATCGAGGTCAACGGCGAGATGGAGGCGCTGAAGATGGCCCTCGAGCAGAGCCTCAAGGTGCTGCGGCCCGGCGGGCGGCTGGTGGTCATCTCCTACCACTCGCTCGAGGACCGGCTGGTGAAGAACTTCCTGCGCAGCGGCAACTTCACCGGAGAGGTCGCAAAGGATTTTTACGGACGGCCGCAGGCGCCGTTCGAGGTGTTGACGCGCAAGGCCGTGGTTCCCGTGGCCGGAGAGCTGGAGCGCAACCCCCGGTCGCGCTCGGCCAAACTGCGCGCCGCCGTCAAGAGAGGATAACCATGCTGCAGGACCACGAATTCGATCCCGTCTCCCCCGAGGAGCAGGCGCGGCGCGAGGCCGAGGCCGAGCTGGCCCGCCGCATCCGGCGCGAGGTCCGCCGCATGGAGCGGGGAGAGGCCGACGACGACCTGCGCGAGGACGAGGAGCGGGAGGCCGCCGAGCGCGAAGCCGAGGAGGAGCGCCGCCGCAAGGCCGCGCGCCGTGCGTCGAGCACCTTCTGGCAGCTGGTCTCGGGGACGATCCTGCTGCGCCGGGGTGTCTCGCAGTACTACCCCTACATGGCCTGCATCGCCGGGATGTTCCTGCTGAGCATCATGGCGATGTTCTGGTCGCTGCATCTGGACATGAAGTACTCGCGGCTCGAACGCGAGGTGCAGCTGTTGCGCGAGCGGTCGATCCGCCTCGAGGAGCAGCGTTTCAGCCGCACGACCCACTCGGCCGTCGTCGAGGAGCTGCGCCGCCGCGGCATCGACCTCCAGGACCCGCCCGCGCCGGGTGAAATCATCGACAACTGAACATGAAACGCGAACCGTCGAAGATCAAGAGCGACATCCTGCTGCGGGTGCGGCTGCTCTACGTGCTGTTCATCCTCGCGGGAGCCGTCGTGTTTCTGCGGCTGCTGTGGGTGCAGCTTTTCAGCGGCGAGGTGGCCTACAACGCCGCGCGCCTCTCGAACCGCATCTTCACCGAGGAGGTGATCCCCGCGCGCCGGGGCGCGATCCTCTCGCGCGACGGCGAGCCGCTGGCCGTCTCGATCTTCCGCTACCAGGCGGCCTTCGACTTCGCGTCGGACGGACTGGCCGACACGAAGCGGTTTCGCGAGCAGAGCGATTCGCTCGCCAAGCTTCTTTCGGCCTACTTCAAGGACCGTTCCGCCGCGGAGTACGCCCGTTTTTTTAGGGAGAAGCAGAGCCACGCCCGCAACAACTACCGCCTGACCAACGAACGCGACACGACCTACTACCGCTCGGAGGGGCTCTTCGCCCGGCTCGTGGACTGGATCCGCGGCGAGGCGACCGTGACCGAACGCATCTACGACACGATCCGCGACCATACGCTCGTCAACATCTTCCCGCGCGAGGTGGACTACGCCGAGTGGCAGACGCTGCGCCGCTATCCGCTGCTGAACTGGAACATGGGCATGGTCTACCGCCTTGTCGAGCGCGACGACCGCGTCTACCCGCAGGGCGAGCTGGCCCGCCGCACGATCGGCGACAAGGGCTACATCGGCCGTCCCGACGACTCGGGCAAGACCCTCTTCGGCAACTACGGCATCGAGGACTGCTACCGCCGCGAGCTTTCAGGCCGCGACGGCGTGGCCGTGCGGCAGCGCATCGCGCGCGGCTTCTACGGCCGGGTGGCCGGGGCCGGGCACGAGGAGCCCGAGGACGGGCTGGACGTGGTGACGACGCTCGACATGGACCTGCAGGACGTGGCCGACAGGGCGCTGCGGAGCCAGCTCGAGCGGCAGAACGCCACCTGGGGCACGACCATCGTCATGGAGACCCGCACGGGCGAGATCCTTGCCCTGGCGAACCTCGGCCGCAACGGCGACGGCAGCTACTCCGAGCGCGAGAACTATGCGCTGGGCCGCTGCATGGAGCCCGGCTCGACCTTCAAGCTGGCGTCGATGCTGCTGCTGCTCGACGACGCGAAGATGTCGCCCGAGACGACCTACGACGTGCACAACGGCGATCCGGTCAAGGTGGGTCCCGCGACGAACATCCGCGACTCGCACCGCGGCGATCACGTCATCGACTTCCGGCAGGCCGTGGCCGCCTCCTCGAACGTCTACTTCGCCGAGGCGGTCTGGGACCGCTACGGCGCCACGGGCAGGAAGTTCGACTACAGCCGCTTCCTGCACGAGCAGCTCCACCTGGGCGAGACCGTCGGGCTGGAGCGCCTCGGCGAGCGGCAGCCCGAGATCACCCGCGACTGGAAGGTCGCCGACCCCGGCGTGATGCTCGTGAAGATGGCCTACGGCTACCGCGTGAAGCTGGCCCCGATCCAGATGATTACCTTCTACAACGCCATCGCCAACGGCGGGCGGATGATCTCGCCGGTGCTGATCCGCGAGCTGCGGCGCGACGACCATGTCGAGGAGCGCTTCGAGAGCCGCACGATCGCTTCGTCGATCTGCTCGCGGTCGACGCTGCGCGAGGTGAACCGCTGCCTCCAGGCGGTCTGCACGCGGGGCACGGCGAGCGCCTTCTTCCGCGACACGACTTACGTGCGCGTCGCCGCGAAGACCGGAACGGCGCAGATCACCGAGCCGCGCAGGGAGCCCGGGCGCCACTACCTGGGTTCGATGATCGCCTTCTTCCCGGCCGACGAACCCCGCTACACGGTGCTGACCACCATCGAGACGCGCGCACAGGCCGGCAAGGCCTACTACGGCGGTCCGCTCGCGGGCCCGGTCGTCAAGCGCCTGGTGGACTACATCTACAACCGCGGGCAGGAGTGGTACGGACGCCTCGAGCGGCAGGGTCCGCGCCGCTATCCCGAGCGGATTAAGGGCGGGGAGATCGCCCAGATCCGCCGCGTGGCGGGACGGCTCTCGCCCGACGTCGACTACGACCGCCGCACGGGCTGGGGCCGCGCGACGGTGGACAGCCTCGCCGAGGTGACGATTGCCTCGCTGCCCGACGACCGGAGCGTGATGCCCGACGTGCGGGGCATGGGGCTGAAGGATGCCCTCTTCCTGCTCGAGAGCCGCGGGCTGCACGTCCGCTTCTCGGGCGAGGGGGCCGTGACAAGACAGAGCATCGCCGCCGGGCAGCGCATCTCGTCCGGAGCGACGGTCAGCATAACCTTGAATTGATACTGAGAGATGAAAACACTATCCGAACTGCTTGAAAATACGCCCGTTGAGGCAATCTGGGGTGATCCGCAGGTCGCCGTCGGGTCGCTCGTCTACGATTCGCGGGCCGCGGCGGCGGGCTGCTGCTTCTTCGCCGTGCCCGGCACGCAGTGCGACGGCCACGCCTTCATCGGGGCGGCCGTCACGGCGGGGGCCGCGGCGGTGGTCTGCGAACGCCTGCCCGAAGAGCGCCCCGCGGGGGTGACCTTCGTCGTCGTGAAGGACTCGCAGGGGGCGATGGCCGACATGGCCGCGGCCTTCTACGACCATCCGAGCCGCGAACTGAAGCTCGTCGGCATCACCGGCACGAACGGCAAGACCACGACCGTGACGCTGCTCTTCGACCTGGTGCGGGCGATGGGCTACCGTGCGGGGCTCATCTCGACGGTGGTCTACCGCATCGAGGAGCGCACGCTGCCGGCAACGCACACGACGCCCGACTCGATCCGCCTGAACGCCCTGATGCGCGAGATGGCCGATGCCGGGTGCGAATTCTGCTTCATGGAGTGCTCGTCGCACGCCATCGTGCAGGAGCGCACGCGGGGCCTCGACTTCGCGGGCGGCATCTTCTCGAACATCACGCACGACCACCTCGACTACCACAAGACCTTCGCCGAGTACATCCGGGCCAAGAAGC
>ERZ825670.3991-NODE-3991-length-11824-cov-7.152519_pt1 | contig 11824 bp, 10 predicted proteins | sample MGYA00519929_ERZ825670 | MGnify/ENA primary metagenome ERZ825670 (study PRJEB31778, sample SAMEA3449207) | human gut metagenome | biome: human gut; feature: human-associated habitat; material: faeces | place: United Kingdom | collected 2010/2012 ...
CCTTCAACATCAACTCCCTGTCCATCCCGGAGGAGCAGCAGAAGAAGATCACCGAGTGGGAAGAAAACGCCATGACCACCGACCCCACCACCGCCGCTGCCCGTCTGGTGGGCGGCCAGATCGACGCCATGAAGACCGCCGCCGGCAACACCGCCGGTGCCATGACCGGCTTTATGGGCATGGGCATGGCAGCCGGTGCAGGCGGCATGGGCGGCATGAGCGCCCAGAACCTGTTCGCTATGGGCCAGCAGGCCCGTCCGGACAGCGTGGACGCGCCCCAGCATGTCAGCCGCCCCGCACCCGCCCCGACAGACAGCTGGAAGTGCAGCTGCGGTGCTACCGTTACCGGCAAATTCTGCCCGGAATGTGGCAGCAAAAAGCCGGAGCCGAAGCCCGCTGCGGACAGCTGGACCTGCAGCTGTGGTGCTACCGTTACGGGCAAGTTCTGCCCGGAGTGCGGCAAGCCCCGCCCGGCGGCAGCAGAAGGCTGGACTTGCAGCTGCGGCGCGGTGAACAAGGGCCGCTTCTGCTCCGAGTGCGGCAAACCCAAGCCCGCCGGTACGCCCAAATATAAGTGCGACAAATGCGGCTGGGAGCCGGCAGACCCCGCACATCCGCCCAAGTTCTGCCCGGAGTGCGGCGACCCCTTTGACGACAGCGACCAGACCTGATCTGACAAATACAGAGCAATGAAAGGAGCATACCATGATGGGATTCTTTTCCAACCTGTTCGCAAAACAGAACTGCGCCGTCTGCGGTAAGGAGTGCGGCACCCTGCACCGCTCCAAGCTGCGGGACGGACAGTTCCTCTGCGATGACTGCGGCAACAAGTGCTCCAAATATATCCGGCTCAGCGAGCTGACGCTGGACGAGGCCAAGGAGCACATGGAGTATATGGCCCGGATGAAGCGGGTGTTCGACGAGGTGTTCGACAAGACCGAGTTCCGGGTCAACGCATACCCCTCCACCCCGACGCAAATGGGGCTGGTGTTCTGCGATGAGCTTGGAATGTTGTACATCGACGACCGCACCGGCGGCCGGGGCAAGATGCCGGAGCTGATCCGCTACGACCAGATTGCCAGCTATGAGGAGTATCTGGACGAGACCCCCGCCAAGGAGCCGGGCCAGGAACCCACCCTCAACGGCGGCGGCCTGAAGCTGAAGCTGGTGCAGCCCCGCAGCATCACCGAGGCCCAGACCCAGCGGGGCATGCGCCCCCACCCCTACATCAAGCAGGAGCTGGTCATCTGCTTCAGCAAGCGGGACCGGCGGGAGATCGGCTATGCCCACATCGCACGGCAGCATCTGGACCACATCTTCGGGGTCCACGATAATGAGACCAGCATGTTCGGCCGCCGGATGTCCAAGGCCGAGGAACGGGAGCTGAAGGGCCAGATGGGCATGATCGGTGCCATGGGTGCCGTGGCATCCGCCGCCATGAAGGGCGGGCAGCTCTCTGAGCAGGAAAAGGCCCGCTTTGTGGAGAACATCAATCTGGCAAACGACGCCCAGACCGGCGGCATGGCAGTGTACAGCCGCCGCGCTGACGAAGCCTTTGCAAAGGTGCAGTGACTGAAAAAGGAGGAACGGATATGAGAAAGATCCAGCGCAGAGATTTCCTCAAGGCCATGGGCCTTGCCACCGCCGCCCTCGGACTGACCGCCTGCGGCGGCTCCAGTGCTGCCAGCGCATCCAGCGCTTCCAGCGTTTCCAGCGCACCGGCTTCCAGCAGCAGTGCCCCGTCCGCTTCGGCACAGCCGGAATCAGCAGAGACCAAAGCCGCCCCTGCAGGGCCCCCTGTGACCCAGTTCCAGACCGGGGAACTGACCATCGGCGACTACACCTTCAAGGCACAGTACATTCCCTTTGACGTCCGCCGCGAGGTATGCGGTGCCTATCATTTGATCAAAGCGGACAGCTACCGGGGCAATTACTTCTTCAGCTTCTACAACGAGGACGATGAAGAGCAGTCTGCCAAGATCTTCGAGTATGCCATCAAGGACGACCGGCTGACCCCGGTGGCAGAGTACAACATTGACGGCAGCGACGCCCTCAGCATCGACCGCAATGGCATCCTGTACGCCCTGGAAACCTTTGATGTCTACTGCTACGATCTGAACAGCAGCGACCCGGAGGAGCCCGGCGACGCACTGGACTACTGGGGCCGCTGCTATTCCTCCAAGGACCGGGACCTGACCGTGCTCTACAGGACCTCCGCGCTGGTGCTGGTGCAGGACGGCGAGTACACCGAGCTGACGCTGGAGGGCGATAACGAGATGGGCCCCTTCTACATGATGTCCTCCCTGAACCTCAGCGGGGACGAGCTGCTGACGGTGGGCGAGCTGGAATCCAACGGCGATGATTACTTTGCTGCCTTTGATCTGGACGGCAATGAGCTGGCCCGCAGCTCGCAGCCGGTGGGCAGCTTTAACGCCGTGATGATGAAGCGCCCCAACGGCTATCTGCTGGACACGGGCTATATGTGGGAGCTGTACGCGCCGGACGGCACCTTCCTGGAAAAATCCCTGCCTGTGGGCGAGCGCGAGACCCTGTGCCAGCTGTGCGGCGACTTCTGCATCTTTGATGTTTTCCTGCCGCTGGAGGAAAACGCTTTCCTGGCAGTGGGCCACCACGGCAAAGCCACCGAGCCGGACGAGCCGGTGGTGTTCCGCATCACCACGGACTTCTGAGCCGACCGCTTCGGCGGGAAGACCAACGCAAAAACAGCGGGGCCGGGGAAGAGCCCCCGGCCCCCTTTGGAACAACAGGAGGAAACGCTATGGCAGGAATGCTGGAATACAAGTGCCCCTGCTGCGATGGCGCCATCCAATTTGACAGCGCCACCCAGAAGATGAAATGCCCCTACTGCGACACCGAGTTCGACGTGGATACCCTCAAGGGCTACGACGAGGAGCTGAAAGACGAAAAGCCCAGCGAGATGGAGTGGGCCACCCCCGGCGGCAGCTGGGCAGAAGGAGAGACCGCCGGTCTGCATACTTACAGCTGCAAGAGCTGCGGCGGCGAGATCGTGGGCGACGACACCATGGCGGCGTCCGCTTGCCCCTTCTGCGGCAACCCCATCGTCCTCACCGGACAGTTTGCCGGGACGCTGCGGCCAGACCTCATCATCCCCTTCAAGCTGGACAAAAAGGCCGCCAAGGCAAAGCTGCAGGAGCACCTCAAGGGCAAGACCCTGCTGCCCCGGGTGTTCCGCAGCCAGAACCACATCGACGAGATCAAGGGCGTGTATGTGCCCTTCTGGCTCTTTGACAGCGACGCCGACGCCCAGCTGCGCTTTACCGCCACCCGCACCCGCTGCTGGTCGGATGACGACTACGATTATACCGAGACCAACTACTACTCCGTCCGGCGGGACGGCACACTGGGTTTTGATGCCGTGCCAGTGGACGGCTCGTCCAAGATCGAGGACGACCTGATGGAGTCCATCGAGCCCTTCGCCATGCAGGATGCCATCCCCTTCCAGACCGCCTATCTGGCGGGCTATGTGGCAGACAAATACGATGTGAGCGCCGAGGACAGCATCGAGCGGGCCAACAAGCGCATCCGCCGCTCCACTGAGGAGACGTTCCAGCAGACCGTTACCGGCTACGATTCGGTCAAGGTGGATAACAGCAGCATCCAGCTGCACGGCGGCAAGGCAAAGTACGCGCTGTTCCCGGTCTGGCTGCTGAGCACCAGCTGGCGGGGTGAAAACTATCTGTTTGCCATGAATGGTCAGACCGGCAAATTCGTGGGTGACCTGCCCGTGGACAAGGGCGCTGCCCGCAAGTGGATGCTGGGCCTTACGGCTGCCCTTTCCGCCGCGTCCTACGGCGTGATGTGGCTGCTGTGGCTGGCACGGATCCTGTAAAGGAGGGACGAACGATGAAAAAGACTTCCAACCGACTGCACTCCCTCTTTGCGGCGCTGGCAGCACTGATTCTTGCGGCGGCGCTGGCTGTTCCGGCCTTTGCGGTGGAGGGCGGCTTTGCCGACCTGTACTACCGCATGAACGACAGCGCAGAAGTTCTGACCGAGGACGAGTATAATGAACTGGAGGCTTCGCTGGAGGAGCTGAGCGTCCGCCAGAGCTTTGATGTGGTCATTGCCACCATCGAGTCGCTGGAAAGCGTGGACTACGACAGCATGGAGGCCTATGCCGACGACCTGTATGACTTCTGCCAGTTCGGCTACGGCTCCGATATGGACGGCGTGCTTCTGCTGGTGAGCGTGGGCGACCGCAAATGGCACATCTCCACCTGCGGCTACGGCATCACCGCCTTTACGGATGCCGGCATCCAGTACCTTGGCGAGCAGATGACCCCCTTCATGGCCGATGGAGACTACGCCGGTGCCTTCCGCACCTTTGTCCAATGGTCGGATACTTACATCGACGCTGCCCGGGCGGGCCACCCCTACGATGTGAATAACCTGCCCCGGGAGCCGCTGTCTCTCATGTACCTGTTCCTTGCGCTGGGCATCGGCCTTGTGCTGGCATGGGTCGTCGTCAGCGTAATGAAAAGCCAGCTGCGCAGCGTGGCGTTCCAGGAGAATGCCGCCAGCTATGTGCGGGAGGGCAGCATGAATCTGACCAACAGCCGGGAGCTGTTCCTGTACCGGGATGTGCACCGCACCGAGCGGCCGAAGGAGTCCAGCTCCAGCGATTCCGGCGGCAGCTCCACCCACACCTCTTCCAGCGGCACCACCCACGGCGGTGGAGGCGGCTCGTTCTGAAAGGAGCATGTTTATGAACCCTTATCTCTCGGAAAAAGCCCGGGGTGAGATTCCCCGTGTCCTCAAATGGCTGCGGAACGCAGGGCTTGCCTTCTGCGTGTTCTGCTCTTTTGGCGGGTTGTATACCCTCTGTCTGGACCTGCAGGCCAAGGACACCTCCCACGTTGTCGGGTATGTGTTCTGGATCGTGGTGGGCGCAGTGCCCCTTGTTCTGTTCGCACGCAACGAAAAACGCCGCTACCATGCAAGGACCATCGCCCGCAGGGTGGAGAGCTACTCCGGGCCGGAGGTGCCCCTGCGGTGGCTGTGCAACAGCGTTGGCATGGACACAAAGGACCTTGCATGGTATTTTGAAAACGGTTATTTTGTAAACCTCAGTCTGGATCTGAACCAGAAGATCGTCCGCAGGCGGACTGTGCCCCGCCATGACCCGAACCGGAGCTGAACCCTCACAGCTGAAACAGAAAGGAGTATTTTCATGGGACTTTTTGATAAGATGAAGCAGGCCGCCGCAAATGTTTCCGGCAACCAGACCGTCACCTTTACCTTTCAGGCTCTGCCGGAAAGCCTTGCCCAGATGCAGGCACTGCCGGAGGCCAGTCTGGACACCCCCTTTAAGACCGCAGCCCTCACCGTCTGCGCGCTGTGCGCCTACGGTGCCGATAAAAACATCGGGCTGGAGATGCTCAACTGGCTGCGGGGCCCTCGCCCGCTGAACGGGCAGGAGATTTCCTTCCTGAACGACCGCTTCCGGGACGGCAAGAGCTATATCCCGTTCTCCTACTTTGTGGGTGCGTCGCCGGAAAACGGCTATACCCCCCGCCAGCCCTTCACCCTGCTGGTGGGCAGCAACCACACCTCCAACACCGAGGAGGGCTACTGCAAGCTGTTCATCCCCTGCGGCGGCGCCGACAGCCCCCGCCCCATCAAGCTGCGCCGCAAGGGCGACGGGCAGTGGTTCTTGTGGGAGCAGTATCTGATGACCGGCATCCGCATCCCGGCGTCTGCCGACCCGTGGGCATAAAACAAAGGGGCTGACATGAAAGCCATGAAAACTTTTGCAGCACTGCTTGCACTGGCTTTCAGTCTGGCAGGGTGCGGTGCGGTGGACGGCGACCCCGTCCGTCCCGCTCCCGGCAGCACCGGGCAGGGCAGCAGCACAGCGGCTTCCGGTGCCGATTCCGCTGAGCCGGAGCAGCTTGCCGCAATGCGGCAGCTGGCAGGGGAAAACGGAGACCTTGCTGGGGTGCTCTATCTGGGCAGCGTTCCGGAGCGCACCACCGATGTGCACGCCGTACTGGACAGCTTACCGGAACAGCCGTGGCAGTTTGTTGCGGACATTCCGGCAGACCGCTGGGTCGCAGCGCCGGGCGGCGGGCGGGAGCTGTACTGCATCTTTGCCGTGCGCAGGGAGGATACGCTTTTTGTCTATGAAAAACAGGACCCCGCGTATCCCGCGCAGCTGGGAAAAGAACTTTACGGCAGGCAGGGTGGCCAGCCCATTCTGCTGCTGTGCAACGGCAGCAGGGAGGACGCCGACACCATGGTAACGGTCTATTGCAGCACCGGACGCCCGCTGGACTGGAACCCGCAGCTTTCCGGCAGCACCGGGCAGCCGGTGCAGGTGGAGGGCGTGTATGATTTTTCCAACTACCCGCTGCCCGGCGCTGCCCCCTGAGGTGCGCCCCGGCAGGGCATGAGAAAGGAGAACCTATGAAAAAGATCAAACTTCTGGCAGCCCTGCTGGCGCTGACCATCGGTCTGGCGGGCTGCGGCAAAGGCAGCAGCGCGTCCAGCTCCAAGCCCGAAAAAATGCTGGACGGAGACAACATGATCGCATCGCCCTCCGCCAAACAGGAGTACACCGAGCCGGAGGACGTGACCTACATGCGCCTTCTGGCAGGGGAGGACGAATACCGCGCCTGTGTGCTGTATCTGGGCGGCTCCTACGAGGTGACCACCGATGTGCAGAAGGTGCTGGACGGCCAGACCGATCTGCGGGATCTGTGGGGCTTCGTCTACGACATCCCGCAGGATCACTGGGTCGTGGCACCGGATGGCGGGTGCGACCTGTACTGCATCTTCCCGCAGGAGGCGCAGGCCACCCTGTTCGTCTACGAGACGAGCCTGACAGACGATGCCGAAAACCCGCTCCAGCGCGGCAAACAGCTCTATTACAGTGAGGACGGCCAGCCCATCCTGCTGCTGTGCAACATCAGCGATATCGCCCCCAACACCGAAGTGGAACTGTACCCCAGCACCAGCGAAGAGCTGGTGTTCAGCCCCTTCCTTTCCGGCGAGAACGGCCATGTGGTGGAAGCCGAGGGCGTGTGCGATTTTACCATCTACCCGGAGGGGGACGACTGGGAGACCACTACCAGCCCGTGGTCGTTGGAAGGCAACTGGCTGGAGACCGGCCGCGACACCGACGAGGGCTATTTTGACACCGACCCCGCAGACGCCGACCGGATGTGCTTTTTGCCCACCGATGCCGACACCGAGGGCAGCCAGCTGCCCCTGACCGCCAGCTACATCACCCCCTACCCGGAGCTGAACGTGGAGGAAGCCGACCTGTTCTATCAGGAGGGCACCCCGGAGGTACCCTTCCGCTCCAATCAGGAGTGGTACGCCACCTTTACCGGGGAGGACGGCTCCCGCTACGCCGTCACGCTGGAGGACGAGGACACCCTTGCCCTGAAGGTCTATCTGGACGGTCAGGAGAGCTACCTGAGCCTTGTCAACACGGTCTACTTTGCACGGCAGGAGGCCATGGGCTGACCGGCGCGCACCCCAACACCGGGAGGAATGCACCATGAAACACACCAAAAAGATCACCATCCTCCACTCCAATGATCTGCACGGAGACTTTCTGGCAGAGCAGGTGGACGAAAAACTGGTGGGCGGCGTTTCCATGCTGTCCGGCTACATCGAAAAGGTGCGGGCAGAACAGCCCAACACCATCTACGCCATTGCGGGCGATATGTTCCGGGGCTCGGTCATTGATTCCGAATACAAGGGGCTTTCCACCATCGAGATCATGAACGCCCTTGCCCCGGACGTCGTCACCATAGGCAACCACGAGGTGGACTACGGCATCGCGCATCTGCTGTTCATCGAAAAATGCGCGCGCTTTCCCATCATCAACGCAAACCTCTACATCAAAAACACACCCACACGGCTGTTCACCCCCTACAAGATCCTGCGGATGGACGGCATGAACATCCTGTTCATCGGCATCATCACGCAGGACGTGATCAACCAGACCAAATCCGAATCTCTGGTAGGCTCCTTTGTGGACACCGCCGCCGCTGCCGCCGAGGTGGGCAAGATCTGCAACGCCCACAACAGCATCGATATCGATTTTACCGTGCTGCTGACCCACATCGGCTTTGAGGAGGATAAGCATCTGGCGCGCCAGCTGGACCCGGCGTGGGGAGTGGATCTGATCATCGGCGGGCACAGCCACACCCTGCCGGAGCACGCGGTGGAGGAAAACGGCGTGGTCATTGCGCAGGCGGGCACCGGCACCGACCAGATCGGGCGCTTTGACATCGTGGTGGACACGGACAACAACTGCATCGATTCCTACACATGGCGCACCGTGCCCATCTGCGCCGAGACCTGCCCCCGCAACCCCGCCATGGAGCAGGTGCTGCACCGCTTCACCAGTCAGGTGGACGAAAAGTACAGCCACATCGTGGGGCGCTTCCGCCGGGAGCTTACCCACCCCCAGCGCACGCAGGAGACCGAGCTTGGCAACCTGTTTGCCGATATCTTTACCCGCAGCCTTGGGGTGGATGTGATGCTGATCGGCTCCGGCAGCATCCGGGCCGAAAAGCTGGGCCCCATCGTTACCTACGGCGACCTTATCGAGGGCTTCCCCTACGATGACGGCGTATTCATGTTCAAGGTGACCGGCCAGCAGCTGCGCCAGATGCTCCATTACATGCTGCGGGAGGAAGCCTACACCGGCCATACGGAGTTCTACCAGCTGCCCTCCACCCTGCGGCTGCGCTACGACCGCCGCAAGGGCGATTTTGATTACTTTACCTACTGCGGCAGGGAGGTGGGCAAGGAGATCGGCGATGACGCCCTGTTCACCGTGGGCTTGCAGAACTACCACTTTAAAAACATCGAAAGCTTTTTCAATATCTCCTACGACACCATTTGCAAGCTCCAGAAGCCCCGCAGCGTGGCAACCTCCTGTCAGGATATCCTGATGGAGTATTTCCGGGAGCACGAGATGCTGGACGCGGTGGTGGACGGCAGAATGACCATTCTGCCCCCCACGGCAAGGGAAGGAGACTGACCCATGCGCACAGAAAGGAGGAGACGACCCATGCGCACTTTCTCGCTGGTGCTGCTGGGGCTGGCGGTGGGGGCGGCACTGCTCAGCCGCAGCCCCAGCCGCCCCGCCCCAACACCCCCGGAGCCTGCGGCCCCCGCCCCGGCGCTGGCTGACCTTGAAACGTTGGAGTTCTGGGAGCAGGGCAGCTATATCCAGCCCATCTCCCGCACCTGCCTCACCCGCACCCCCGAGGGCACCCGGGTGGAGCTGGAGCTGTACCACGAAGAAGTGTATCAGGAGCAGGCCGGGCCGGAGCTTCTGGAACAGGCCAAGGCCATTCTGGAAGAGTACGGCGTGGGCGGCTGGGCAGGCTTCTCCGGCCATGACCCCAATGTGCTGGACGGCAGCAGCTTCCGGCTGGAAGCCACTCTTGCCGACGGCACCCGCATTGAAGCCCACGGGGAAAACAAGTTTCCCCCAAACTACCGGGACGTGATGAGCGCTCTGGACGACCTCACCGCCGCCGCCCAGAAAAACGCCCTGCAGCAATACACCCCATAACAGAAAGGAGCACCCCATGAAACAGCGATTCTCAAAACGAACGCGCCTTGTCAGTGCCCTTTTGACGCTGGCTATGGTGTTCACCTTTTTGCCCTTCAGCGCCTTTGCGGCGAACACAGAAATTGATTTTAATTCGCCGGATTTTCAGCTTGATTTCCCGGATGCGGAATTTCAGCGCTTTCTCAAAGAAAGATGTGACACAAACCACAATGGCAAGCTCGATGCGCAGGAACTCAGCATCACAGAGATGACGATTACTGACGATTACAAAATCAAAAATCTTGAGGGAATTCGTTTCTTTGAAGATCTCGAAAAGCTGGATTGCCACGGTATCGGCTTGACAACACTTAATGTTGGCAAAAATTTCAAACTGAGGGAGCTGGATTGTTCCTATAATCAGCTGAAAGATTATCTTTATATTCTTTCAAGTGGACTGAAAATATTGAATTGCTCCCATAATAACCTGACCTCCATGGATCTGGGCATTCTCTCTGGGTTGAAACTTGAGGAGGTAGATTGCTCCTATAACAAAATATGGCGAATCGTAATGCGGAGCGAAGAGGAACTGATCAAATTTGATTGTTCCAACAACGAACTGACGGCGCTGGATGTTAGCCGTTGCTACCAGCTAAAACAGTTGAATTGCTCGGTAAATCAACTGGTAGAGCTGGATGTCAAAAACCAGACTAACCTGACACTGCTGGATTGTCACCATAATGAATTGATAGAACTGAACGTAAGCCGGAATCAGAATCTGGCATCGCTGACGTGTGATGGAAATCAGCTGACAACGCTGGACTTGAGCAAGAATAACAGCTTGAGCCATCTGAGCTGTGCGGAAAACCGGCTTGCTTGTGTGGACTTTTCCCATATGGTCGGAAGCACTATAAATGCTGATGGCAACAGGCGTCCCATTGCAGTTCGTACAGACGGAAAGTTTGACTTGGCCACACTGCCCGGTTTTGACGTGAGCAAAGCCACCAACTGGACCGGCGGCTCTGTTTCCGACACAACTCTAAGCGTGAATGCGGGCGCAAACGAGGTGAGCTACCAATACAATTGCGGCAATGGAGTAAAGCCCACATTCATCTTTGAAACCAGTCTGCCCATCAATAAGAATAATTTCCCCGACGATAGCTTTAGAAATTACATCAAAACCTACAAAGCAGGTGGCAGAGATGTCCTCACGGTGGAAGAACAAAGAAAAGTCGAAAGTATCGAAGTCAAAGGATGGAACATCAGCAACTTAAAAGGCATTGAGGCGTTCCCCAACCTGAAAGAGTTGAATTGCGAAAACAATTCTATCCAGAAATTAGACCTGAGACAGAATCCAGAGTTGGAAAAATTGATATGCAATAAGAATCAACTGACCCAGCTAGACCTGAGCAAGAATCCGAATATCTACTTTCTGAATTGCTCTTGGAACCAGTTGGAACAACTGGATGTATCGCATCTGAAAGATTTGGTGACGCTCGATTGCTCGCACAACGATCTGGAGCAACTGGATGTCAAAAATAGTAAATCTCTGGTAGCACTCAACTGTTCTGCAAATCAGTTGACAGAGCTGGACGTAGATGTGACTCATAAACCCAATCTGGAAAGGGTAGAATGCCAAAACAACCAGCTGACATCGCTGATTCTGGGCCAAAATAAACTGCTGAAGAAACTGAATTGTGCCCATAACCAGTTGACCCAGCTGAATTTGAACAATATGATTTCCTTAAAGGATCTGAACTGTTTCAACAACCAGCTGACCGTGCTGGATGTCAGCGATAGTCCAAAATTGACTACATTGTGGCTTGGGGATAACCATCTCACCAGCCTGAATCTGGACAACAACCCGAAGCTCGATTTCTCTCTTACGGATATTTACAGCGGTGATAATGTTTACACCGTTACCCTGAACCCTGACCGTACGTTTGACCTGAGCACTCTGCCCGGGAACTTTGATAAAAGCCGGGTTACAGGATGGGAGCATGGCAAAGCCAATGGGAACATTCTGACAGTCGATGAAGGCACAAACGTAGTGTACTACGCTTATAAGTGCAGAAGCGATATATTGGAAGTAAGTTTCAAGCTGGATGTGACTGGCACCGGCGGCACCGTTCCCCCGGTAACGTCTCCGGAACCCCCGGTGACGCCTCCCTCCGGCGGCGGTGACGGCGGCGGTGCGGTCGTCATCGTGGCAGCGGCTGGCGCAGTGGCGCCTGGCGTTGTAGGCTACGGCGTGTACAACTATGT
>ERZ825670.3995-NODE-3995-length-11809-cov-3.159690_pt1 | contig 11809 bp, 18 predicted proteins | sample MGYA00519929_ERZ825670 | MGnify/ENA primary metagenome ERZ825670 (study PRJEB31778, sample SAMEA3449207) | human gut metagenome | biome: human gut; feature: human-associated habitat; material: faeces | place: United Kingdom | collected 2010/2012 ...
AATGGATTAGTAATAATGATAATATAGAAATATCTGAACCAATTTTAAAGGTAATGCATAAATATCTTATTAAATATGGTTTTATATTAAGGTATCCAAAGCAAAAGGAAGAAATTACACAAATTACTTATGAACCATGGCATATCAGATATGTTGGAACTGAGTTAGCAAATTATTTAAATCAAAATAATTTAGTACTAGATGAATATTCATATTAAAGTAAGGTGTATTTATGAAAGATGAAGTAGGTCAAAAAAAGTATTGTATAGTAATTTCTATAATAGGATTAATATTAGGAATAATAGGATTTATAATTGAATACTTTGTTATGAATAAATTTGATATTATATGGATTGTATTTTTAGTAATAGATATAATAATTTTATTTGTTAACTTAATTCAAAAAAAGTAAAAATAAAAAATTTACTTTTTTTATTTTAATTTAAAGCAAACTTCAATTATTATAAAACATATAAGAAAGGTGCTAGGTTCTTTACGGAAGGAAGTGCCGGTGATTATGTTCCATCACAAGTAAGATTTAAGAACATTAAAACATTGATTAATAAAGAAGCAAGGTTCATGTTTTCACAAACGCCAGATATTAATATCCAAGGAACAACAGTTGAAGACGAAGAGAAAGAACAAGTGAGACAGTTACAAACATTAGTTGATAATGTTCTTGAAAGAAATCATTTTCAGAAGTTATTATTACAAAGTGCGAAGGATTGTTTTATCGGAAAAAGAATTGCTTGTCTTGTGGATTTTTCAGAAGAAAGCGGTGTGTTGTTACATTTTTATAACAGCAAACAATTTTATTATGAAAAAGAGTACGGTTCTGAAAAGATTATTCGTTTTGTAGGTTTTGAAAATATTGAAGAAGGAGAAAACAATAACAGAAAATATCTGATTAATGATTATCGGTTAGAAAAAGGTGTTGTATATATGAGCCTGATTCTGTATGACAAAAGCGGAAATGTGATACAGGAAGTTATTTCAGATACAGTAACAGAGTTAGACAGAATCCCGGTAAGTATTATTTTTAACACTGGTACACTGGACGACAAGAAAGGTGTTTCGGAAGTGTCAGACTTATGGGATGAAGAAGCGTTATATAGCAAAATGTCAAATGGTGATGTTGATAGCGTTAGAAAGGGAATGAACCCTATACGTTATGTTGTTGATATGAATAGCCAGACAACGAAGAATTTGAGTTCTGGTGCAGGTGCTTTTTGGGATTTAAAATCAGAACAGAACCAAAATGAAGTGCATCCGTTAGTTGGAACATTAGCACCTGCATTAAATCATACAGAGCCAACAAAAGCTATTCTGGAACGTATTAAGACAGATATGTATGGACAATTGGAAATTCCAAACATATCAGAGGAAACAATGGTAGGAACGATTACAAGTGGAAAGGCATTGAAAGCATTGTATTATCCGTTGCAGGTTCGATGTGATGAAAAGATGATAACTTGGAAACCTTGTCTGATTGATATTGTAAGAAATATTATTGATATTGCATTGTTGAATGTTGATATTGTAAAAGGTATTTATCCAATTGTAGATTTGCAGGAGATTCAATATAACGTTGTAATACAAGAGCATTATGCACTGGCAGAAGATGAACAGGAAGAAAAGGCAACAGACCTGTCTGAGATTGCATCAAATACACGAAGCAGAAAGTCATACATGAAAAAATGGCGTCCAGAGTTGACAGATGAACAAATCAACGAAGAACTGTTACAAATTGCTATGGAATTGAATATGTTCGATACGATGGCAGTCAATACACAAGTACAAACAGAATTGGATAATGTTTCAACTCAGTATGAAGTTGATAAAAATACCGAGGATGTTGAAACAGAACAAAAAGCGGAAAAACAAACAGCAATAGCAGAACAGTATAGCAATAGTGATGTAGAAGAAATTTAAAAATATTTTTTAAAAAAGTGTTGACTTTTATTTATGTTTGGTGTATTATAATACTTGTAAGGAACAAGAAAACAAAACATAAAACAAGAATGAAGGAGAAAACAAAATGAGAAGAACAACAACACTTGAAAAAGAATATGGAGTAAAAATTGTAAAAGATTGGAAAAATGGTACAAAACAGTTCTATAAAATGTATACAGCTGATGGATGCTTATGGGGAAAATGGATTAACCTTAAAAGGATTAAACGAAGAATGTGAAAAATGGGGAGATAAATTAAAATCAATCAAATAAGGAAGTGAGAACAATAGCAAAGACAAACAGGTGGAGATTTCAGAACGCAGAGGAAGTGCGACAACAAATCTCCACTACTCAATTAAAGCAAATAAGACAAATGTACGAACAACTTGCACCAGAAGTAACAAAGCAGGTTGCAAAAAACAAGTTAGATGCGCAGCGTTTGACATTGTTACAAAGGGATATTAATAACAGAATAAAACAGTTGAATTCTGACATACAGAATCAAGTTGCTAGAGATATCAGAACTGTAAGCAATGCAGTAGTTGAAGATGTAAGGGATTACTTGAAACAAGCAGGTTTTAAAGACAGCGACATACAAGAAGCATTTTTTTATGTACCAGAAATGATAGTACAAAATATTATAACTGGTGCAATATATCAAAATGGCTGGACATTATCTGGTGCGATATGGGGATATAACAGAAAAGTACAGAATACTATTTCTCAAATTGTTTCCACTGGCACAATGGCTCAAAAGTCAGCATATGAAATTGCAAAAGATATTGAAAGTTATGTATTGCCAACAGCAAACAAAAAGGCAAGAACAATAACAAGCTGGAGGAAAGCAAGGCAAACTGATGTAGATGCCAAACGTGCAAAGTATGTTGGCGAAGTTATACAAGACAAATATTATCCCGGTGGTAATATTGACTACAATGCTTTAAGGCTTGCGAGAACAATGGTTAGTCATGCATACCAACAAACATTTGCGAACACAAACAAAAATAATCCTTTTGTTGTTGGTTACAGGTGGTTAAATTCAAATTTTCACGGTAGGGTATGTGAAGTATGTAAGGAATATGCAACAACAGACCATCATGGACTAGGGGTTGGAATATTTCCAAAAGACGATTTTCCATTAGACCATCCTAACGGTATGTGTACTTTTGAAGTCGTTATGTCAGATGATATGGACACAATAGCTGACAAGATTGGATTGTGGTATCAATCGCCATTTGGAACATTTCCAGACATTGATAGATATGCACAAGATTTTGTAGATTAGAATACAAGGAGAAGCAGAGAACATGGAAGAAATTAAAGTGGAACGAATTTGTTTGAAATGCGGAGAGATAAATGAAGTGTCAGCAGAAAACATGAGGAAAGTTGACACTTGGACGGAAGATGGTGAGTATTTAAGAATTTGTTATATTTCGTGTAGTAGATGCAAAGAAAAGATTTTCTTGCAGGTTGATAACATGGAAACAATTAATGAGTTCAAAGAATTAAGAGATTTGACCATCAAAGCCGCACGAATGAGATTAAAAGGACAGACAGTAGGGAAGAAAATGTTTAGAAAAAAAGATAGACTTTCAAAAGACTTGCGAGTGAAGCGGATGCAATTGGAAGAAGTCAACAACGGAAAAATTTTATATGATAAAAATAAAAAAGTTTTTACAAATTTCTTGACATTTCCGAAAGTTGGTGATATAATTGAAGATAAGATGTGACAGGTGTGGTTATAACATACCGATTGCATCAGCATTGAAACAGGAAACAAAAGTTACAAGTCATGGAGAAAGTATAACAAAAACTTTCATTCGTTGTAACTTTTGTTCGTCTGTATATACAGTGTGTTATGACAACACAAAAACAAAAATTCTAAAACAAACAATAAAAACAAGAGTTGAAGAATTGAATAAGATTATAATCCCGGAACAGCGAGTGAAGAAAATGAAACAAGTTGAGAAATTACAGCAGATGTTAGAAAAAGAAAACAACAGATTGTGTATTATGTACGAAGAATCTGAATTAAAAAAGGAGTAATTGAGAATGGCAGAAGAAACAAAAGTAACAGAACAGCAGGAAACAGAAACAAAAGTAGAACAGAAAGACGAACAGCAGAAAGAAACACCAGCGGAAACAACAAAAGAAGAAGCCGTTGATGTTGAAAAGGTAAAATCAGATGCGGTTGCTGAGTATTTACAAAGCCTTGGTTATGGTGAAGATGAACTGAAAGTAATTCTTGAAAAAGATAAAGCCGCTAAAGAAGCTAACAAGACAGAACTGGAAAAGAAAGACGATGTATTGCGAGAGACAACAGCACAGTTGGTAGCTGAGAGAGAAGCGAGAATGTTAGCAGATGCAAAACTGACAGCAATTAAATTAGGTGCAAAGCCGGATATGGTTGAAGACCTTGTTGCGGTTGCAAAATCAAAAGTCACGAAAGACAAAGACATTGCAAAAGTTATTGCAGAAATCAAAGACGGAAAAACTGGTAAGGCTTATTTTGCAAGTGAGGAAGAACAGAAACAGCAAAAAACGCATAAAAATGTTACTCGTAAAAATGTTGACATTGCAGATGATGATGAAAACAAAAACGATGGAACAATGGCGGCTCGATTATGGGCTAAAAAAAGAAAAACAAAATAATTAGTAGGAGGAAACAAGATGTTAAATCAAACAGGAATTAAAAAGAGTTCTTATGTATCAACAAATCAGATTCTTTTTAATACAGACCCATTCGTTGCAGTATCTATTATTGTGGATGATGCACTTGGAGTTATAGACCCGGCAACAGGAAGAAAACTTGTAAAGGCTGGTACTCCGTTAGCAGGTGACCTTACAAAAAGAGAGACAGCATTTACTGCAGTAAATGAAGCTAGTGCTTCTGTAGCTTCTGATGCAAAAGGTATTCTGTTACACGATGTTGATGTAACCACAGGGGGTGCAAATGGAACATTACTTATTTTCGGTTTTGTAAATGTTGACAGAATTGATGAAACAGTAATGGCAAAAAATAATGAATATGTGAAGGAAGCACTTAAAGGAATTTACTTCCTCAAATAAAACAAAGAAAAGGAGAAAACAAAACAATGAGTATTTTTGACTTAATCACAGCAAATGAAATTGTTGCGTATTGGGAATTATTCTTACAAGACAGGAAACCATATTTCGGAGAAACGCTGTTTCCGAATGAAAAACAGCTTGGTTTAAAATTGGAATGGTTGAAGGGCGCAAGTGGACTCCCAGTTGTTTTAAGACCTTCCGCTTATGATGTAAAATCAATCCCTCGTCCGAGAATTGGATTTACGAAATTGGAAGCGCAGATGCCGTTTTTCAAGGAATCTAAAACAGTGGATGAAGAACTGAGACAGCAGTTAAACATGGTACTGGCAACTGGTAATCAGAGTTACATTGACATTATTGTAGATAAGATTTTTAATGATGAAATGTCGCTGTTAGAAGGTGCGGCGGCTCAGAGAGAACGTATGAGAATGTCTATGCTTACGACTGGTGCTATTTCTATCGAAGGAAATGGTCAGGCATATGACTATGATTATGGTATGCCAGCTGACCACAAGAAAACCGTAACAAAATCATGGTCAGACCCAACCGCTACAATTATGGCAGATATTAGAGCGGCTATTGAAAAGATTCAAGAGGACACTGGTGTTACCGTAACAAATGCGGTATGTAGTTCTAAAGTAATGGGTTATTTCCGTATTAACAATGAAATCAAAGGAACGCTGTTAGCACTTAGCAACGGTGTTGGTTATCTTTCAGATGCAAAAATCAAATCTTATCTGAAAGATGAACTGGACATTACAATTAATGTGGAAGATAGACGCTTTAAGGATGAAAAAGAGAATGTACAGCGGTTTATCGCTGATGATGTTTTTTGCATGTATCCAGATGGTAAACTGGGTAACACATGGTTCGGAACAACACCAGAAGAAAGTGATTTAATGGCGAGTGCAGTTGCTAATGTAAGAATCACCGACACAGGTGTTGCAGTTACCACAACAAAACACACTGACCCGGTACAGGTTAACACAAAAGTTTCCATGATTTGTTTGCCAGACTTCCCAACAGCAGACCAAGTTTTCGTATACGATGTAGTCAAATAAAGCTGAATGGGAGGTAATGTGTTATGATAACAGCGAGAAAAGGAGACAATATCATTAAAGTTTCAAAACATTCTTTCGAAACGATGTTCAAAGATAAAGGCTATGTAGTTGTTTTAGACGAAGCAACAGAAAAAGTAGAAAATGTTATCGAAGAGCCAATTGTTGAAGAAGAAGTGGTTAAAACTGAAACAGAAGAAACTCCAATTTCAGAAATGAATAAAGAACAGTTGATGGAATATGCAAAAGAGCATGGCATTGATACATCAAAGGCTAGAAATGTAAGAGAAGCAAGACAGATTATTCAAAAAGTTATTAGAGAAAAAAACATGGAATAACAGAAGGAGGTGCTAGCATGGATGATTTGGAAGTTTTGAGATATAACTTAAAAGAAAAACAAACACCGTATTTCTCAGATGAAGAACTGTTGTTACTTTTGAAAATGAATAACGGTGATGTAAGAAAAGCAAGTTATGAAGGACTTATCACAAAAGCAGAAGTAACAGGATTAAGTGTTAGTGGATTAACAACAAAAGACAGTTCTAGTTATTTCAAAATGTTAGCATCAAAATTCTGTGATACGAACAGTGGGGTGCTAACGTAATGTGGTTATTAAAAGAGCAAAAAGCAGTTGAAAGAGAAATAGTAAGAAACGGAAGTACATACACTGTTAAGAGAAACAAAGTCGATAAATATGGAGAACCTACGCAGGAAGTTGAAGAAGTAACAACCTTGCGTGGGTTGTTTCATATTTCAAAAGGTTTTATAACAAAAAATACTTCCGATGGAAGTCAAACAAAAACAAAAGGACAACCGATGATTCTTGCATTGTTGAAAGAATGTAAAACAATTCAGAATGGTGATTTTGTTGTTATTAATGGAAATACTTATAAAATCACTGATAAAAACAATATTGAAGAATATAACATTATTGCAGATATTTCTTTGGAGGTGGTATTGAGTGACAGGAATTAGAACTGATATATCACAGCTTGAAAGATGGCTTAGCAAGGCAGAAAACAAATCAAAAGTTGCCGTTAAAATGTATGCTCAACAGGGCGCAAATAAGTTTCAAAACTATGCAAAACAAAATGCTATGTGGACTGATAGAACAGGGCACGCAAGGCAAAGGTTGACAGGTTATATAGAATACTTTTCGAATAAGGTAAGAATCAATATAGCGCATGGTGTTGACTATGGTATATTCTTGGAATTGTGCAATGAACAGAGATATGCAATTTTAAACAGAACAGTGCAAGCGAACAGCAAAGAAGTATTGGATGGTTATAAGAATTTGCTGAGGTATCTCGTATGAGTATGAGCCTATTGAAAGATGCATGGGACTTGCTAAAAGATGCAGGATTTAACCCATTTATGCCGGGACAGCATAAGGGGGAATGTATTGAGCCATACGTTGTTGTTAAACTTAGTGGTGTGTTACCTCTTGAAGTTAGTTCAGAGAGACCTATTTATACGTTTCTGGTGTATGTTCCGGAAAATGAATATACGAAACTTGAAACAAATGTTTTTGCAATTAAGCAGGAACTTAAAAAACTTTATCCTCGCATTATGTATGCAGGGAATGAAACAGAAAGTTTTTATGACGAACAAATAAAAGCACACATGATAAGTTTTCAATATTATGGCATTAGAAAACTCGAAAACAGGTAAATAAAGGAGGAAGGAAAAATGTCTGTTATAAAAAAGAAACTGGAATCAATTCCAACTATTGATGTTTCACTCGTAGTAATTAGAGTTGGAAGCGAAACAGATGGAACAGAGTATGCAGTAGATACTGCGAGTCAGATTGCCGTTGAAGTGCAGACAGAAACAACGGATGCGATCAAACTTGTGAAATCTGGAAAGTTGTTAGCGCAGAAACCGCAGACAACAACAATTACAGGAAATCAGATTACGCTTACGGACAATGTGTTTAGTCCGACATTGGCAAAAATTTTACAGGGTGGAACAATTACTGACGAAGGTGATGCACTTGTTTATACACCGCCAGCCGCAGGAAGTAGTGAAAAAGGTAGTGTGTTTGCTCTTGATGCATATTCCGCACAATACGATGCATCTGGACAGATTGTAAGGTACGAAAAGATTAGTTATCCTAACTGTCAGGGAACACCATTCGGAGTTGGAGCGCAGGACGATACTTTCCGAGTACCAGAGTACACAATCAACTCAGCACCGAAAACAGGAGAACCGCCATATAAGATTTCGTATGTAAAAACATTACCAGATTTTTCCGAAGCAACAGCGCAACAAATCTCAGTAGCAGATTATGAAGAAGAAACAGGTATGGTAGTAGGCTAAAACAAAACAAATAGAACAAAAGGAGAATAAAAAAATAGATGGCAACAAAAAGAACAACAGTAGAACATAAAGTAACAAGTATACAGGATTTTATCAAACAGTCTCAAGGTGAGGTTGTAGAGTTACCAGGATTTACTTCTGAGACTGTTTTTGTGAAACTGAAAAGACCATCACTGTTAGGTCTTGTAAAACAAGGAAAAATTCCAAACGCATTATTAACGAGAACAAATGAATTGTTTTCTGGTGATGCTGGGATTGACCCAACAGACGATAATATGATGGCAGAACTTTCCGAAGTTCTTGAACTGATTGCAGGTGAATCTTTTGTTGAACCGACATATCAGGAAATTAAGGATGCAGGTGTGGAACTGACAGACGAGCAATTGATGGCAGTTTTCAACTATTCGCAGAAAGGTGTAAAGGCTTTAGAATCCTTTCGTACAGAGTAAGAGAATAGAATCTGTAATAGCAATGTCAAAGCTGTATAAGTGTTTGCCAAGTGAGATACTTGGAATCGAAGATACTTATACAGCTTTTTGTTTCGATGAAGCCTGTTGTAATTTAATGTTGAGAATTGAAAACGAAGAAAAACCGAGATATATAGAACAGAACAAAAATGGAGAACAAAAGCTAGAATACAGCAGTTTTACAGATTTTTACAAACAATATGGACAAACTGAATAAATGGAGGTATAATATAAATGGCAGTAAATATAGGTTCAGCCGTTGCATACCTCGAATTGGACACTAGCAAGTTCTCCAAAGGTTTCAAAACTGCCTATAACGACTTGAAAGTGTTTTCGGATAAATCGGCAACGGCAGGAAACAAGCTGAGAGGATTAAGTAGTACTTTTGATTCTGTCGGTAAATCATTAACAAAAACAGTAACAGTGCCGCTTGTAGGAATTGGAACAGCGGCGGTGAAAACAGCGGCACAATTTGACAGTCATATGTCAGAAGTAAAAGCTATCTCAGGAGCAACAGGAGAGCAGTTTACACAGCTTCGCAATAAAGCAATTGAAATGGGAGCGAAAACAAAGTATTCAGCTTCTGAGAGCGCACAAGCGTTTAAGTATATGGCAATGGCAGGATGGGACACAAAAGATATGTTGAATAGTATTTCTGGTGTTATGAATCTTGCCGCCGCTTCTGGTGAAGACCTTGCAAGCGTTTCAGATATAGTCACTGATGCAATGACAGCCTTCGGACTGTCAGCAGATGGGACAACAAAAGTTATTAAAAATGGACTTACCGTAGAAGTTTCGAACGCAACACATTTTGCAGATGTATTGGCTCAGGCTTCGAGCAAGTCCAACACTAATGTTGCTATGATGGGTGAAACATTCAAATATGTTGCACCAGTTGCAGGAGCGTTAGGCTATAGCGTAGAAGATACAGCTGTAGCAATTGGATTAATGGCGAATAGTGGTATCAAAGCATCACAAGCCGGAACAACACTCAGAACATTATTAACCAACTTGGCGAAACCAACTGACACAATGCAGTCAGCTATGGATTACCTTGGTATTTCACTTGAAACAACAGACGGAAAAATGAAAAGTTTTTCTGAGGTTATGCAGGATTTGAGAAAGTCTTTCGGACAGTGTAAAATGCCGATGGACACATTCAAAAAGAAGTTAGCGGAAATTGAAAAACAACATGAAAGCGGTGAAATAACAGAAAAGAAATATAATGCCGCTGTTGAAGACCTTACAAAAAAAGCATATGGAGCAGAAGGAGCATTAAAAGCTAATTTGGCGGCTTCATTGGCAGGAGCGCAAGGAATGTCTGGTCTGTTAGCAATCGTAAATGCAACAGATGAGGATTTTCAAAATCTAACAGATTCTATCAATAATTGTGATGGTGTATCTCAGGATATGGCAGATACAATGAATGATAATCTGAATGGTTCTATTACGCTGTTAAAAAGCGCTGTAGAATCTGCATTGATTTCTATAGGAGATAGATTTACGCCAGTAATTAGAAAGTTAGCAGAAAACATAACAGAACTTGTAGAAAAGTTTAACGGTATGTCTGATGAACAAAAAGACCAGATTGTAAAATGGGGATTAATTGTTGCCGCAATCGGTCCGAGTCTGATAGTATTTTCAAGTGTAACAAAACTTTTAGCCAATGTTGCAGATGGTTTCAAACTGGCAAAAGATGCAGTATTTGGTTTTGAGAAAGTTTTAAGGAGAGGAACGTCTGAACTTGGAAAAGTTACAACATACACGAAACAAATCCCAGGACTACTTGATAATATGAAGTTGGCAGTAAATACAAATGTAGAGGGATATGGATTGCTAGGTGGTTCGTTAAGAAGTGTTGGACAAGCTTTTTCTTTTCTTATTTCAAAAATTAATCCCGTTGCAGTTGTGATAACATTGTTAGTTGCATCGTTCGCAACATTATGGAAAACAAATGAAGAGTTCCGTAACAAAGTCATTGGAATATGGGAACAGGTAAAAGGAAAGTTTCAAGAATTTTCAGATGCAATTACAGAAAAGATAAATGCACTAGGATTTAATTTTAAAGACATAACAGATGTAATCAAAGGAGCATGGGAAGGATTTGCAAATGCTATAGCTTCGCCAATTATAACAAATGCATTACAGCTTATCGCAGATACTTTTGGAAATGTTTTGGATTTCATTTTAGGTGCAGTTGACACGTTACTTGGTTTGTTTACAGGAAACCATGAACAATTTGTTAGTGGTATCAAAGAAATGTTGTCAGCTATTTCAAGTGCTATTCTTGATGGAATCAAAAACATTGGCTCGCTTGTCGGAGAGTTACTAGCGAATGTACTTGAACTGTTCGGATTTGACAAAGCCGCTGATGCGGTTAGAACATTCTTTACAGAAACATTTCCTAAAGCAATTGAAGGAGCGAAAGATAAAATTAAAAGTTCCATTTCGAGTGCGATTGATGCTATTCTTGAGTTCTCAAATGGAGTAACTGAGAATTTTCATAATGCAATTGAAGGTATTAAAAATTTTGCAAGTAATGTCAAAGAGTTCTGGACGGAAAAAGTACCTGATGCTTTTATTAGTGGCAAGGACAAAGTTGTAGAAGTTGTTACAGGAATTAAGGATAAAATCAAAGAAGGTTTTACAGGTGCGCTTGATGCGATAAAACAATTTGGAACAAATGTTAAAACATTTTTCACACAAACAATACCAGAAGCGTTTATAAGTTTTGTGACTGAAACAGTACCGAATTTTGTGCAGTCTGTTGTAACATTTTTTGAAACATTGCCAGAGAAAGTTGGATTTGTTATAGGTCAATTTTTAGGTAATTTATATGTGTTCGGTTCTGATATGATATCATGGGCGGCAGAAGCTATACCTAGTTTGATTGATTCAATTGTAACATTCTTTACAGAGTTACCGGGTAAAATTTGGAATTGGT
>ERZ825670.4011-NODE-4011-length-11776-cov-3.187441_pt1 | contig 11776 bp, 10 predicted proteins | sample MGYA00519929_ERZ825670 | MGnify/ENA primary metagenome ERZ825670 (study PRJEB31778, sample SAMEA3449207) | human gut metagenome | biome: human gut; feature: human-associated habitat; material: faeces | place: United Kingdom | collected 2010/2012 ...
TATTCACAAATCTTATATCAGTTTTTAACGTTTACACAAAACTTGAAACGGTCTCGAAATAGCATCTACTTTGGACGAGTGGGATGCTATTTCTTTTTATTATTGCAATTATCTATCTACATCTTTCCGCACAATCCCTTCTCCATCAAACTCCGGGATAAAGCTCTCCTCTGCCACATCTCCTTCCTGGATGAAGCCATTTTCAATGCCAAGTTCAATCGCATAATCCACCACCGCATCATATTCCGCTTCCGTTACCCGGCGGCTTAATTCCGGATACTCCCTGCACTGTGGCAGCGGCGTATACTGATTCATAATGCTGATAAAAATCTGACCGCCATAGGTCTTAAGAAGATAAGATATCACACGCTTGGAATCTTCCACACAGTCCGGCATAACAAGATGGCGCACAATGACGCCTTTTCTCATCAGAAGAGACTCCCCGGCTTCGCTGCGCTCCTGATATTCTGCTGCGTCAAATATCATATTATTCTGCTGTTCCAAAATTTTCTTTTTCTCATCTGCCAGAAATTCTACACTGCTGCCTTCTTTGCCTGCTGCCCGTTCGAAAACAAATTCCGGCTCGCCTACCTGCCGCACCATTTCTGCAATTGCTGCACTGGCACAAGTAAAATAGTCCGCTGCATGAGAATACCTGCTGCTGATTGCGCTGTCAACATATTTTAAATCAGGAAGATAAATATCCACATAACCCTCTAACAGGCGAAGTGTTTCCACCTTTTCATAGGAGCTGGTATTATAAACAACCGGAAGATAAAGTCCCTGCTGCTTTGCCATCTTCAGTGCCCCAACCACCTGTGGTACAAAATGTCCTGCCGTTACCAGATTGATATTATTTGCACCCTTTTCCTGCAATTCCAGGAAAATTTCTGCCAGCCGCTCTATACTTATTTCAATTCCAGCTTTTCCTGTGGCAATATTGTGATTCTGGCAGAAGATACAGCCTAAATTACAGCCGCTGAAAAATACCGTTCCGGAGCCATTCTGTCCGGAAATGCACGGTTCTTCCCACATATGAAGTGCTGCTCTTGCAGCCTTTATAGCTGCTGTCTGACCACAGACTCCCATTTCACCTTTTTTACGATTTACCCCACATTCTCTTGGGCAGAGCATACAATTTTCCATCTCTTTTGCCTTTCCTCTATTTTCTTTTCCGGTTCTTCCCACTCCCGCCGGATTAGTCTTGCCTTTTCCGATTCTATCATATATAGTTATTCTTGTAGGATATTTTCTTATCGTAACTATAACTTTTTTATATATCCTAACACAAATCTTTGAAATCACAAAGGAGTCTGACTATGAATACATCGATTCAAAACTGCATGGTTGCCCAGTCCGGCGGACCAACCGTTGCAATAAATGCAAGCCTTGCCGGTGTCATTAAAGGTACTGCCGGCTGCTATGGCACTGTTTACGGTTCCGTAAATGGAATCTTAGGTATTTTAAATGAACATTATCTTAACCTTTCCGAAATTATGGAATCAGACGATAATGCATTAGAGCGTCTGATTCACACACCGGCAATGTACCTTGGTTCCTGCCGTTTTAAGCTGCCGGATTTTATGGATGATGATTCTTCTTATAACTATATTTTCAAACAGTTTGAAAAGCTGAATATCGGTGCATTCTTCTATATCGGCGGAAATGATTCCATGGATACCGTATTAAAGCTTTCCGAATATGCCGAGCGTATCGGAAGCAATGTACGCATTATTGGTATTCCAAAGACCATCGATAATGACCTGATGGTAACAGACCACACTCCGGGATTTGGCTCTGCAGCCAAATATATTGCATCTTCTTTACTTGAAATCGCACATGATACATTTATCTATGCCGTAAAGAGTGTAACAATCGTAGAAATTATGGGACGCGATGCCGGCTGGCTGACCGCCGCTTCCGCCCTTGCCAGAAACGAATACAGCGATGCACCGCATCTTATTTATCTTCCGGAATGCAATTTTGATAAAGATGAGTTCTTAACGGATGTGCGTGCTCTCTTAGAGGAACACAACAATATTATCATTGCGGTATCTGAAGGACTTCATGATGCAGAAGGCAATTATATCTGTGCCGGAGAAAGCAAGGAAGATACCTTCGGTCACAGCCAGTTAAGCGGTGCCGGTAAAGCGCTGGAATATCTGATTAAAGACAATATCAACGTAAAAGTCCGTTCTGTAGAAGTAAATGTATTACAACGTTGCGCTGCCCACCTTTCTTCTGCCACCGATTTAAATGAAGCAGTTGCTTCCGGTGAACATGCTGTTGCTTTTGCAAAACAGGGCATTACCGCTTCTATGGTAACCATGAACCGTACTTCCAATGCACCATATACCATCGAATACGGTTATGCAGAAATCAAAAATATTGCGAACGAAGCAAAATCCGTTCCAAGAGCATGGATTAACGAGCGTGGAAATGACGTTACCGAAGAAATGGTAGCATATCTTCTCCCACTGATTCAGGGCGAGACTTCCATTTCCTATGAAAATGGACTGCCAAATTATATGAACGTGTCACACCTGACTAACAAACGTTAGTTACCTGCATATACAAAATCCGCTGTCCCGGTTGAGACATTTTAATCAGTCTTTTCCGATACAGCGGATTTTTATTCCGAAATCATCTCAATGAATTTGCCGACTTCAGCCCATGCCCGCTTGGATTCCGGCATCATAAGCATTGCCATCTGGAATACATGAAACATTCCTTCGTAAATGCTTAAGCGGACTTTTACGCCCTGCTTCTTTGCCTTTTCTGCTACGGATGTGGAATCACTCAAAAGCATCTCATAAGAACCTACCTGAATCAGCATTGGCGGAAATCCTGTGAAGTCACCAAACAACGGTGAAATATAAGGATTCGTTTCGTCTGCGTCTCCTACATAATCCTTATTATAAATGAGACTGTCTCTTGTATTTCCAAATAAAGGGTCCCGCTCATAATTCGTATCATAGGATTCACCACTGGCAGTCAGATCTGTCCAGGGAGACATAGCAATCAGTCCGCAGGGAAGTGCTTTCCCATGATCCTTTAAGTACATGCAAAGTGCCAATGCCAGTCCACCTCCGGCAGAATCACCTGCCACAATAATCTGTTCCGGCTTAAATCCACAGCTTAGCAGCCATTCATAGGCTTCCACCGTATCTTCCAATGCTGCCGGAAAAGGATGCTCCGGTGCCACGCGGTAATCGATGGTCAGCACACTGATTCCTCTTCCCACCTCGCTGTAAAGTCCGGCAAAGGTGCGGTAGGCATTTCGCATTTTTCCAATATACCCGCCACCATGCAGCTGCAGAACTACTTTATCTTCCCTCGGATTCTGCATGGAGGTTAAAAGCTCCATTTCAAACTGTGGCATCTTAATTTTCTGCATCAGAAAACAGTCCGGGCATTTCCACGCCGGTTCCACCATTTTCTTACGAAGCTCTCCGGTCTTTAATTTTCTTCCTATCAAGTTATCACTTGCAAAACGGGCAATTAGGTCACGGATGACTCTGCCCTGTACACTCGTCTTACTTTCTTCCATAATCACCTTACATGAAATCTTCTCTTTAACTCTAGTCTGGCTCTGCGGTCACCGATAATCAGCGTTCCTAGGAATAAAAATACCGATATTCCAAATGCCAGTTCACTTAAGCCCGGATGGGTCACGATGTGAAGTGCTATCAAAAGCAGCGGTATCAGGCTACATACAATTCCAAACAACTGGAACATCAGATAACTCTGCCAGTTTCTGGAATTGATAATCATGAGCAGAACCTGCATCTAACAGCATAATGCCTGCCGGAAGCACATAATTAACCGACCAGCCATGGAATCCCACTATCCAGTCAATCAGAATCACATATAAAATTCCGGATAATGTGGTTGCTATAATTTTCGTCCGATATCCATTATTGCTTAAAATATCCAGCCGGAAAATCAGGAACAGATACCAAAGTCCTGCAATTGCAATCAGGCTCCAGAGTTTTCCCTGATACCAGATATAATTGAGATAGCCTGCTGCCACACTGCCTAATAGCACCAGAAAGAATATAATATTTGTCACAAATTTTAATCTTCTGGTGGGAATCCATGCATCCGGATAGGTATTGTGTCCTTCTTCTCCCTCTTCTAATACACTGTGGCACAGCGGACAGATCTGGCTGTCATCTAAGATTTCCACATTACAGTTCTTACATTTACTCATAATACACACCATTACTTTCTATTTCCACATTCAGACCATCCTCTGACAGTTTCCGGAAAAATCCACGCTGCAGGGATGTATCTTTTAAAACAGAACTAAAGGTAAATGCCAGCGTATCCTGATAGGAACAAATCGTTCCCTTGATATTCTGTCCCTTTGACATGGCAAGGAATGCATAAAACATCTTGATATATGGCTGGTAATCCTCTTCCACTTTCACATTTCCAATGTTGGTTACGGTTGATGTATTTGCCAGTGCTGCCGATGTATACACATAACGCATGGCAATATTTTTCAAAAACAGCGGTACTGCTCTTGCAACCAATAATTTTTCATTGGAAACATTATAGGAAAACAGTTCCTCTAAATGCTCTTTATTAATCTGTTGATGAAGACTCTCTGTAGTAATCTTCAATACTTCTTCAAACGTATAGGAATCCTCCACCGGTTCAAACTCTGCAGATACTACCGTAAAAAAGTTCTTGGTGGTAATGGAATTAAAATATGGTCTTAAATTCACCGGAACCGCCACACGAATCGGACGTTTGTCCGGCATGCCATGCAGATATTCCCGGTATACGCTGTAAGCAAATGCCGCAACCAGATACTCATTGATGCTGACACCATATTTATGACATACCTCTTTCAATGCCGGAATCTTTACAAATCCATGAATCACTCCAAATTCATCGGTTCGTAATTTTTCCCCTTTGATAAGATATGCTTTCTTTGTCTTATATCCCTTGGCATAGCTGTGCTTGTAATTTTTAAGGAAGCTGTCCTCACGGTTCATGGATGTGTCGCTGCTTAACTTATCTCCCAGCTTCTCCTTCAGTTCCGGATGCACCAGTCTTAAATACTGATAGGTCAGCTCCTTTAAGAAATTGATTCCGCCCATGCCATCTGTCAGTACATGAAAAACCTCAAGGTTAATCCGGCATTTATAATAAGTTACCCGGAAAAGATAGCTGTGGTTCTTATTCTGTCTGATAAAACGGCATGGAAAATGTCTTTCTTCCTGTACTCTTGGAGCTCTCTTGCCATTTTCTTCAAAATAATACCAGAAAATCCCCTGACGCAGTCTTAAGTTAAAGCCCGGAAATTTTGGAAGTACGATATCCAGTGCCTGCTGCAGATACTCCGGCTGCACCTCTTCCTTTAAGGTAACTGCAATCCGGTACACATTGCTCATTGCTTCTCCTGCAATGACCGGAAAAAGATGTGCCGTATTATCCAGCCGGTCCCATTTGATATCGGTATGACGACGCTTATTATCTTCTGCTTTCCGCTGCTGCTTCTCCTGCTTTTCTAGTTCCTTTGAAGCGGCTTTTTCGTGCCGGCTCTGCTCTTTGACCGCCTGCTTCTCCTGCTTGCTTTCTGCTTTGGCAGCGGCTTTCTCCTGCTTTATCTTCTCTTTATTTTGTTGTCTTAGCTTTTTTTCTTCTTTACTCATAACGAATATTATAAAATAATACGCATAAAAATACAACCGGCGTTTCTAAGCTGTCGGCATTTTTCGTCTCGGCAGGCAGACCTTAAATGTTGTCCGGCCGTTTTCACTCATTACACGAATGGTTCCTCCATGCAGATCCACCAGTTCTTTTGCGATGGCAAGTCCCAGACCCGCTCCCCCGCTGTTGGTCTGTCTCGCCGATAGAACTTGTCAAAAATACGCTGCTGTTCTTCCGGTGATATGGTCTGCCCCTGATTACTGAACAGGATAACGGTTCCCGGTGGCTCCTCCCATGCGGAAATAACAATGGTACTGTCCGGGTTGCTGTAGGCAATGGCATTTTTTAATATGTTATTAAAAATCCGCGCCAGCTTATCTGCATCCCCATATACTTTGCAGTTTTCATCAGCCCGTATTTCCACTTTCTTATGTTCCGGTGCAAGAAGCGGGTAGACTTCATCCGACAGCTGCATCAGCATATAATAAAGGTCTATCTCTGTCGTTGCCAGTTCAATATCCTGCCGGTTAAAACGGGTAATGTCAAAAAATTCATTCACCAGAACTTCCAGTCTCAGTGCTTTGTCCAGGGTGACATGGATAAATTTATCCTGTTGCTCTTTTGAAATATCCGGCATCTCCTCTAATAATTTCAGATACCCAATCACAGAGGTAAGCGGTGTCCGGATATCGTGGGCAAGATACAATACCAGCTCATCCTTCTTCTTCTCTGCCATCTGAATATCATAAAGCTGCCGGTTTAAAGTTGCATTCACGCTGTTTAACTTTTCTTCCATGGCAGCCATTTCCTTCGACATGCGGATCTGTCTGCCATCATGATGCACCAATGCATTGATTCCGTCATCGATTTCCTGAAAATATTTTGTAAATGAATTTAAAAAGAAGTAAAACATCAGACAGAATACCAGTGCAATTGCCCCAAAGAAAATCAGTTCGAAGTGATTTCCGATATTATGCCAATAGAAATCTCTCGCATCTTCATAAGTCATGCTGGTAAAATCATAAAGAAACCTTACAATTCCATCCGCAAATCTGCCCTGCAGCACATACTGGTAGAGAAACCAGATGCCAAAGAAAGCTCCTGCCATCAGTAATACAATCCGGGAAAATATTTTTCGTCTTACCGGTGCAAAATCCAGTTTTTTCTTATTATTGTCATCCTTCAATCTTATATCCCACTCCCCATACTGTCTTAATGTATTTTGGACGTTCACCGGTATCCTTAAGTTTCTCCCGCAGATGCCGGATGTGAACGGTTATGGTATTGTTGCTTTTGCTATAATATTCGTCTTTCCAGATAATATGAAACAGCTCTTCCGCACTGAGTACCCTGCCTTTTGCTTCACACAACGCCTGCAAAATCGTAAATTCTGTCGGTGTAAGTGAAATCTCATCTCCATCCAGATAGCATTCATGTGCACATTTCTTTAACAAAATTCCACGGCATATAATAGTATCATCCGATTCCGTTCCTGCATGATTTGATGCATAAATTCCATCTGCCGCATCATATGAACCATTTGCAGATGTATTTTCTATTATATTACCGTCGAAAGACATCTTCTCTGCCGGCTGGTCCGTCCTTGCTCCATAGCGCTCATAACGGCGTAACTGTGCCTTCACTCTTGCAACCAGTTCCAGCGAAAGAAACGGTTTTGTCACATAATCATCTGCTCCTATGGTAAGTCCGGTTACTTTATCCACTTCGGAATCTTTTGCAGTTAACATAATAATCGGATAATTCTCTTTTTTTCGAATCCGGCGGCACAACTCCAGTCCACTAATCCCCGGCAGCATAATATCCAAAATTGCAAGGTCAATTTTCTCATGCTCTATTGCATCTATTGCTGTATCTCCATCGTAACACTTGATTACGTCAAACTTCTCACTTACCAGATATATCTCTACTAAGTCTGCAATCTCCTTCTCATCATCCACCACAAGAATACGGTTTTTCATAAAAATCCCTCCTGCCCGTCTGCTATTCCAAACACATTATAGCATACAGACAAAGGAGGGATTCCTTATTATTTATTAAGATTTACTGAACTTTGCCAACATGGCGGTGAGGATGAATCCGCCATAAACCCGGTGCAAAAATCACTAACATCGGGTATAATTCCAATCGACCAACCAGCATGTCAAACATCAATACCAGCTTGGATAAAACACTGAACCCACCAAAGTTACCGGTCGGTCCTACCCTGTTAAGTCCCGGTCCGACATTATTAAAGGTTGCCATAACTGCTGTAAAGTTCGTTGTCATATCAAAATTATCAAGACTGATTAACAACACTGATACGATAAGAATAACAACATAGCCTGCCAGATAGCATAACACAGTCTTTACCACATTATCCGGTATTCGTCTTCCGTCCATATGTACCTTCTGCACACTTCTCGGATGGGTCACAGACATAATTTCATTACGGACAGATTTTACCATAATAATGAGACGGGAAACCTTAAATCCACCGCCGGTACTTCCGGCACAGGCTCCGACAAACATTAAAAGCACCAGAATCATTCTTGAAAATTCCGGCCAGAGATTAAAATCTGCCGTGGCAAATCCTGTAGTACTGATAACAGATGCCACCTGAAAGATTGCCTGCTGGAATGCTTTTCCAAAAGAAGCAAAGCTGGCTCTGATATTAAATGCAATAAGCAGTGCCGAACCGAATACGATCAAAAGATAGTAACGCATTTCCTCACACATCAGTGCTTCCTTCGGCCGCTTAATCAAAAACATGTAATATACAGTAAAATTAATGGAACAGATAATCATAAATACCGTAATGATAATCTGCACCGCTGTACTATAAGATGCTATACTACTGTTCAATAGTCCAAATCCACCGGTTCCCACGGTACCAAAGGTCAATGTCATGGAATCAAAGAGTGGCATTCCTGCTATTAACAGCGCAATAATCTCAATCACCGTAAAGACTACATAGATTCCATAGAGAATCATTGCAGTAGTCTTTACCTTTGGAACCAGTTTTCCAACAGCTGGTCCCGGGCTTTCTGCACGCATCAGATGCATGCTGGAGCTGTCGGAAAGGGGCATGACTGCCATAATAAATACCAGCACACCCATACCACCGATCCAGTGGGTAAAGCAACGCCAGAAAGCTGTTCCACGGGAAAGTGTCTCTACATCACTTAAGATACTTGAACCTGTTGTCGTAAAGCCGGAAATTGTCTCAAATAACGCATCAATATAAGATGGAAATTCTCCGGTTAAATACATTGGCAATGCGCCAATCAGACTGAGGATTATCCAGCTTAATGCAACTGCTGCAAATCCTTCTTTTGAATAAAATACACTGCTCTTCGGTTTTCTTCTTCTGCCCCAAAACCCAATCAGCATACAGGCAAGTCCGGTAATCAGATATAAAAAGCCTTCCTTTTCCTGATAAATACCTGCTGTTGCTGCCGGAAGCAGAAGAAAGATTCCCACGAAGCATATAACACTGCTTAATATGTATCGAATCATGGAATAATTCATGACAAGCCTCCTACCTTAATGCATCCCGGATATCATGTAACCCTGTCGTCGTGGTAACAAGAATTACCGTATCTCCCACTTCAATTACACTCTGTCCTTTTGGAATGGTCACTTTTCCTTTATGGGTGATACATCCAATCAGCATCTTAGGTTTCAAGCGAAGATCCTGCAATGGAATTCCAACCACCGGAGAACCCTCTTTAATTAAAAATTCCAGTGCTTCTACCCGGTTATCATTCAGCCGGTACAATGTCTCAATATTGCTTCCCATGGAGTTTTTCATAGCACGTACATACTTGATAATACTCTCGGAAGTAATAAATTTCGGATAAATAATACTTCCTACATCTAACTGGTCAATAATATCATCATAAGAAATACGATGAACTTTAGTAATCAGTTTTGCAGAAGATAAACTCTTTGCAAACAATGCCAGCATGATATTCTCTTCATCAAAATTAGTGGTTGCCACAAAGGCTTCTGTCTCTAACAATCCCTCTTCGATTAAAAGGTCTTTATCTGTTGCATCACCACAGATAATCATCGCCTTTGGAACCATTTCATTTAATTCTTCGCAGCGTTCTTCGTCACGCTCTACAATTTTGACACGGATACCCATTTCCAAAAGCTGCTTTGCAAGATAAACAGAAGTTCTTCCGCCACCGACAATCAGTGCATCTCTCGCAGAAGAAGTAGGCACACCCAGTTTCTTAAAGAATTCAATAGTTTTAGCCGGTGTCCCTACAATAGAAATCTCATCCCTGGCTTTCAACTCAAAATTACCATCCGGAATATATACTTCATCTCCACGCTCAACCACTGCTATCAGTACGTCACAATGCAGTCTGCTTCCCATATCCTTAAGCTGCATATTACAAAGAGGGTTGTCCTCCTCAATCCGGTAGTTGACTAATTCCACCCGGCTCTTGGCAAATGAATCCACTTTGAGCGCGGAAGGGAATTTCAGCAGTCTCGCCATTTCGCGTGCTGCTGCAAGCTGTGGATTGATAATCATGGACAACCCTAATTCCTCTTTAATAAAACCTATTTCTCTACTGTATACAGGATTGCTGACTCTTGCAATCGTATGGCAGCCTCCTGCTTTTTTTGCGATCAGACAGCATAAAAGATTCAGTTCATCTGAACCTGTCACTGCAATCATAAGGTCTGCATCTGCAATCCCTGCATCTGTCTGTGCATTAAAACTTGCACCATTTCCAATAATTCCCATTACATCACATACATTGGTCACTGCCTCTACAGCCTGCTGTCTGCAATCAATTACTGTAATATCATGTTTTTCTTTACTAAGCTGTTCTGCAAGTGTTGCACCTACATTACCACAGCCCACTATAATTATCTTCATAGCTTCTCCTATGCTTGTTCTCATACATATTTATTGGTCGTTGAAGCAAATACCTATGACGAATTATAGCAGACTTTATAAATAATGCAATCCCGGTTTTACCCAATCCTAATTCTGGGCAAATCTTGCCAGGAACTGCTTTGTTCTCTCTTCTTTCGGATGCTCGATTACTTCCTTCGGGTCACCCTGTTCAATAATATAACCGCCATCCATAAAAATGACACGGTCAGCCACATCTCTGGCAAATGCCATCTCATGAGTTACAATTACCATGGTCATATGCTCACTTGCCAGCTGACGGATTACTTTTAAGATTTCTCCGGTAAGCTCCGGATCTAATGCGGAGGTTGGCTCATCGAAGAATAAAATCTGTGGATGAAGTGCTAACGCTCTTGCAATGGCAACTCTCTGCTGCTGTCCACCAGAAAGCTGGCATGGATAGCAGTCTGCCTTATCGGATAACCCCATTTTTTCAAGAAGCTCCATTGCTTCTTTCTTTACTTCTTCTTTATTCCGCTTCTGCACATGTACCGGTGCATCCATCAGATTCTTTAACACGGAATAATGTGGAAACAGATTAAAGTTCTGAAATACCAGTCCGAAATATCCCTGAATCTTTTTTAACTCTGCGTTTCCCACATACCGGGATTTTCCATCCGCACCGGTTGACACCGCATGCTCACCGAGATAAACCAGTTCTCCTTCATCCATTGTCTCAAGAAGTGTGGCACAACGCAGCAGTGTTGATTTACCGGAACCGGAAGGACCGATAATTGCTACAACCTCACCCTGTTCCACGGAGAGTGAAATATCATGAAGTACATCTACAGCCCCAAAGCTTTTCTTTACATTCTTTATCTCTAACAGCTTCATTCTTTTCCTCTCCTTACTTATAATAACTCAGTTTCTTTTCAATTCGTTCCATGATAAATGCCACTACAAAGTTAAAGATGTAGTAGAAAAGTCCTGCTACAAACAATGGCATGATGCTGCTGACACGGGCCGCAATCTGTTTTGCAATGGTAAACATTTCTGCATAAGCCAGTACAAATGCCATGGAAGTATCTTTTACCAGTGTAATAACTTCATTGGTTACCGGCGGCACCACACGTTTTACCATCTGTGGGAAAATGATTTTACAGAAGGTCTGTGCCTTAGAGTAGCCCAATACTTTGGCTGCTTCATACTGCCCTACCGGGATTCCTTCGATTCCTGCAC